>TARA_R110000868_G_scaffold31046_2_pt1 | contig 15771 bp, 14 predicted proteins | sample TARA_R110000868 | Tara Oceans TARA_R110000868 (sample SAMEA4397489) | marine metagenome | biome: Polar Biome; feature: [SRF] surface water layer (ENVO:00010504); material: water (ENVO:00002006), including particulate matter (ENVO:01000060) such as... | depth 5 m | reverse complement strand
CTTTGTTGAAGGATTTTCTGGTAAACTAGGGTACCTTAAAGGTGTACGGGGTCATATTGAATATAAAAACAATAGAAGACAAGACGGTCAGATAACTACACAAGGTGTTATAGAAAAAACCGGAGACTTTGAAGCAAACAACAGTACACTTGTACTAGAGTATTTTTCAACAAAGAAAACACCTGGAGCAAAATCTAGAGCATTAGCTACCACAGAAGGGTTAGAGTATGAAAATAGCCCAAAAGAAGAAAAAGGAACTTGGGAGACAAGAGGAGAAGGAAGCTACTATAGCGGTGAAACTAGCCCTAAAACTAATACTAACTCAGCTAACTTAACATTAAGTGGAGTTGGGTTTAACGATGCAGATAAAACAAAGCCTTACGACTCTATCACTGCAGCAGTACCAATAGTATATTCGCTCGGAGAAGATGTACCTGATAATAAAGAAAATGATGATTTAATTAAGTTTAACTTCAAGATTATATCACCAGGTACAACCCAAAATGCACAGCCACAGGTTACTATATTAAAATTTAGAGCATTTCTAGATAGTTTCGGTGATGATTATTCTGCAAATTGGAATAGTTTTAAGTACATAGGAAGAGCAGAAGACTTTTATACTTATTCTGGATTTGGAAGACAGATTAGTTTTTCTTTTAAAGTAGCTGCTTTATCTAAAAACGAAATTCAACCTATATACGATAAGTTAAATCTTTTAGCAGGTTCTTTAGCTCCTACTTATGTAGGATCAAGTTATATGAGAGGTAATTTTGTAGGAGTTACTATTGGAGACTACTTAATAAATCAAACAGGGTTCTTTAGCTCAATTGGATTAAGTTGGAATAATGGCTACCAATTTGGTCCCAATGCAGAAGGAGCAGGAGGAGAACTTCCACAGATACTTGACGTTAACTGTTCATTTACTCCAATACATAAATTCAATACGACATATGGAGGCCAATACATTAATAATGTTGGTAACACCTTAGAAAGCCCACAACCAGTAGGTTCAGCAACGAGAATAGTAAAAAGTAACGAGGCATTAAAAGCATTACAAATACTTTAATAGTGAATAGATACAAAAAAATACAAGTTAATAAAGACTCTGAAGGTGTACGTCACTATAGTAATGTAGTATTCCCAGACATCCCCTTAGATTCGGAAGATATCTATGCAATAACATCTGCAGGAGATAGGTACGACACTTTAGCTTTACAGTTTTATAATAATGCAGCACTGTGGTGGATAATTGCAGGAGCAAATGGTTTTAAAAAAGACTCCCTAGTAGTAACACCAGGAGTACAAATACGAATCCCAGCAGACCCATATAATGTTATAAAACTTTACGATGAATTAAACAGCGAAAGATAATGGCAACAGGAAAAGCATTTGGTGTACCGATTAGTTCTGCTGTTCATAAACAATTAGAAGCAAGGAAAACTATTCTAAAATCTCAAGAAAGAACAGTTGAACAGACTATGCTTTTACATAACAGAGGAGCATGGTGTAGAATGGTATCTGGGGTTAATACTAAAGAAACACCTGATGCAGAAGAATACACAGACAAATTAGCATCTAACTTTATTTTACAAGGTGGAACATTAAAATCTACTCAAACAGAAACAGGTAAAAGACAAACTAAACCTAGAGAAGGCTTAGAACTAATGGGCAATTTTCTAGACGAAAGTAATCAGAGCTCATACGGTTATGATGAAATAAGTGGTTTCCGTCCAATGGTAGGTATAGATTCCTTTCAAGTAGCAACCCAAGGAGCATACGGTACTTTAAAAAAAGCAAATATAGGTTTTAGAGTCTGGAGTTTAGAACACCTAGATGCTATGGAACAATTGTACTTTAGACCTGGATTTAACGTTCTAGTAGAATACGGTTCAGGAGCCTATATAGATTCTTCTAGTAATGATTTAGAAGTTAGTACTCTAGAAACTTCCCTTGCTCAAGAGTATATCTCTAAAACTAAATCGTTAGAGGAGTTACAGTTAGATATACAGAGATTAGAAGAAGAAACTAGTTTTAACTATTCCGCATTCCTTGGCCGTATATTAAATTTCAGTTGGTCTTATAATACCGATGGTGGATTTGACTGTAGTGTACAAATACAAGCTAGAGGTGAAGTAGTAGAATCACTAAAAGTTCTTCTTCCGGATAATGAAAAAAGTAAATTAAAAGAACTTGTAGGAGATGATGCATCAAAATCTTCTGAACATACTATAGTTAAAGCTCTAAAAGCTCTTAAGATTAACGGCAAGTTAGAAGAAGTTGAAAAGAGGTACATGTTAGATAAAAACGGTACAGTCGATACAGACAATCCAGTCATTGTAACCAGAAGTAATGGCTTTAATATAGAAGGTCTTGAACAAGAAGCAGTTGGAACAGATACAAAATATGAACCTGGTAATAGTTATGAAAACCAATTTGTTTTTCTAAATTTAGGGTCTTTAATGTCACTGTGTAACAACTTACTAGTACCGGAAAATGAAGACGGTGTAAAAGAAACATTCTTTAGGACTAAAAGATACGAAGAAAAACTTTCAAGTCCGTTTATTACGTTCCCTGGACATGTTGCTTTAGACCCAGGAGTTTGTATGCTTCCTAAAAAAACTAATGCAGGAGTTTATTTATCTGATTTAGAAATGTACGGAGGATACGCAAATAAAGGAACGACCTACCCGAATGAACTTAAAGATGAACGATTAGAGTATTTTAATATTTACCATATTCTTTTAAATATCGATAACTTAATTACCGGTATAAACTCTATAACTAAAGACGGCCAAGACTCTTCTGTAAACGTATTTACGTATCTTAAATCACTTATGTTTCAAATAACTCAAAATTTAGGAGGAATAAATGAATTTGATTTAGATTTAAATAAAGAGGAGAATGAATGGAGAGTAGTAGATCGAAACTATTATAACCCTGAACTATCCTCTAAGGAGACTTTAAGTGTACTAGACCTGATTGGGTTAGGTAGTTTAGTGACTAATTTTAACCTTGAAACAAAGATATCAGGGGACCTTACAAATATGTTAGCAATAGCTGCATCAGTTTCTAACGATGATACTAATTTAGACGCTATGTCTAGATATAATATAGGAGTTACAGACAGGTATAAGAAAATACTAGAAACCGGCCCAGCAGAAAAATCTACAAAAGGAGAAACAGTAAATAAGCAGGAAGAAGATAACAAAGTAATTCTTGACGGCGGTGGGAAAGTATCAGCAGTCTATGCACTATATTCATATAGTAAAAAATGGGATAGAGAAGCAATTAATAATGTAAGAGCAAATCATAAAGATTTCACAGAGAAAGCATATAAAGAAAACCAAAGATTTGGACGCCAGAAAGGAAAAAAACTCCCGTTTAGGGGTATTATACCTTTGACTATAAACTTAACCGTAGACGGTATAAGTGGGTTAAGGATTGGAGAAGCATTTGTAATAGGCAATAATGTACTACCAGCTAGATACCACAACAGAGTAGGTTTTGTAATTTCAGGATTAGACGATACTATCGGTGGAGATAACAGATGGCAAACAGCTATTACTGCATACATGTTTAATCTACCAGCATCAGAAAAACCAGACGCAACTTATGCAGCATCCTTAGAGAAATTAGTTAAACAAAAAGAAGTAAGGAGAAAAGAAATTAAAGCAGTAGCACAGGCACATGCAACGAAAGGTCAAAAGAACGTTAAAGCAATGTACGGTGAACCTGGAGATCGTGATAATTTTGCTACTTTAGTAGTACCAGACGGATTTAATCTTACCTATGACGGGAAACCAGTAAGAAAGATAAACGGTGTACATAAAAAAGTAAGTCGTCAATTAAGAGCATCTTTCGACGGTATATTAGCAGAATATGGTTCAGCAAGAATAAAAGAACTAAAAATAAATGTTTATAGTGGTACCTATAATAAAAGAGCAAAAAGAGGCGGTACAACCTGGAGTATGCACTCTTGGGGTATTGCAATAGATTTATATTATGCTAAAAATAAATTAAGAACAAAAGCACCAGATGCAGCATTCTCTAGACCAGAGTATAAGAAAATGATTGATATTTTTGAGCAGAACGGATGGTATAGTTTAGGAAGAGCTAAGAACTACGATTACATGCACTTCCAAGCATGGAACCCAAATCAAAAAGAATAATATGTGGCTACCGGCATTTAAATACTTAAAAGGACTATTAGCACTAAGAGGGCAGTTTATGTTGCCTTCTGGACAACCGTATGAAGGATCGTATCATAAGCTCTACAACGGTAAAACATTTACAGGTGACATACCTAACGTAGATGCTATTGAGATATTTGCCGATGACTCAGAACCGCATTTACCGGACCCTACATATGAACAGATGATAGTATCTGAACAAGTATACCCAGTACCTGAAGACTACAAAAAAGGTTTTTTCTTGAGATACTTTATTAAAGATACTAGAAACGGTAAAATAATAGAAGTTAAAAAAGAAACATCTACAAAGAAACTTAAGGAAAAATTTCTTATAGGTACTTCTATTAAGTGGATAATAGATAAACCAATCAAAGATATATTCAATCAAGGGTACTTGTTTAAAGGAGCGATTACAAGAAATAAAGAAAATGCTAAAAAAGGATCTTTAGTAATTAAAGGACTAGATACATTTATTACTGAGTATGACAAATTTGCAGATATACAATCAGATGTAAAGGGGTACAAGTTTGAAGAGTTACCAAGAAAAGAACAAATTCGAATAATAAGTGGTATTTCTAGTATACAGTCTAAACCTCTTATTAAAAATAAACCTAGATTTAAAAAGAAACCACCAAGAAAGTTAACACCCTTCGAGGAAATTATCGAAGTAGATACTAATAATAACACATCCACTACAACTTCAGGTACTAGTAGCGGTGGAGGCGGTGGAGGCGGGTCTCAATACTTTGACGAAGTAAGCAATAACTCAGGTAATACCTCGCCTAATAATTATATTTCAACAAATAACAACTATTAGTTTGTAGCTTAGCTTATATTTCGTATATTACATAAAAGGTTATAAGAATGTTTTATATAGTAGAAGAAGAGAGTAAGCTACTTCAATTAGAGAAGTTAAAAGGTGTAGGGTGTTACGTAGACATTATACCTACCCATGACTTATACCATCCAGCTCTTTCTAAAACTGTAGCAGTCTACATAAGGACAGTAAAAAGCGGACATGGATACATTATACCCATTGATCATGAAGAAGGTTTAAACGTAGATAAAGAACGTATCTACCAATTCCTATCTAAATTTACTACACTATATACAGTTGATAAGAAGAAATTGCTCTATCACTTTAATCTACAGGATGCAATAGATATATCGCTCTTGTATAGTATGACTTATTACGATAGATTAGAGGTTACTAAAACTAACCCCACTATTAACTCCTTTTATAATAAATTTCGTAAGGTAACAGAAATAAATAAGATAATACCTATCTCTAAACATTTTGAAATAAATGAAAATGCTTTTGAATCTATAGAACATATTTTAGAGTTACCTATTCCTGATGGATTTCACTTCTATAATAATACCGCAACTAACGTATTCTACCTAATAGAACAACAAGGTATAGGTATTAACTATGAACCTTTCTTAGAGAAGTTCTCTCCAAGGGATCCACTGTATAACATAAAAGATAACAAAGTACTAACATATTATAATTTATACAATGCAACTTCTAGACCAACTAATGCTTATAATAGCGTTAATTTCGCTGCTATACCTAAAAGTGAAGAGCACAGAAACTGTTTCATCCCGTCCAATGATTACTTCGTTGAGTTTGATTTCGATGGCTATCACCTTCGTTTACTTTGTGATCAGATTGGGTATGAACTAACACCTGAGTCAGCTCATAAGCAATTAGCAAAGCATTACTTTGGAACACAGGATATAACCGATGAACAATATAAAGAGGCTAAACAGATTAATTTCCAAGCTATTTACGGTAAAATTCCTGCTGAACATAAAGATTTAGAGGTTTTTAAACTGATCCAAGAGTTTATAGACAATATGTGGTCAGTATACCAGGAAATAGGAGTAGTATGTAACCCTCAATCGGGGAAACCCTTTACTAAGGACCTTAAAAATATGCATCCAGCTAAATTAATGAATTATATGATGCAATCGTTGGAGACCTCAAATAATATTCTTATATTAAAAGAAGTGTTACGTTATTTACAGAATAAGAAGACCAAAATAGCGCTATACACTTATGATGCAATACTCTTTGATTTTGATAAAGAGGACGGTAAAGAGACTTTAAAAGAACTGCAAATCATACTAGAATCCAGTAAGAAATACCCAGTAAACTTTAAGTACAGTAAAAATTTAGTTTTGTAGAACAGTTTATATTTATATTAAATGCAATTAGTTACAGATTTTTCCGTCGCATATGATTTCGACGATGATATTTTAAACGACGATATGAGTAATAAACTGTTTTGTACATTTTCTACCCAAGAAGGATTAGATGATGTATTATCTTCTATTCAAGAAAGATACAAGATTATATATAGTAAAATTTTCGTACTTTATTCAAAAAGTCAAAATGAGTACATCTGTACTTATAATGTAGACTTCGGTAATGTATCTGCTTTCTTAGACAATACTATTTTAGTACATAGAAAGAAAGAAACCAACACATTGTACACAATCAATGCGTTAAACACTTTAATTAGAGAGCTAAACGGCGGAGTACTCGACACCACTTACAGAATTAATTGGCCAGACTACAAAAACTGTGTGCTACTTACGAAAGGTCCTGAATTAAAAAGGATTAATACCAAACTATTTAACATAATAGAGTTGGATCATTAATATATTTTTCGTATATTGATAGAGTAATACATTTAAAATCAGTTATATATGGACATTAATGCAATCAAGGCAAAACTAGACGCCTTAAACAACAACGGTCAGGACCGAGAAAAGACTGACTACTCAAAGATTTTTTGGAAACCCGCATTAGGGAAACAAACGCTAAGGATAGTTCCTTCTGCTTTTGACCCTAGTTACCCTTTCAAAGAACTTAAATTTCACTACGGAATTGGGAAGTACCCAATGGTAGCACTTTCAAACTTTGGAAAACAAGATCCAATTGAAGAATTCGTAAAAGAGTTAAGAAAAACTAATGATAAAGACAACTGGTCTCTATCTGGTAAGATTAACCCTAAAACTAGAATCTTTGCTCCTGTAGTAATTAGAGGAGAAGAAGAAAAAGGAGTTCGATTATGGGGATTTGGAATTACCATTTATAAAGCTCTTTTAGCGTTAGCTGAAGATGAGGATATTGGTGATTTTACAGATGTAATCAACGGATGGGATATGGTAGTAGAGCAATCAGCTGGTAATCCTTACCCTGAAACTACTGTGAGAATTAAACCTAAACAAACACCTTTATCAGATAATAATGATTTAGTTGATTCTTGGTTAAAAACTCAACCAAACCCTACAGAAGTACATACTCAGTACGATTACGAATTTATTAAAAAGCAACTACAAAACTATCTGAACCCAGGTTCTGTTGAAGAGGGAACTCCTGAAACACCTGCTACAGATAAACTGCCAGAAAGCTTAGGTCAGCAAAAAACAGACTTTACTTTGGAAACAGCTACGGCTGGCAACAAAACCACAGTAAGTAAATTTGATGACTTATTCAACGAGTAAAATATGGCAAAGAAAAAAGAAGTAGTACAAGCAAAGGCGGCTGCTAGTGTGCAGAAGTCATTTAACCTAGGTAATTTCAAGAAGAAAAAAGGATATTCCTCTTCTTCTGTAAAGTTCAAAGAGCAGGGGTGGATTCCCCTCTCTAAGGCTTTTCAAGAAATTACTTCTCTACCGGGAATACCGACAGGTCATATTACCTTATTAAGAGGTCACAGTGATACTGGAAAAACAACAGCTTTACTAGAAGCAGCTGTAAACGCTCAAAAGATGGGAATTTTACCTGTCTTTGTAATTTCAGAGATGAAATGGTCATGGGAACATGCTAAAGAAATGGGCTTACAGTTTGATGAAGTAAAAGATGCTAACGGTACCGTAGTAGATTACGAAGGGCATTTCCTTTATGCTGATAGAGGTTCATTAAACACTATTGAAGAAGTAGCAGTCTATATGGCTGATTTAATGGACGAACAGGCAAAAGGTAACTTACCTTATGATATGTGTTTCTTTTGGGATTCAATTGGATCTATACCTTGCGACTTATCAGTACGTTCTAATAAGAACAATAATGAATGGAATGCAGGAGCAATGTCTACTCAATTCGGTAATAACTTGAATCAAAAGATTCTTTTATCAAGAAAAGAGAACTCACCTTATACTAATACATTAGTTGCTATTAATAAGGTATGGACTATGAAACCAGAACACCCTATGGGACAACCTAAATTACAGAACAAAGGAGGAATGTCGATGTGGTACGATGCTACATTAGTTGTAACCTTTGGTAATATTACTAACCCTGGAACCTCTAAAATTAAAGCTGTTAAGAATGGACTTCAAGTGGAATTTGCTAAAAGAACTAACATTCAGATAGAGAAGAACCATATTGGAGGAGTACAGTCAAGAGGTAGAGTAGTGATGACATCTCATGGATTTATCGAAGACGATAAGAAAGCTATTGATAAGTATCGAGATGCTCATAAAGAACACTGGTTAAAGTTAGTAGGTTCTGTAGACTTTGATCTTATCGAAGAAGGAGATTTAGAAGAAACACCAATATCTCCAAACTTACTAGATTAATGGCATACGAAAATATACTCAGTAATCTAAAAGAGACCGCACCCCGATCTTTAAACGATCATATACTTGTAGTAGATGCTATGAATATGTTAATTCGTAGCTTTTCACTCCTAAAAGCGATGAACCCTTCAGGCTCCCACATTGGTGGCATTGTCGGGTTCCTCCGCTCCTTAGGGTATGTGACTCGAATATTTGATCCAACAAGGGTAATAATAGTGTGGGATGGAAAAGGAGGATCAGCAAATCGAAAGAATGTAGATCCTAACTATAAAGCTCAAAGAGCAACAAGTAGAATAACTCATTGGGGTTTATATGATACTAAAGAGCAGGAAATGGAAGCTCTAATAGGTCAATTGCAAAGAGTACAGGATTATTTGGAATGTCTTCCAATGCAATCTATGATGTTAGAGAAATTAGAAGCAGATGATATAATAGCATACTTAGCTAAGAAGTCATCAGCATCAGACGTCAAAAAATGTACTATTGTATCTTCAGATAAGGATTTCTTACAGTTAGTGGACGATACCGTTGAGGTATACGCACCAATAAAGAAGAAAACCTTTACAGAATCTAATATAAATGCTGAACTACAGGTTCTTCCGGAAAATTATAATGTAGTCAAGGCACTACTGGGAGATAACTCCGATAATTTAGCAGGTGTCAAAGGATTAGGCATAAAAACTATATTATCAGAATTTCCTGACCTTATAGATAAACCAGGTACTGATTTACAGTATGTTTACGATATATGTGAAGCTAAATTAGAAGAAAAGAAAGTTAAAAAGATCTTTCCTAAGATTATTACTCAATGGGATAGAGTTGAAACTAATTTTCAATTAATGGACTTACATATTACTGCTTTAGATGAAAAAGAGAAGAAGTACGTTAACGATGTAATTAAAGAACCAATAGCTGACTTACAGACAGGAGCTTTCTTGCATATGTTAGAGCTAGACGGAATAGAGGGTGTTACCAAAAACACCGAAGCATGGTTAGAGAACTTTAGAGGTTTGACCACTTACCAGAAGAAGTAAATTAAGTGCAAAAGATAGTAACATTTAGTTGCTTTACACGTTAATTTTCATTATATTTAAATAAATAAAGGTTATAATATGACATTAAAAAGTTTACACCAGTACGGTAAAGGATTCCAATTGAAAGTTCTTGGCTCACTACTTACAGACAAAGTCTTCTTACTAAATGTAAGAGACGTATTAAAGGAAACATACTTTGACTCAGATGCCCATAAGTGGATCATTGGAGAAATAACAAGTTACTTTGATATCTACCATACTACTCCTACTATGGATGTATTAAAAGTAGAGCTTCAAAAAGTAGAGAATGAGTTACTTAAAGTTGCCTTAAAAGAAGAGTTACGTAATTCATACGCAGCAACCCAAGATGATTTAGAGTATATTCAAGAAGAGTTTCTAGGATTCTGTAAGAATCAAGAAATGAAATCTGCAATACTAGAATCAGCAGACTTACTAAAAGAAGGAGATTTCGATGGTATTAGAAACATGGTTGAAAAAGCTATGAAAGCAGGTATGGATAAGAATATAGGTCACGAATATAACAAAGACATAGAAAGTCGTTATAGGGAAAACTACAGGCCTACTATACCTACACCATGGCCAGTTCTAAATGAAGGAATTCAAGGAGGATTCGGACCTGGAGATTTAGCCATAGTATTTGGTAACCCAGGAGGAGGTAAAAGTTGGACTTGTGTAGCTATGGCAGCACATGCTGTTAAAATGGGCTTCAATGTCAACTACTATACTTTAGAATTAGGAGAAGATTATGTAGGTAAACGATTTGATTGCTACCTTACAGGGTACTCTATTGATGAAGTAAATGATCATCGAGAAGAGGTACAGAAGCTAGTAGGAGACTTAAAAGGTAAACTTATAGTTAAAGAGTATGCACCTAAAGGAGCTACAGTAAATACCGTTAAGTCCCATATTCAAAAGTGTATTGATATGGATCATAAACCAGATTTAGTAGTAATTGACTATGTTGATTATTTAAGAGCGCCTTCTAAAGGGAAATTCTCTGAACGTAAGGATGAAATAGATGATGTATTTATTGCAACTAAAGGTTTAGCTAAAGAATTTAAGATCCCAGTAATAACTCCATCTCAAGTTAATAGAATGGGTGCTAAAGATTCAGTAATAGAGGGAGATAAAGCTGCAGGTTCATATGATAAGATGATGGTAGCAGATATGTGTTTTTCTTTATCTAGAATGAAAGAAGATAAAGTACTGGGAACCGGAAGATGGCATGTAATGAAAAATAGGTACGGAATGGATGGAATGACCTATAATCTGAAGATGGATACTAATAACGGACATATTACTTTCGATGGAGAAGCAGATATGGAGTCCTTAGAGCCTAATGCTAACGGTGTTACAGCAACTCATAAAGAGCTAGCTAAAAAGTTTTTTAGTGTAGAACAACCAAATAATAAAGTCTAGAGATATTTATTAAAGTATCCTCAAGATGATAGTAATATTTCACTTGAGGATTCACTGTCTCAATAACCCAATAATATATAAAGATATATGAGTTTACTTAAAGAAAGAATAGTTTATAAGCCATTTGAATACCCAAAAGCATACGATTTTTGGTTAAAACAACAACAAGCACACTGGTTACATACAGAAGTACCAATGGCACAGGATGTTACTGATTGGAAAAGTAATATGAAAGACTACGAAAAGAATGTAGTTGGTCAAATTTTAAAGGGTTTTGCTCAAACAGAAACCGTAGTAAATGATTACTGGTCTACGCTAGTCACGAAATGGTTTAGAAAACCAGAAGTTATTATGATGGGAACTACCTTAGGTTCTTCAGAGACTATTCATGCAGAAGCTTATTCATTATTAAACGAACAATTAGGTTTAGATAATTTTGCTGAGTTTATGGAAGATGAAGCTACAATGGCTAAGATAGAATCGTTAATGAATGTGAGAGACAATCACGACGGTACTGCAAATTGGCACGAAAGAGCTAAGTCTTTAGCAATCTTTTCCGCGTTTACAGAGGGTGTTAATCTCTTTTCTTCTTTTGCTGTTTTACTTTCATTTAAGATGAGAAATAAATTAAAAGGTGTAGGACAGATAGTAGAATGGTCTGTTAGAGATGAATCATTACACTCAGATGCAGGATGCTGGTTATTTAGGACCTTGATGGAAGAAGAAAAGCACCTTAAAAGCCCTGAACTTATTCAGGAGATAGAAGAAGCAGCTAGACTAGCAATGAAATTAGAATTTGATTTTATTGATAAAGTATTCGAAATGGGTGATTTAGAGAATCTTTCTAAAAACGAGCTAAAGAACTTTATTAAACATAGAATTAATACAAAAATGGGTGATTTAGGTTTAAAGCCTATTATTCCTTCGGAAGATATCGATAAAGGAGCATTAAAAACTATGAAATGGTTTGATGCGGTAATTGCTGGGAAGCAACAAACAGATTTCTTTGCAAACAGAGTTACTAACTATTCTAAAGGTCATATTGACTGGTCAAACGCATTTTAAAATAAATTATGAGCATAATTGTAGACACAACTAACTGGGAAGCCGGTAAGGACTATCCCGAGTGGATGAACGAGCTATCTCTAGCTACTATTTCAAATGGTTATTTATTAGCTAATGAAACCCCTAAAAAAGCATTTCGTCGAGTAGCTTCAACAGTAGCTAGACGATTAGATAGACCAGATTTAGAGAATAAATTCTTTAAGTATATGTGGAAAGGGTGGTTAAACTTAGCTTCCCCGGTACTATCTAATACAGGTACAGATAAAGGGCTACCAATATCCTGTTTCGGTATTGATACTCCAGACTCTATTAGAGGAATTGGTTTAACTAACGCTGAGCTAATGAGACTTACTTCACTTGGTGGAGGAGTTGGAATTGGACTAGGTAAAGTAAGAGGTAGAGGAGAGAAAATCGGAAACGGAGTAGGACAATCAGAGGGTATTATTCCTTGGGCTAAGATATATGATTCTACTATAATAGCTACAAACCAAGGTTCTGTAAGAAGAGGAGCAGCATCAGTAAACTTACATATAAATCACCCGGATATACACGAGTATTTAGAGATACGTAGACCTAAGGGAGACCCTAACAGACAGTGCTTGAATTTACATCAATGTGTGAATGTAGATGATGCATTTATGCAACGCTTAGAGCATAGAGATCAAGAGGCTATGGAGTTATGGGTTAAGATTCTTAAGTCTAGAATGGAAACAGGAGAACCTTACATTATGTTTGGAGATACTGTTAATAATAACAATCCACTTGCTTATAAGAAAAATAATCTTGATGTATCTATGACTAATATATGTTCAGAGATTACATTGCATACTGATGAAGAGCATAGTTTTATATGTTGCTTATCTTCTGTGAATTTAACTAAATATAATGAATGGAAGAATACCGATTTAGTAGAAACATCTATATACTTCTTGGACGGAGTGTTAGAAGAATTTTTAGGTAAAACTTCCGGAAGAGATTCATTAATTAGGTCTCATAGAAGTGCTAAAAAAGGTAGAGCTATTGGATTAGGGGTGTTAGGGTGGCATACAATGTTACAGAACGAAAGAATTCCTTTTGCATCTTTAGCAGCTACCTCACTAACACATCAAATATTCTCTAAAATTAAAGCAGATGCAGAAGCAGCATCAAGAAAGTTAGCTATAGAATACGGAGAACCTTTATGGTGTAAGGGTACAGGAATGAGAAATACGCACTTAATGGCGGTAGCACCTACAGTATCTAATTCAACCATAGCAGGAGGAGTATCAGCAGGTATCGAACCACATCCAGCTAATATATACACCTTTAACTCTGCAAAAGGTACGTTTATTAGAAAAAACGGTGCTTTAGAGACTTACTTAGAAGAAAAAGGAGCTAATACTGAAGAAGTTTGGGATCAGATTATGAAAGATAGAGGTTCTATTGCTAATCTACCTGAAGATATTATGCCAGCAGAGGATAAACCTATTTTCTTAACTTTCGCAGAAATAAACCAACTACAGTTAGTAGAGCAAGCAGCCGCTAGGCAGAAGTATATTGATCAAACTCAATCACTTAATTTAGCTTTTGACCCTACTGATAGTCCTAAGTTTATAAACGAAGTCCATCAAACTGCATGGAGATTAGGAGTTAAGACATTATACTATCTTAGAACAGACTCAGTAATTAACGGAGATATTGGAAGCCGTACTTCTGAAGATTGTTTAAGTTGTGACGGATAAATATTAAGTAATAGTTGGTAGTTAAAGATAAATTCATTATATTATAATATGGTTAAAGCAATAAAATTTTACGCCGATTGGTGTGGACCTTGTAAAGTGTACAGTAAAGTATGGGATAAGGTAAAAGAAGAATTAAACGGTAAAGTAGAATTCGAAGAATGTAACGTTGATGAGGATACTTCAGGTTTAGCAGCAAAGTATAAAGTTAGGTCTATCCCTTTTACAGTTATATTAAATGATGGAGAAGCAGTTAGAAGTCAAAATGGGCTAATCAACGAAAAAGAGTTAAAAGAATTATTAATTAAATAAAGTTATATAAATGTTACGAAAACCAGACTCAATTCCTTCAAATGATACAATCATTGAAGATCCAGCACTAGAACCATTCTTTGTTTCTAGATCACAGACAGGCGGTTATACTCTATATGAAAGAGTTATTAAAGGAGAAAACGATACAGAGTATATTAAGACTGTATGCTACCCTTCTAACTTTGCTAACGCATTAAAGAAAGCAGCAGAAGAGCTCCTTAATGTAAAGAAAGAATACAAGAGTATTAAATCTTATGTTACTGAATACAGAGGTATACAGTCTAAGATAACAAATATAATGGAGTAAATAAAACGTCCGCCTATACGTTAACAATACCTGGCAAATTAAAAATAAAAAATCATGGCAAAACATGTAGTTGTAAGTCTTAGTGGAGGGATGGACTCCTCAACATTACTATTAAGAGCATTAAAAGAATACGATACTGTAACTGGTATTTCATTCGATTATGGTCAAAAGCATAGAGTAGAGCTAGAAAGAGCTCAACAGTTAATTAACTATCTTGCTGATAATGGTCACAAAGTAAATTATCGTCAAATTCAACTAAACGGATTAGTAGATCTATTAGACTCAGCTCTAGTAGAAGGAGGAGATGACGTACCAGAAGGTCATTATGAGAATGATAATATGAAAGAAACAGTTGTACCTAATAGGAATAAGATGTTTGCTTCTATTACTCAAGCAGTAGCTTTATCTATAGCGAATAAATCAGAAGAAACTTGTGATATTGCTTTAGGTATTCATGCTGGTGATCATGCAGTATATCCAGACTGTAGACAAGAGTTTAGAGATGCAGATGATGCAGCTTTTAGGGAAGGAAATTGGGATGCAGAAAGAGTAGGGTACTTTACTCCTTATTTAGATACGGATAAATTTGGTATCTTACAAGATGGAGAAATACTATGCGCTAAATTAAAAATCGACTTTAATGAAGTTTATAAGAGAACGAATACATCATATAAGCCTTATCCTTCGGGAAATAGCGATTATAAGTCTGCTTCTAGTGTTGAGAGGATTGAGGCTTTTATTGCTCTTGGCAGAAAAGATCCCGTACAGTATGAGGATGAAACTGGAGAAGTGGATTACGAGGTAGCAGAGTCGCATGTAAAACAAATACTTGCAGATCATGTTGGTCCATGTTAGTAGTAAGCTATTTATATGCTATTCACAATAATTTTTAAATATAGTATTAAATAATGAGCACTGAAAGATCAAACAACGGAAACAGCCAATTAAACTCGGAAAGAGGTAACCATAACCAAAGGGTTAGTAAGTACGTTATGTTGGGTAACTCCAAAAAAGTGATTTGGGACTCTTCCAGAAGGAATCGAACCATTTAAATTACAACAGTACTTATCACGCTACCCATAAGAACAGCGTCCCAGGATAAGTCTTTTGCA
>TARA_R110000868_G_scaffold410951_2_pt1 | contig 15774 bp, 15 predicted proteins | sample TARA_R110000868 | Tara Oceans TARA_R110000868 (sample SAMEA4397489) | marine metagenome | biome: Polar Biome; feature: [SRF] surface water layer (ENVO:00010504); material: water (ENVO:00002006), including particulate matter (ENVO:01000060) such as... | depth 5 m | reverse complement strand
GAGCGATGAAACTCCGCCCTCAGAAATCCCCGATCAGAAAAACATAATGTCGATCAGATGCTTAACTGCTCAGCATTGGAGCTGAAGCTTCCGTTGTTAGTGGCCCGACATTCATACGCCACGCGGCCATACCGGGCCTGATCCGGTATCCACGTATTCGCACACTGGATTCCGAATTTCGCCAATGCTCGTCTGGAATGACAGCTGGTGTGTATCGCCCGGAGAGAGTGACAATACCCATAGACGTAGGAAGTGGCTTGCCGCCGAACAGCAGCAAGCCGGAAAAGGTCACCGCCTGTTATTCCGCTGAACATCGTGAAGGTTTTTTGAGATACCAAGCGGTTGAGACAAGCGGTGGCTTTTTTGGCTAACCCGTTTTTTTGAATGATCTCTCGGAGCAGTAGTAAACCGGCGTTGGAAATGATGTCCCCGCCACTAAAACTGGCTGCAATCTGGCGTTGATCAAGAGAGGAAAGCGGGATGGCATTCTGGTCGCTTTTTGTCACGGCGGTAAGCTCTTTGGTGATTGCTTTGACACGTTCCGAGGAACCATAAGGGATACCGCCGTTCTTGTATCTACCCTCGTGAAATATGCGGGTTAGCCCTGTTGGTTGCCAGTTCATATATAGTGTCGGCTTGAATTTCTCTTTTATGCGGCCGGCGTGGGCCGTTTGCGGTTGACAGGAAAGACCATGAGCCAGAGTGAATTGCTTTACAATTACGACAGCGCCTTGATTGCTACGGTGTTGTTTGTCGCTATTATCATTGCCAATGAATTTGGCTTTATTGCCGGGCGTTTTGTGCAGTCTCGTACCAATGATGAAATAAAAGCCCTTACCGGTTCCATTCAGGCCAGTATTCTGGGCTTGTTGGCGCTGCTGTTGGGTTTTACTTTCAGTATGTCAATGCAGCGATACGATAACCGTACCATGGCATTGATTGATGAATCCAACAGCATTGGTACGGCAATGTTGCGGGCGCAATTACTGCCGGATGAGTTCAAGGCTGATGCCGATAAAGTCTTAAGAGATTATATCGCCTTACGGGTGGAAGTCGGGCAAATTGATTTGACCCACGCCGATGTACGGGCTGAATACAATCGTAAAATTGTGGCGCAGCAGAACCTGCTTTGGGAGATTACGCTGGCGGCGACGGAGGCCGATCCCCGGCCGGTGACAACGGGGGTATTTCTGAAATCCCTCAACGATGTGATTGATGCTCAGGGTAAAAGAAATGCGTTGCTGCAATTGCATGTGCCAGAAACCATACTGATATTACTTTTCTTTGTGTTTATATCGAGCGGAGGGATTATGGGTTATTCCGCCGGGTTAAGTGGTAAACGCATGGTGGCACCGATCGTGCTGGTGTCGTTGCTCATTACCATGATTGTATTCACCATCATCGATCTGGATCGGCCCAAGCGCGGTTTGATTCAGGTAGATCAGAGTGTGATGAGTGATTTGTTACAGTAATAACCGGGCTGCTCAAGTGCGGGTTGTCCGGGTGGCAGTGGAAAGCAGGAAGAGAGTGAATAACGGCAGGTGTTGCCGTTATTCCGTTGCGGACTATTTTATTTCGGTGACAAACTGTTCTTTGGATCGACGTACTTTTTTCAGGTTCACCAGCCAGTCACCGTCTTCTTCGCGGTAGCCCAGTGGCAGTATCACGACGGAGCGCAAACCGCGTTCTGGCAGGTTGAGGATGTTGTCCAGATCGGCGGGGGTGAAGCCTTCCATCGGGGTGCAGTCGACCTGTTCAGCGGCAGCGGCAATCAGTGCGCTGCCCAGTCCAATGTAGGCCTGGCGTGCCGCGTGCTGGAAGTTGACTTCGGCATCTCGGGCCGGGTAGGCCTTGAGTAAGCGTTGGCGGTAGTTTTCCCACCCCTCGTTGGTGGACTCGCGTATATCGTTGGTCAGGTCGAACATCATATTGATGCGTTCGGGGGTGTAATTGTCCCAGGCGGCAAAGACCAGCAGGTGGGAGCAGTCGGTGATTTGTGCCTGGTTCCAGGCGATGGCTTTAATCTGCTCACGCACTTCGGGGTTGGTAACCACTAGCATGTCATAGGGTTGCAGGCCGCTGGAGGTGGCGGTGAGGCGGATGGCTTCGAGTATGCGCTCTACCTTGTCTTCCGGGACGGCTTTGGCCGGGTTCATTTTTTTGGTGGCGTAGCGCCAGTTCAGCAGTTCGATGATGTCGGTCATTGGCTGGTCTCCAGGGTGTTCAGATGGACTGTCGTTATAGTGGCAGATCCGTCACTGCCGATAGACCGGGTTGTGGCGAACAATTTATTCGGCCCAGTCGCATAATAATGCAGTGTGTGGAGTAGTCATTGGCGTGGGCTTGGTTCACGGCCAAGGCTGAGTGCCTGGTGTGAACGGGAACGGTTTTTGTGAGCCATCTTAGTGGCTGGTGATTAACCCTGGACAGTAGCGGTGGCGACCACTGGCCTTGGCTTCGTACAGGGCCTGGTCGGCGGTTGCCAGTATTTCGTTGAGAGATTGTCCTGCCATGGCGCGGCTGCTGCCTGCGCTGATGCTGAGTGGCAGTATTTCGTTCAGGTCGTTGCGGATTTCGTGTTTTTGTATGGCAGCGCAGAGGCGGCGGCCAAGCTGGTCGAGCAGGAATTGCTGGTCGGTGTTGATCAACAGCAGGAATTCATCTCCGCCCCAGCGGCAGGCAAAATCATCCGGGCGAATGTGATCCTGAATGATCTGTGCAGTGGCTTTCAGCGCCAGGTCGCCAGCGGCGTGGCCATATTGGTCGTTAATGTTTTTGAATCGATCGAGATCGAGCCAGAGGATGCCAAATCCCCCCGAATTCTGTGGCAGCTGTTTCATTTGTTGCTGCAGTTGTTCCATCATGCCACGGCGGTTGAGCAGTCCGGTGACGGGGTCGGCATAGGTCAGTTGTTCCAGTTCTTCGGTACGCTGCCGGACTCTGATTTCCAGCCGTTCACGTGATTTTAATACTTCACTCGCCATGCTGCTGAAATGACTCATGATGCGGCCAATGTCGCCATGAATATGTTGCGGGATCACGTTGTTTACTGGTTGGCCGTCGCGCAGCTGTTCGATCCCGTTTTCCAGTTGGCGCAGTGGCTTCAGTACGTAGCGATTGAGTGCCAGATTAAACAGTAGCAGGGCGATGAAGATGCTGACGCCCGCCAATAGGAACAGCTCATTAAAGGTGCTGAGGGGGAGTAGAACGTCCAGATCCAGCAAGGTCATTACAAACCAGTCTACTTCTGGCAAGTAGACCACCCCTGCCAACTGATCGCTGCCATTTCTTTCGACATGGATACTGACGACTTGATCGGGCCTTGAACGGGCGGTTTGCAGTATGTGCTCCAGCTCGGCCCGTTGGGCTTCGTTGTCGAGCTGCTGCCAGATGGTTTTGTGTTCACTGGCATCCTTGGTGATGCTGGCAAAGTCGATCTGGGAGATGTCTTCCGATACCTGAATGGCCCCTTCGTGGTCGAAAAACAGGTTGTTGATACCCGGTTCCGGGGTGGTGGTGAACTGTTGAATAAAGGTGGTCAGGTCGAGGCCGGTGCCAACAACACCGAGAATCTGGTCGCCATCACGCAGTAAAACATCGATCCAGAGTTTGGTGACCTTGAGTGGAATGTCCGGGTTAACGTTCAGGTGAATGTCACGGTTTTGCTCGATGATGCTGTAGAACCAGCGGTCATTGGGGTTATCGGAACGCAGGGTATAGCGATATTGGTCGTTGGCAAATTCGTTGCTGGCATTGTTGTGGTAGTAGTTACCGGAACCGGGCAGGGCGACAAAGTAGCTGTGGTCAGAGAAGTTGTTGCGATAGGACTCCAGCTCTGCCAGCGCCGTCTGCTTTTTCTCTTCGTTGTTTTCGTCTTTTGCCCAGCTGCGCAAAATTTGTGAATCAGCCAGCTGACGGGCCAGTGCCACTTCCCGGATGATGGGCTGAAGTGAGCGTTCTTTTTCCAGTTTGACCTGGGTTTCGAACTGACGCAGGGCGGATTCTTGCAGTACGTTCAGGACAATTTTTTGGCTGAACAACCAGATAGCCAGGCCGGATAACAGCATCAGTAGTGCAGTGAGAAGCAGAAAACGTGGCTTAAGGTTCATCTCGGCTTCCCGGTTGGCCGTTTATACAGGGCAGATGTACGCTGCTGCTGTTCTGGTTCCGATCTGACAAGCGGTGCTGCTCTGTCTGCCTGAATTCAGGACTGGATCTGTGTATTGGAATCATGCCTGGCCAGTGTTGTTAATTGCTCTACAACTGGACAACCAGCGATACTCTGAGACTATCACGCTTTTATACCGCAGGCATGCTATTCGCTGAGCTTGTTGCTCTAAGCTGGCGCCAGAGTGTGGCCTGTATTGTCAATTTTGTCACTATAGCAGGAGTGTGTATGTCTTCGCGGGTGTATCCGATGTTGAGCTGGTTGTATCTCGCCACGGTACTGTTGAGTGGTTGCAGCAGTATGACTTCGGTTGAATCTGGATTCGCTACCCCGGATCGTGCGTTAGAATCGGCTGATTCTGCAGCGGCTGTCCGTCGCAGTGACTGGCTCAAGTACTTGTATCAGCAGTATGACGATTGGCGTGGCACTGGCTATTTGTATGGTGGTACCACCAGAAATGGAGTGGACTGTTCAGGGTTTGTGAATGTGACCTATCGCGATCAGCTGGATAGCTGGGTTCCCCGTACCACTTTGTTGCAGTCACAGTTTGGTGAGCCGGTCGCGATGGGTGAATTACAGGCCGGTGACCTGGTGTTTTTCAAGACGGCTGACAAGGTTCGTCATGTGGGTATTTATCTTGAAAAGGGCAAGTTCCTGCATGCGTCCAGCAGTGAAGGGGTGATTATTTCCAGGCTGGATAGCGCCTACTGGCGAGGCAAGTTCTGGCAAGCCCGTCGAATGGCTCCTTGAATAGAAAAAGAAGCATCCTGACGGCCGACTGACTACAATCGATGGCCATATTCTTCGGTGGAGTTTTGTTGTGCAAGCTATTTTGGATGAGATCGTTGCGACGATTGGTGTAAGCAACGACCGTGGCAAGGTGGCCGATTATATTCCGCAGCTGGCGTGTATCGACCCGAACCAGTTTGCTATTTCTGTGGCGCTGGCGGATGGCCGGGTGTTCAGTGCCGGGGATCATCAGCAGCTGTTTTCTATCCAGAGTATTTCCAAGGTGTTTACGCTGACCATTGCACTGGGCAAGTTGGGTGATGGCGTCTGGGCGCGGGTAGGACGAGAGCCGTCGGGAGATCCGTTTAATTCTATCGTGCAGCTGGAGCATGAAAACGGCAAACCAAGAAACCCGTTTATTAATGCCGGTGCGATTGCGATTGCCGATGCCATTATGGTGGGGCATCAGCCGAAAGAGACGTTGGCAGAAATTCTGCAGTTTGTGCGCTTTATTGCTGACGATGAGAGTATTTGTATCGACCATAACGTGGCGGAATCCGAGTTGAAAACCGGCGATCGTAACGCTTCGCTGGCACATTTTATGGCGTCGTTCGGCCGTATGAATAATCCGGTCGATTATGTGCTGGGTACCTATTTTCACCACTGTTCAATTGCCATGACTTGCCAGCAGTTGGCCAAAGCCGGGTTGTTTTTGGCGGGGGATGGCGAAAACCCGGTCACCGGGACGCGGGTGGTGTCTGCCCGTCGAGCGCGCCGAATCAATTCGCTGATGATGATGTGCGGCCATTACGATGGCTCCGGTGAGTTTGCCTATCGGGTGGGCTTGCCGGGCAAGAGTGGCGTCGGCGGCGGTATTCTGGCGGTGGCGCCGGGGCATGCCTCGATTGCGGTTTGGTCGCCGGGGCTGGATGAGGTGGGCAACAGTAAATTGGGCACTGAGGCGTTGGAGAAGCTGGTGCAGCAGACCGGCTGGTCGGTATTTGCTTGAGGGCATATCGATAAATGGCTGCGCTCGACATGACGTTTATTCAATTCGAGCTGGAGCAGACGTTTTGTTAATACCGGATCGTAGCCGACTCTAACCCTTTGTCCCAATCTCTAACCCTTTGTCCCAATAGGGTGGCGAGCCAAAGTAGCCTTCCATAAAGTCGATAAAGCAGCGTACCTTGCTGGCCAATAGCTGGCGATGGGCATACACCGCATATAGCCCCATGGGTTCCGGTTCGTACTCTGGCAGGATGACGTGCAGTCGGCCTGCCGCAATGTCGGCCCCGGAAATAAAACTCGGCTGAATGGTAATACCCGCGCCTTCAATGGCGGCTTTTATCAGTATGTCGCCGTTGTTGCTGATGATATTCCACTGCTGTTCACGCCCGGCATCTTTCAGCCGCTGATGGATGTTCAGGCTGCTGTCGCTTTTCATATAACTGTAGTGCAGATAGCGATGCTGTTGCAGGTCGTCGGGGCTGGTGGGAGTGCCGTGTTGCGCGAGGTATTGCGGCGAGGCGCACATTAGCAAGCGCACCGGGGCAATTTTGCGGGCAATCAGTGACGAGCTTTTTAAATGGCCGATGCGCAGGGCGACGTCGAAACCTTCCTCAACAATATCAACCTTGCGGTCATTCAGTTGGACGTCGATGCCGACAGCGGGATGCGCTTTTTGAAAATCGCACAGCAACGCCGCCAGATGCTGGGTGGCAAACGAGACCGGCGCACTGATTCTCAGTAGCCCCTGGGCTTGGCCTTGCATATCGCCCAATTGGCTTTCCATGTCGTCAAGGTCATCCAGCAGCTGGCTGGCACGCTGGTAATAGCGGCTACCGGCTTCGGTCAGGTGAACTTTGCGGGTGGTGCGGTTCAACAGCCGAACGCCCAGGTGTTGTTCCAGCTGTGAGACGTATTTACTGATCAGCTGGGGAGAGGTATCCAGCCGTTCAGCTGCACGGGCAAACGCGCCTTCATCAACCACGGTGATAAAGGCGCGCATGGCGCTGATACGATCCATAGCGGCTTCCTGTTTAAGAGTATGAGGGGTTGATTATCAACATATCGTTGCTAATTAAGCAATGGCTGCCATCTTAGTGTTTATGAATCGCAAGAGTAAAGTGTGCTTATCGCCTGACGTAATGGCGCGGGCACTTAACTATTTCTGTGAGGATTCACCATGAGTAATAAATTGATCACGACCTTGTTGGCTTCTGATGCGGGTTTGGCTGCGCTGATTCTGCGTGTACCCGTCGGCCTGGTATTAGCCGCCCACGGTTCTCAAAAACTGTTCGGCTGGTGGGGTGGCTACGGCTTGGAAGGTACTGGTCAGTGGATGGCCAGTATTGGCCTGGAACCCGGTTATCTGATGGCGTTGCTGGCCGGTAGTGCGGAGTTTTTTGGAGGTCTGGCGCTGGTGTTGGGGCTACTGACTCGTCCGGCGGCGCTGGTCATTGCATTGACCATGCTGGTGGCGATCTTCAGCACTCATATCAGTCATGGTTTGTTTCTGAGCAATAACGGCTATGAATACGCGTTAAGCTTATTGGCGGTGACGGCGGCGCTGACGGTTCAGGGAGGCGGAAGCCTGGCGCTGGATCAGTGGTTGCATCAAGCGCTCAAGGGCGGTCGGGTTAACCGTCTGGAGCCGGTGACTGTCTGAAGTCAGGTCAGGGTATTGAGCCGCGTATTGAACTCAGAGCCCTGCACCTCCTATTACTGCCGGTTAATTGACTGCCGGTTAACGTGAGAGCCCGAGTATGAGCCACAAAGATATTTTGTTTATTTCCCATGGTGGTGGTCCGATGCCGTTGCTAGGCGATCCTGGCCACCGTGAGATGGTGCAACGGTTACAGGAAATTACCGCCACATTAAAGAAGCCTGCGGCGATTCTGGTAATCAGCGCCCATTGGGAAGAGCAAGTACCGACGATTACTGCCGGAGCCGATCCGGCGCTGATTTATGACTATTATGGTTTTCCGCCAGAATCCTATCAGTTGCAGTACCCTTGCGGCGGCGAGCCGGAGCTGGCGAATAGAGTCTATCAGTCGTTAGAATCTGCTGGCATTCCGAGTCGGCTGGATACTCAGCGCGGCTTTGATCATGGCCTGTTTGTGCCATTGATGTTGATGTATCCGCAGGCGGATATTCCGTGTGTGCAGCTGTCGCTGAAACATAACCTGGATGCAGCGGATCATCTGGCGATTGGCCAGGCTTTGCAGGCACTTGATTATGACAATCTGCTGGTGCTGGGTTCCGGTTTTTCATTCCATAATATGCGGGCGTTTTTTGCGCCGGATTCAGCCGAGATGCGAGCACGTAACCAGTCATTTGAAGACTGGTTACTGGAAACCTGTTCCAGCCAGGCGCTGGATGAAGGGGAGCGCAGTCGCCGTTTTGTGGCATGGGAGCAGGCTCCAGCCGCCCGTTTCTGTCATCCTCGCGAAGAGCACTTGTTACCCTTGCATGTGTGTTACGGGCTGGCAGGCAAGCCGTGTGATGCCCATTATGTGGCGACCATTCTGAATAAAAAGTCTGGCATGTTTTATTGGTCGGCTTGACGGGCGGCCCGCCTTCCCAGGTTCCGCGTAAGAATCACCGCTGCTGAATAGTGTGTATGTTCAGCGCATTTTTTATAACCATTCGGTTATTAATCTGGATCAAGTTGGCATTGCAGAACGGGTGTAAAAAGAAATCAGCTTGATCTGTTCAGAGAGTACTTTGTCATGCTGTCGTGGTTTACCGATTTTGCTTCCTGGCTGACGTATTCGCTGTTGGCGCTGGATCCTGGCTCGCGACTTGGGCAGTCGCTGCATTTCTTTATTGAAGACACCAGCAAGATTTTCTTTTTGCTGGTGGTGATGATTTATTGTGTGTCGTTTATTCGCGCCTCGCTGAATGTGGAGCGGGTACGCCGTTATCTGGCCAGCACCAACCGGGGCGTGGGCTACCTGCTGGGAAGTGTCTTCGGAGCCATTACGCCGTTTTGTTCCTGTTCCAGTATTCCGATTTTTCTGGGGTTTACCTCGGCCGGTATTCCGGTAGGCATTACCATGGCGTTTTTGCTGACCTCGCCGTTAATCAACGAGGTGGCAGTGTTGTTATTGCTGAGTTTGGTAGGGTGGGAAATTACCGCCATCTATGTGCTGGTAGGCATGTTGGTGGGGGTATTGGGCGGGATGTTCCTGGATGCGATTCATGCCGAGCGCTGGTTGCAGCCGTTTGCGCTCAAGGCTTATCTGAATGCCAGCGCCCAGACAGACGCGGGCGCGGTAACGGCCAGTCAATTGTCGTTCAAGCAGCGTCATGTATTTGCTCTGGCTGAGCTGACCGACATTGTCTCACGGGTCTGGAAGTGGGTATTTATCGGTGTTGGCCTTGGGGCGGCGCTGCATGGGTTTATTCCGGCAGGTTGGCTGCAAAACACCTTGGGACAAGGGCAATGGTGGTCGGTACCCGCTGCGGTATTGGTTGGCGTGCCATTGTATTCCAACGCGACCGGGGTTATCCCGGTGATGGAAAGTCTGTTTCTGAAGGGGCTGCCACTGGGCACGACGATGGCGTTTTGTATGAGTACGGTTGCGGCCAGTTTTCCTGAATTTATCTTGTTGAAACAGGTGATGCAGTGGAAATTGCTGGCGACGGTATTTGCATTGTTGCTGGTGGCATTCACGCTGGTGGGTTGGGTGTTAAATGCGGTGGCCTTACTGTTGGTCTGAAGATAGTGGTCTGAAGACAGTGGTTTGATGAGAGTTATATGAATGCCGTTCTGTGTCTTTTTTTTACGTAAAAGGTGACTGATATGAAAGTGTTTAATGTGCTCGGCAGTGGTTGTACCAAGTGCCAGAAAACCGCTGATTTGATACAGAAAATTGCCGCCGAACAAGGGGTAACGATTGAGTTGAATAAGGTCACTAGTCCCGAGACCATTATGGGTTACGGGGTGATGAGTACTCCGGCGGTGGTGGTGGATGAACAGCTGGTGCATTCTGGTTCAATCCCGGATCGGGCCAGTGTTGAGTCTTGGCTGACAAGCTGACAGGAGGTGCGGGTATTGGACAACAGCGGCTGGAAACTGGCAGGATGGCGCACTTTTTCCAATTTGAATCCCGGAGATCACGATGACCAACGAGTTTAAAGCCAAAGCCTGGTTGAAGAGTTCCTGCCCGTTTTGCTTTCGGTTTTTGCTGTTTATCACGGAAGCCGGTTTGCTGGATCAGGTCGAAGTGGTTCGGGTCGATGCGGATGATGAAGATCAGCTGAATGCTCGTCGGTCTGAGCTTCAGCAACTGACTGGCGAGGTGGCCTCCTTTCCAACCGTCGAATTGTCTCCGGGTCAGTATCTCAGCGACACCGCTGGTTTGATTCAGCACTTTGCCGCTGCGCACGGCATCAGCCCGGAAAGTCTGCCGACTTTGGCGTTTTACGATAGTGGTATGTTTCCGACGGCGCTTGCCCGCTTCAGGGAAATTCGCTCCCTGAAAGAGCAGTTGTCAACGCTGTCGGTCTGATATCGACCGCGCCATTGCGATTCCGTAGGCCCGCCTCAGTGCGTGGCTGCTGCTCCGGCTTAGCATCGTTGCGGACAGCCACAGAGGGCGTCCCTACGAACCATTGGCGTTTTTATCGGCGTGGAATTTACACATCAGTCGAATGCTTTCGGCCGGTCGTGACAGCTGCTGGATCATGTAGTGGCGAAAATCATCCGGGTAGTTCAGATCCTGTAACGCCAGATCCATGCAGGTCAGCCAGGCTTGAACGCTGCTTTCATCGGCTGGCAGGTGGGCGTGAGCGACAGGAATACTGATGGCACCCACGTGCTCGGCATACAGCTTCGGGCCGCCAGTCCAGCCAGACAGAAACCAGGTGAGTTTTTGCCGCGATGAGGTCAGATCGTCTGAGTGCATGGCACGCAGGATTCTGGCTTCTGGCAGAGTGTCCATCCGTTGATAAAAACGGTCGACCAATGCGGTGATACCTTCCAGACCACCGGCGGCCTGATAAGTGGCGTCGCCTTGTCCATACGCGGGAGTATTTGAGGTTGGGCTCATGTCGGTTGCCTTGATCTCGTAAAATAAACCAACGGACTATATCAGCCTACTGTGCAGACTCACTGATCTATCGCAGGTTATTTGGGGCACCGCTTGGCCGATGACGGACTGGTATTTGGCCAGTGCGTCGGTTGTATGCGGTGGTGGCGGTGCGCAATTGCAGTCTTCTGGCGGCGGTTTGGGTATGCTGCGCGCTGACCGTTTGTATATCGACTGCTTACTTATGCCTGCCTCGCAAAAGATTTTCAAAGTTCGCCGCCATTATAATCGCTGGGTGGCGGATCAGACGCTGGAAGACTTTGCCCTGCGCTTTACCGCTCGCAGCGGTCGGCGTATGTCGATCGAACGGGTGGCACAAACGGCGTTGGGAGCAACGGCATTTCTGGCACTGGAAGGGCTGGCGGCGGCGGTGACGCTGAACTACGGCTTTACCAATACCGTGTATGCCATGCTGGTGGTGTGTCTGCTGTTTTTTATCACCGGCGTACCGATTACCTATTATGCCGCCAAGCACGGTCTGGATATCGACTTGCTGACACGCGGTGCCGGATTTGGTTATCTGGGCTCGACGGTGACGTCGCTGATTTATGCCTCGTTCACTTTTATCTTTTTTGCGATTGAAGCGGTGATTCTCGCCAGCGCCTTGCAGGCGTTACTCGGGGTGCCGCTGGCGATCGGCTATTTTTTATGTGCAGCGGCGGTAATTCCAATTGTGATGCACGGTATTTCTGCGATCAGTCGTTTTCAGGCGGGCACGCAGTTTATCTGGGTGTTGTTGCAGTGCCTGGCGTTGGCCGTGGTGATTGTGAATGAATCTGGCCAACTCGCGGCCTGGACGCAGTTTCACGGTCTGGCGGTCGATCAGTTACCAGACGTTGCTGTACCTGGATCGGGCAACGACGCTGCCGTTCCGGGTGGAGGAGCAGGCAGTTTTAATATTTTGTTGTTTGGTGCTGCTGCATCGGTGTTTTTTGCGCTGGTACCACAGATTGGCGAACAGGTGGATTACCTGCGGTTTATGCCGCCCAAGACCCCACAAAATGCTCGCCGCTGGTGGTTCTGGCTGATTCTGGCGGGGCCGGGTTGGGTGTTTATCGGCATTATCAAGATGTTGCTGGGGTCGTTTCTGGCTTATCTGGCCATTACCCAGGGGGTTGCCTACGAATTGGCGACCGACCCGACCCATATGTATCAGCGGGTGTTTTTTTATCTGACCCATTCCGACGGGCTGGCGTTGTTGCTGGCGGCAACCATGGTGATTGTGTCGCAGATGAAAATAAACGTCACCAATGCGTATGCCGGATCGATCGCCTGGTCGAATTTTTTCTCGCGGCTGACTCACTCTCACCCCGGCCGGGTGGTGTGGCTGGTATTTAACGTCACGATTGCGCTGCTGTTGATGGAGCTGGGTATCTATCAGGCGTTGGAAGCAGTGCTGGGGGTGTTCGCGATTGTGGCTGTCAGCTGGCTGGGATCGTTGGCGGCGGATTTGCTGATCAACAAGCCGCTGGGCCTGAGTCCGGATATCGTAGAGTTCAAACGCGCCCATTTGTACGACATCAACCCGGTGGGTACTGGCTCCATGTTGCTGGCAACCACGGGTGGTGTGCTCAGTTATCTGGGCATGTTTGGTGAAGTCACGGCCACACTGAGTCACTTTGTCAGCTTGGGGATCTGCTTTGTTATGGTGCCACTGATTGCCTGGTTCACCGGTGGTCGTTACTACATTGCCCGTACCTCTCCGGAGCTGGATCTGTTGGTGACCGATATTGCGCCGACCGATTTGTCGCGCTTGCCGGAGGACGTGCGCCATCGCCATGTGCAAACCATTCAGTGTGGTGTTTGCGAAAACCATTTTGAGCAGGAAGATATGAGTTTTTGTCCGGCCTACGATTTGCCTATCTGTTCGCTCTGCTGCACGCTGGATGTGCGTTGTATGGACAGCTGCAAGCCGCACGCTCATGTCTCCCGCCAGCTGGCCTATTTCCTTTCCAAGTTTGTGCCGCCACGCATCGTACGGGTGGTGAATTCCCGGCTGGGTCACTTTGTCAGCTTGTTATTGATTGTGAATCTGCTGATTGCGGTGCTGCTGGCGGTGGTGTATCGACAGATGGCACCAGTAACGGCGACAGAGACTGAGCTGTTGCAACAAACCATGTGGACACTGTTTTTTACCCTGATGATTGCCTCCGGGGTACTCGCCTGGCTGTTTTTATTGGCCCATGAAAGTCGGCTGGTGGCGCAAAAGGAATCCAACCGCCAGACTCGCAAACTCACCGCCGAGATTGAAGCGCACCAGGAAACCGACCAGGCTTTGCAGCAGGCGAAGGAGCTGGCGGAGTCGGCTAATGCCGCCAAAAGCCGCTATCTGACCGGTATCAGCCATGAATTACGCACGCCACTGCAGTCGGTGATTGGCTATGCCCAACTGCTGGCCAACAAGGGCGATACCCCTGCTGGCCACAAGAATGGCCTGGCGATTATCCAGCGTAGTGGCCAGTACCTCACTGACCTGATTGACGGCTTGCTGGATATTTCCCGCATTGAAGCAGGCAAGCTGGATCTGTATCGCTCGCGGGTGGAGCTGCCGGTGTTGATAGCGCAGCTGAATGCCATGTTTGCCATGCAGGCCGAGCAGAAGGGGGTTCGTTTTCACTCCAGTGTGCAGGGCACCTTGCCACAATGGACCATGACGGATGAAAAACGTCTGCGGCAGATTCTGATCAATCTGTTATCCAACGCCGTCAAATATACCGTCAGCGGCCAGGTCGACTTTGATATTCGCTATCGCAATCAGGTGGCGGAATTTCGCATTCGTGATACCGGACCTGGGATCGATGCTGAATCCCTCAAACGTATTTTTGATCCCTTTGAACGGGTACGGAATCGCGCCACAGCCAATTTGCCCGGCACCGGGTTGGGGCTGACCATCGTCAAACTGCTCACTGAGATCATGGGAGGGGACCTCAAGGTAGACAGTACGCCGGGTCAGGGCAGCTGCTTTACCGTCGCGCTGATGCTGCCCTGGGTTAATCTTCAGTCCGACCAACAACGTCAGCACGCGGAGTTGCTGGAGAACAAACGTATCATTGGTTACGAAGGTTTTCAGCGCACGGTGTTTCTGGTGGATGACGATCCAGTACTACGGGGTTTGTTGGCTGATTTGCTGGTGCCGCTCGGATTCTTAACGCTGGAAGCCCACGATGGCGAGCACTGCCTGACCATGATGGACGAACTGGAACAGGCTGGTGAGCGGGTACCGGATCTGTTCCTGATGGATGTGTCCATGCCGGGTATTACTGGCCTTGAAGTCGCCCACCGGTTGCGTACCCGAGGCATATCCGTACCGATCGTCATGCTCTCCGCCGATGCCCAGGAAGGGGATCGCAGCGAATTCGACCGGGCTATCTATAACGATTACCTGGTCAAGCCTGTGAGTAACAGTCGCCTGCTCAATACCATCGGCACCGTGCTGGAACTGCACTGGACCTGGCAGAGCGGGGATCCCGACAGCGATAGGACAGGAGCATTGTCAACGCAGTCGACCACGACTGCGGAACGCCAGGCACCACGCATCAGTAACACTGCCGCGTTTGGTGTGCTACAACCCCATCCGCAACTGCTGGAACTGCAAGCGTATGCCGAAATGGGCTATCGCAAGGGCGTTGTCCAGGCACTGGAAATTCTGAAAACCTCTTCAGCCATGACCACTCGTCAGCTGGAGTATTTGCAACAATTGGCAGGCGGATTTCAGCTGCAAGAGCTGGCAGAACTGCTGAAAACGGCGTTGGCCGAGACCGATCGGGGAGGTACAACCTGATGAATCCAACCAGCAACACAACACCAGGCGTGAACATTCCGTCGGACATGGTTCTGGTGGTGGATGACTCTCCCGACTCCCTCAGCCTGATTAATGATGCGCTGGAAGGGGCCGGTATCGACGTACTGGTCGCCCTCGAAGGTCGACAGGCACTGACCATCGCCCGCAAAATGAAGCCCGACATGATCCTGATGGACGCCATCATGCCCAATATGGACGGCTTTGAAGCTTGCCGTTTACTCAAAACCGACCCGGAACTGGCCTCCATTCCAGTGATCTTCATGACTGGTCTCACCGACACCAGCGACATCGTCCGTGGGCTTGAAGCCGGTGGCGTCGATTACCTCACCAAACCGATCAACCCCGATGAGTTACTGGCCCGTATGCGGGTACACCTGACCAACGCCCGGCTCACCAGTAGCGCCCAGTCGGCCCTCGACAGCACTGGCCAGCATCTGATGACAGTATCGACTCAAGGAGAATTACGCTGGGCGACACCACAAACCTACGCCTTGCTGGCGCGCGCCAGAGTCGATGACCGCAGTCAGAAATCCCTGCTGGCACCACAGATTGCGCGCTGGCTGGAACATCACCCCGAATCCGGAAACAGCCTCCGGCTGAACGACCTCGGCTATCCGCTGGCAGTGAAACTGATCAACGAACAGAGCAATGGCGAAATGCTGCTGAAGCTGGTCGACGGCCAGCGCCCGACCGGTGCCACCATGCTGCGGGAACACCTCAACCTCACCGAACGGGAATCCGAAGTGTTGTACTGGATCGCCAACGGCAAAGCCAACCGCGAAGCCGCCGAAATCCTCAACATGAGCCCGCGCACCGTCAATAAACACCTCGAACAGATTTTCACCAAACTCGGCGTTGAAAACCGCACTGCCGCCGCAGGCGTCGCGTTGCGGTTACTGGCTGCAGAATCCTGACGAGACAACGACCGCGACACGGACAAGCCTTACGGCCACGCACGGAGGCGGGCTCTACAGAATCAT
>TARA_R110000868_G_scaffold88148_3_pt1 | contig 15775 bp, 17 predicted proteins | sample TARA_R110000868 | Tara Oceans TARA_R110000868 (sample SAMEA4397489) | marine metagenome | biome: Polar Biome; feature: [SRF] surface water layer (ENVO:00010504); material: water (ENVO:00002006), including particulate matter (ENVO:01000060) such as... | depth 5 m | reverse complement strand
CCGCCATTGTCAACAGTTTTGCCCCGCTAAAATCGCGCAGAAATCCGCAACAGGTCTCGACTCTCAATCCACCGCAGATTAATGCGCGATGATGACCGAAACCACATCATTGCCGCCCATGGAAACCATGACCGACGTCCGCCAGCAGGTGGACCGCATCGACTCAGAAATCATCGCTTTGATGGCGCAGCGCTTTGCCTGCATGGACGCCGCCGCGCGGATCAAGCAGGACCGAAACGTCGTCCGCGATGAAGCGCGCAAAGCGGCGGTACTCGAAAACGTCAAGCAACTGGCCGCAGCAGCGCGCATTCCAGTTCCGACCATGGCCGCGATCTGGGAAATGCTGGTGGAAACATCGATCGGTTACGAACTGGAAAAATGGGATCAGCTGCGCAAATAACGGCTTCGCTGACTATTTTTCAGCCTTATCCTTGCGCGGCGGCCGTTCCAGCGATGAAATAACCCCGCGCCAGGTCTTGACCTCTTCATTCGTCCAGGCCGGCTTGGTCAGCATATTCCGCAATGTAACCTTCGTCGCCACTGCCCGTTCTGCCGGATAGAAATAGCCATTTTTATCCAGCGCCCGCTCCAGATGCTCGTAAAACATGTCCAGTTCTCTCTGCGGCGCCGGCTCAGCCAATTTCTTTTCCAGTGTCGGCTGAACATTGGCGTCGCTATCCATCTTCGATATTTCATAAGCGACCAGAATCACCGCCTGCGCCAGATTGAGCGATCCAAATTCGGGATTGATCGGCACCGTGATGATCTTCCGCGCCAATTCGACATCGACGACTTCCAGACCGGCCCGCTCCGGACCGAACAGGATCGCGCATTTGCCGCTGGCTTGCGCGATGTCTTCAGCCGCCTCCCAGGGCGTCAGGACCGTCTTGGTCATCCCGCGTTTGCGGACCGTGGTCGCATAGACATGCGCGCAATCGGCCACGGCTTCGGCGGTGGTTTCAAAGATCTGCGCCTGCTCCAGAACCTGATCCGCTCCCGATGCCGACGGCCCGGCAGCCGGATTCGGCCAGCCATCCCTCGGCTTGACGATGCGCATTTCGGTCAAGCCGAAATTGAGCATCGCCCGCGCCGCTTTTCCTATATTTTCCCCGAGCTGAGGATTGACCAATATTATTGCGGGTTGGTTGGTCACGCCCCGCCGACATCTTTCAATGTGCCTGCAAATTCCTTGAAATCCTTGGCTTCGGTGAAATCCTTGTAGACCGACGCGAAGCGGATATAGGCGACACTGTCGAGGGCTTTGAGGCCATTCATGACCATCTCCCCAATTTTCTTGGAGGGAATTTCCGTTTCGCCGCTGGTTTCCAGCTGGCGCTGGATGCCGGAGACCAGTTGATCCATCTGCTCCTGTTTCAGCCCGCGCTTGCGGCAAGCAAGGGATACTGACAGGTCGATTTTCGACCTGTCAAACGGTTCCTTGCGGTCTTCGCTCTTGACCACCGTTATCTCGCGCAATTGCACGCGCTCAAAGGTGGTGAAGCGAGCGCCACAGCTCTCGCACTGACGCCGACGCCTGATCGTCGTGTTGTCCTCTGTCGGACGGCTGTCTTTAACCTGACTGTCGTCATGAGCACAAAAAGGGCAACGCATGATGGAGCTTTCTGTTTACGCCGGATAAATTGGAAAACGGTCGCACAGCGATTGCACCCGCTGACGCACATCGGCTTCGACCGACGGATCTCCGCCTTCGCCTTTTTCGCGCAGCCCGTCCAGCACATCGGCAACCATGTCGCCAATCATCCGGAATTCTGCCGGACCAAAGCCGCGGGTTGTGCCGGCTGGCGAACCGACCCGGATACCGCTGGTTTTCATTGGCGGCTGCGGATCATTCGGAATGCTGTTCTTGTTGCAGGTGATGCCCGCCCGTTCGAGCGCTTCATCAGCGTCGCGGCCGGTGATTCCAAGCGGCGACAGATCGATAAGAGCGAGATGGGTGTCAGTACCGCCGGCTACGACATCAGCGCCGCGTTCCTTGAGCGTTGCCGCCAAAATCTTGGCATTTTCAATCACCGCAGCAGAATAGCTTTTGAATTCCGGACGCAGCGCTTCGCCAAAGGCAACCGCCTTGGCCGCGATCACATGCATCAGCGGGCCACCCTGGAGGCCAGGGAAAACCGCCGAGTTGATTTTCTTGGCAATGGCTTCGTCATTGGTCAAGATCATGCCGCCGCGCGGTCCGCGCAGAGTCTTGTGGGTCGTGGTGGTAACGACATGGGCATGGTCCAGCGGGCTGGGGTGCAGTCCAGCGGCAACGAGACCCGCGAAATGGGCCATATCGACCATGAACAAGGCGCCAACCGCGTCAGCAATCGCCCGGAACTTGGCGAAATCAATCTGTCGCGGATAGGCGGACCCACCGGCAATGATGAGTTTCGGCTGATGCTCCTTCGCCAGAGCTTCGACTTCGGCATAATTGATCAGATGATCATCATCGTTGACGCCATATTGAATGGCATTGAACCATTTGCCGGATTGGGCTGGCTTCGCACCGTGCGTCAGATGGCCGCCGGCATCCAGCGACATGCCGAGAATGGTATCACCCGGCTTGACCAGAGCCAGCATCACCGCGCCATTGGCCTGCGCTCCCGAATGCGGCTGAACATTGGCAAAGCCGCAGCTGAACAGCTGCTTGGCCCGTTCGATCGCCAGCGTCTCGACATCATCCGAAGGCGCGCAGCCCTGATAATAGCGACGGCCGGGATAGCCTTCGGCATATTTGTTGGTGAAAACCGAACCCTGCGCCTGCAGCACCGCTCTGGAAACAATATTTTCCGATGCGATGAGCTCGATCTGGTTTTGCTGACGCGAGAGTTCAGCGTTTATCGTTCCAGCCACCGCTGGATCGCTTTCGTCGACCGAAAAGTCGAAAAACCCGGTCTGTCTGATATCCTGCATATCTGCGACGTTGCTCATGCACTTACTCCTTCAACTATTGGTGCGGACAATTTATCAACCCGGCGCTGATGCCGATCGCCGCCAAATTCCGTTTTCAGAAAGACGTCGAGACAGTCTTTCGCGATTTCTATGCCGACCAGACGCGCGCCCATGGCAATGACATTTGCGTCATTATGCTCCCGCGACAGCCTGGCCGACAGGCCTTCGGATACCAGAGCACAACGACAGGCCGGATTGCGATTGACCGCTATCGAGATGCCAATGCCCGAGCCGCAAAGCGCCACGCCACGCTCGACGCGACCGGAGGCCACTTCTGCGGCCAGCTTGTAGCCATAATCGGGATAGTCGACGCTGTCGGTGGTCATCGGTCCAAGATCGCTGACGTCATGCCCTGCCTCTTGCAACCAATCCACCAGCGCCGCCTTCATCTGGAGGGCGGCATGATCGGAAGCAATGGCGACGCGCATGGGCTAGTCCTGTGGTTAGAATCGAATGGCCGCTATTTAGTAGAGAGTTCCGTGATAGGCCACCAAATATTTGACGCGCCACGTCATGCAAAGCGTGACGATGCGTCAACCCCGGCGAAGCCCGGGGTCTCTATCGGATTAAACGAACTACCCATTCAAGAGACCAAGGATCAAATAGCACCGCTTGAATTCGTTCGCTCCCGCTACCGTCAGATTTCCATCTGACTGCCGAGTTCCACCACCCGATTGGTGGGCAATTTGAAAAATTCCATCGCGGTTGCCGCGTTGCGCAGCAGCCAGGCGAAGAGTTTTTCTCGCCAGATCATCATCTCCGGTTTTTTGGAAGGTAGCAATGTCTGGCGCGACAGGAAGAAGCTGGTGGTCATCATGTCGAATTCCATCCCGCATCCTTTGACCTTTTTGAGGGCCTCTGGAACATCGGTCTCCTGCATGAAGCCAAAATGGAGAATGAGCCGGTAGAAACCGTGGCCCAGATCCTTCACTTCGCACCGCTTCTCCGGATCAACCGTCGGAACATCCTTGATGTTGACGGTCAGGATGACAACCCGCTCGTGGATGACCTTGTTATGCTTGATATTATGGAGCAGCGCTGATGGCACACCAGCGGAAGAAGATGCCATGAAGATCGCCGTTCCCGGCACTCTGGTGGCGCTATTGGCAGCCGATTTGGTGAAGATCTCGATCGGCATCGCCGATTCAGCCATGTTTTTCCGCATGATCTGGCGACCCTTGGCCCAGGTCGTCAGGATGACGAACCCGACGGCGCCAACCGCCAACGGGAACCAGCCGCCATCGGGAATCTTGGTCAGGTTCGCGGCAAAATAGGCACCGTCCACGATGAAGAATATGGCCAGCAGCGGAATCGCAAACCAGAGCTTCCATTTCCACAGGACAACCATCACGATCGCTAGCAGACATGTGTCGATGAACATCGCGCCAGTGACCGCAATACCATAGGCCGACGCCAGATTGCTCGAACTCTGAAAGGTCAGAACCAGCACGATCACCGCAATCATGATTGCCCAGTTGACGAACGGGATGTAGATCTGGCCGGCTTCCGAGGCGCTGGTATGCTTGATCGTAAGGCGCGGAATGAAGCCGAGCTGGATCGCCTGGTGGGTGACCGAGAATGACCCGGAAATCACGGCCTGACTGGCAATGAATGTCGCCATCGTCGCCAGTATGACAAGCGGCAGGCGGAGCACTTCGGGTGCCATGATGAAGAACGGGCTCTGGATTGCGTCTGCTGCACCCGCTGCGTCGAGCGAGAGGATCATCGCTCCCTGTCCGAAATAATTGCACAGCAATGCCGGCATGACGAAACCGTACCAGGCAACGCGCATCGGCTTGCGGCCAAAATGGCCCATGTCGGCGAACAGCGCCTCCGAACCAGTCACAGCGAGCACAACAGACCCCAGTGCGAGAAAGGCCTTCACACCGTCGGTCAGGAAAAACTGCACCGCATACCAAGGGTTGAACGCAAATAGAATGCTGGGGTGCAAGACGATCTGGATGATACCAAGCGTACCGATAACGGCAAAATAGACGAACATCACCGGCGCAAACAAAGCGCCGATTTTCGCTGTACCGCGAGATTGAAGTAGGAAAAGAAATATCAGCAGAGTGAGCGCGATGGGAATGACAAGGTGTCCCAATCCAGGCTGAACGACCGCCAACCCTTCGACCGCTGACAAAACCGAAATAGCCGGCGTGATCATGCTGTCGCCGTAAAAAAGGGCGGTTGCGAATACGCCGAGCAATATTGCCAGCCAGCCGTATTTCGATTTTCGCATCACGCCAGAGATCAGAGCCACAAGCGCCAGGCTACCGCCCTGCCCCTTGTTATCCGCCCGCATGGTGATGGTGACATATTGAATGGTCACGACCAAAGTCATCGACCAGAATATCAGGCTGACAACACCCAGGACATGAATCCGGTCCAGTTCCAGCGGATGCGCCCCGATAAATGTCTCGCGAAACGCATAAAGCGGACTCGTACCGATGTCGCCGAACACGATGCCAATCGCGCCCGCGGCCAACTTGGCAATGGCTGTGTTGCGTTGCGGCGAGCCATGCGTTTGCACGGCGCTGCTTTGCGTCTCTGCGCTTTCGTTTGGTTCTGCAGACATTGGTTGGCCGTAAAGGCGTACCCCGATCAATTTCGACAAAGTTGGTATTTTACTGACATAAGTTTCAGCAAGCGCGTGCGCTTAGCACCGGCTTCTGACAGGCGCAACAAACCCACGGAGCGGGAATATCAAACCCTTCATAAACCAAGGTTTTTACTGTCCGGCAGGGGACTCTGGCGTCATCGGAAGCGACGGTTGTATCTGTTCCATCGTCGCCAATCGCGATTCGAGGTCTGCCCGCCATGGTGCGTCTTCGCTGCTTCGCGCAAGCAATTCGGTCCATATCGCCCGCGCCTGATCGATCTTGCCCGACTGCGCATAGGCCAGTCCAAGGAAGAATGGCGGTCCGGGATGTTCTGGCGACAGATCGGCGGCTTTCTGGAAAGCAAATTGCGCTGCCGGCGTGACCATGCCATCAGCGTGCACGACCAGGGCATTGCCCAGACCAACCCATAGATCAGGATCGTCCGGATGCTCTCTCACCCCGTTGCGCAGATAATTGGCCGCAGCTCCATGTTTCCCGGCGCGATTGAGCGAGTCTGAAAAGATCAGCCACTCCTGAGCGGTGCCGAATCTTTCGCCCATCTGGTTGCGCGCATCAATCATATCATCGTCGAAGCTATTGGGCTTTTCTATCGGCACCACCGTGACTCCAGCCATGCCGGGATGCCCCTGCCAGGCATAGCCAGCAACCCCCAATAACAGTGCCGCAGCGGTGATCTCATAAGTGGCGCGAGGCATTTTACCCAATGTGATCAGAACAGCAGCACAGATCAGCACGAACAGAAAAACTATGATCCAGCCCATCATTCACCACCCTTGGTTTTGCGGAAACGCCCGCGCGCCAGCCAAAAGGCCGCGAGCAACAGGATGATCGGCGCGATCCACAACGGCCAGGTCACGGCTGAAGCAATCGGCGGATCATAGGACACCCAATTGCCATAGCGTTCAATCAGCCAGCTTCTGACTGCTTCCGGTGTATCGCCGGCGGCAATTCTTTCGCGAACCTGGCTGCGCATGTCGCCCGCCATCGGAGCATTGCTGTCGGCAATCGATTGACTCTGGCATTTCAGGCAGCGCAATTCCTCCATGAGGTCGCGGGCAGCCGCCTCTTGTCGCGGATCATCCAGCTGCCGGTCGGCATAAGGCGCCGGTGGCAGGCCGGTTTGGGCGCCAATCGGAACCGAAAGGCTCAGGAAAAGCAGAGCGAGAAAGCGCTTCATTCCGCTTTCTCCAGCAATTTGATCAGCTTGGCGACATCTTCCTTCCGGATTTCGCCGATATGCTGGTAAACGATAATGCCGTTGCCATCGATCACGAAGGTTTCCGGCACGCCGGAGGAACCCAGATTGAGCTGCACCTTGCTCGTCGCATCGGTGCCGATCCGGCTATAAGGATTGCCCCAGCGGTTGAGAAAAATGGCAATATCTTCAGGCGTATCGCGGCTGGCAATCGCATTGATTTCCACACCCGCGCGCTGCAGAGCCAGCAATTGCGGCGCTTCGGCAATACAGGGTACGCACCAGCTGGCAAAAATATTGAGCAAGCTAGGCTTGCCTTTGGCAAGATCGGCACTGCTCAATGCCGGCCGCTGTTCGATCGCAGCGGGCAAGGCAAATGCAGGCATCGGCTTGCCGATCATCTTGCTCTCGATAATATTGTCTTTTGGCATCATCAGACCGGTGGCCACCGCGCTGAAGAAGAGACCAAAAAGCACGAGCGGCAGCCAGAGCAACCAGCGGTTCATAGCATTGCCTCGACCAGTTCCCGCTGCTTGCGTTGTTTATAGCCACGCCGCAACCGGCCAACCATCGCCAGAAGACCGCCCAGCGCAACCAATATCCCGCCAAACCAGATCAGCGGCACGAACGGCTTCCACCAGACCCGCACCTGCCAGCGTCCTGCGCTATCTCCATCGCCAAGCACCACGTAAAGCTGCCCGTTCCATCGCGTCAGCAGCGCGGCTTCGCTGGTCTGGGTCTGGGCTGCGGGAAACATGCGGTTCTGCGGCTTGATTTCGTGCAGGACGCCATCGTCATATTGCGCCGTCATCCGACCTTCAAGCGCTGTCCAATTGGGTCCGGCAACCGGTTCGATGGCTTCAAACTCGAGCTTCCACTTATTCACGGTGATTTCATCGCCCGGCTTCGCCGCAACCAGCATTTCTTCGGTAAAACTGCTCTCGCAAGCCATGCCGGCCAGCGCCACCGCTATACCAAAATGGGCAAGCACCATGCCGTATGTATGCAATGGGGTGCGGCGCAGACTGCGTTTCCACAGTGGCGCGAAACTGGCAACCGCGACACCCGCTGCCAGCGCCAGACCGAGCAGCGCCAGAACCGACATGCCGGTAGTGAACAAGACGAGCGCAAACAGCGCAGCAGCAACAATCAGGACGGGTATCGAAATACGGTTCAGCAAAGCCTTTGGATTATCGCGTCGCCAGCGCAACAGCGGCCCGGCCGCCATCACCGATACCAGCATCAGCGCCAGCGGGCCGGTCGCCAGATTGAAATAGGGTGGTCCGACCGACAGCTTTTCGCCGGTCAGCGCTTCCACCAGCAACGGGTAGAGCGTGCCGATGAAGACCAAAGCCAAAATGACCGACAGCAGCAGATTATTGGCAACCAGCGCGCCCTCCCGGCTAATCAGTTCGAACCGCGAACCTTCCTTCACCGTACCGACACGCAGAGCAAACAACGCCATCGCTCCGCCAATATAGATGGCAAGCAGCGCCAGAATGAAGCTGCCTCGTTCGGGATCAACGGCAAAAGCATGCACGCTGGTCAAAATGCCGGACCGGACCAGAAATGTTCCAATCATCGACATCGAAAAAGCAACCACCGCCAGCATCAGCGTCCAGGCACGCAATCCATCGCGGGTTGCCAGCACCGTCACCGAATGGAGCAATGCTGTTGCCGCCAGCCAGGGCATCAGCGAGGCATTTTCAACCGGATCCCAGAACCACCAGCCGCCCCAGCCCAGCTCATAATAAGCCCAGTAGCTGCCCGCAGTGATGCCGAGCGTCAGGAATATCCAGGCCCCCAGCACCCATGGTCGCATCGCCTTGGCAAAAGCCGCCCCGACATCGCGGGTTATCATCGCACCAACGGCAAAGGAAAACGCCACCGAAAGACCAACATAGCCAAAATAGAGCGTCGGCGGATGGAAAGCGAGACCGGGGTCCTGCAGCAGCGGGTTGAGCCCCTGCCCGTCCTTGGGAATCGGGAACATCCGTTCAAACGGATTGGAGGAAATCAGCAGGAAGGCGTAAAATCCGAGACTGATAAAAGCCTGCGCGGCCAAGGTCGCAACCAGAGTGGCTTTTTTCAGGGAGCGCTCAAACAATGCAATAAAGGCACCGGCAAGCCCCATGACCGTGACCCAGAGCAGCATCGATCCTTCATGATTACCCCAGGTTCCGGCAAATTTGTAGAGCAGCGGCTTTACCGAAGCGCTGTTCATCACCACCAGCCGGACCGACATGTCGGAGCGCAGGAACAACCAGATCAGCAGCAAGAAGGACAGGCTGACAAACAGACCCTGGGCCACCGCCACCGGCCGGATTGCGGCAAAATAGTCTTCCCGCTCCGCCCGCAGGCCAATCGCGCCCAGAGCAAATTGCAGAAGAGCGAGCGCAGCCGCCAACCAGAGCGCGATCAGGCCGGTTTCGGCGATCATTGGACAAGCGTCTCCGTCTTGTGCTGGCCAGCGGTCATATCAATGCCCTCCAGCTCTCGGGGAATGTAATTCTCGTCATGCTTGGCGAGCAGCGTCTCGGCGACAAACATGCCGTTGGCATCGAGCCGACCATCCGCAACCACGCCCGAGCCTTCAACAAACAGATCCGGGGTGATGCCGGTATAGGTAACAAGCTGCTGCGCGGTACCATCCTGCACGATGAATTGCACCGTGACGCCATCGGCCGATCGCTGAATCGAGCCTTCTTCCACCATGCCGCCCAATCGGATGGCCTGACCCGCTTCCGGTTTCTTGTCTGCAATATCAGATGGTGTGTAAAAATAGCTCGCCTGATCCTGTAACGCATAGGCCGCAAGCAAGCCGGCGCCGATCAGCGCAACCACCGCCAGCAGCACCAGGATCAGTCTTTGATGTTTTGCTTTCATTTGCGTTTGCTCAATTGGCTTGCCTTGCGTTCCGCTTTGCGCATCGTGACAAAGCTGCTCACGATAACCGCTGCCGTGCCAATCAGCACTATGGCATAAGAAGCAAAGACGAAAGGCCAGTGGTTCATTCGGCCGCAATCCTTTTCAAACGGGCATCGACTTTGGTTTGCGCCAGACTGGCGCGCATCCGCATAAGCACAATCGCGCCAAATAGCAGAGAGAAACCTATCGCCGAAACCAATAGAGGCCATAAATAGAGCGCATCAATCGTGGATTTCCCCATGATACTGATGCTCGTGCCCTGATGCTGGGTCTCCCACCATTCGACCGAAAAGCGAATGATCGGCAGATTGATGATACCTACGACACCGAAAATTGCAGCAATCCGGCTCTGGCCATTGCCCTTGCTCGTCTCATTGGCCAGTACGATATAGGCGAGATACAGAAAAAACAGCACAAGCATGGAGGTTAAACGACCATCCCAGACCCACCATGCACCCCATGCCGGACGGCCCCAGATCGATCCTGTTATCAGACATAGCAGGGAAAATAACGCCCCTGGCACCGCGATCGCGCGTGCCGCGTGAGACGCGAGCGGATGCCGCCAGATCAGTTCGGAAATGCTGGCAATCGCGATACCGGACCATCCCGCCATCCCGAGCCACGCCATCGGTACATGGACAAAGATGATCTTTACCGTATCGCCCTGCAAACGCTCGGCTGGCGTCGCCAACAGGCCCCATATGCAGGCAGCCAATACCATCGCGATTCCGCCGAAAAGCAAAAACGGCGTCAGCGGCCTGGCAAGTGACAGGAAACGGGTCGGATTGGCATATGCATGCATGGGTAAAGCGATATTGCCTCGGTTGCGGATGATCAACATCAATCGCCGGTTTCGATGGCAGATGCATGGCTGGCCGACAAGCATTTTTGCGAATTGCGACTGGTAACGACCTTGAAAACCCTAAGATACGACACTCTCTGCAGACCATCCTAGCCGTTTTTCCGGACAGGGCTAATGCACAGTTACCAATGTCATTTGTTCGGCCTGGTGCAGCGCGGCTGAATAATCGGCTGCAAAATAGACACCTCCCCCATCATCCGACAAGCCGATACGCGCCAGCATTTCCCGCGGCTGTGGCTGTACACCGGACAATATTATATTCGCACCCGAGACACCTGCCTGTTCGATAAATTCCTCGATCATCGTCACCCCACTGGCATCGAGCATCGGCACCAGCCGCATCCGCAATATGATAACCTTGGGCGTGCGCCCGATCTTGCGCATCGCATCGAGCAATTCACCTGCTACCCCGAAAAACACCGGTCCGTTGATTCGGAATACTTCAACTCCCTTCGGAAGGTCGTCGCGCTGGTTCAGATCATCACCATCGAACTCGCCATCACGATCCGGTGCGTTACCGTTATCCAGTTGCACGGTCTCGCTCATCCGCGCCATGAACAGAAGCGACGCGAGGGTGACCCCGACGCCAATCGCCACCGTCAGATCGACCAATACTGTGAGCCCGAAGGTCAGCAACAAAACCGCGCGATCACTATTGGGCATGCGCAGCAACGCAATGAACCGGTCGATCTCGCACATGCCCCAGGCGACAACGAACAGGATAGCGGCGAGCGCAGCCATCGGCACATAAGCCATCAGACTGCTGCCAAACAAAATGAACATCAGAATGAACAGCGCGTGCATCATGCCTGCCACCGGCGTTTTGGCGCCAGCCTTGATATTCGTCGCCGTACGCGCAATTGCCCCGGTCGCCGGTAGGCCGCCAAACAGGACCGATCCCAGATTGGCAATCCCCTGCCCGATTAATTCCTGATTGGAGCGATGACGGGTACCGGTCATGCCGTCTGCGACCACCGCAGAGAGCAGCGCCTCGATGCCGGCGAGAAAGGCGATCGTGAAAGCAGAGGGCAGCAATTCGGTCACCCTTGCCCAAGTCACCACCGGCAGCGACGGCATTGGCATAGTCGCGGGCATATCCGGGAACCGGGTGCCAATCGTATCAACCGGAAGCTTGAGCAGCGCGACCACGATCGAAGCCAGCACGAGGGCAATCAGAAAGCCCGGCAATTTGGGGGTGAATCTTTTGAGCGTGATAATGACGAAAAAAGCACCCAGACCGACCAAAAGGGTCGCCATATGCACCGATGACACAGCTCCAAAATAAGCCTGCCACTTGGGCAAAAACTCCGAAGGGACATTTTCAAGCGACAGCCCCAGAAAATCCTTCACCTGACTGGAAGCAATGATTACCGCGATTCCGGCGGTAAAGCCGGTCACCACCGGATGCGGGATGAACTTGATCAGTCGTCCGATCTTGAACGCCCCGGCAGCGATCAGAATCAGCCCCGCCATGAATGTCGCGATAAGCAGACCGTCATAGCCATGTAGGGCAATGACATTGAACACGACCACGACAAATGCACCCGTAGGCCCACCAACCTGAACCCGCGAGCCGCCAAGGAAGGAGATCAAAAATCCAGCGATAACAGCAGTTATCAGCCCCTTGTCGGGCGATGCGCCGCTGGCGATTGCGAGTGCCATCGATAAGGGCAGAGCGACGATAGCGACGGTCAGCCCTGCGACAGCATCGGCCTTGAACAGGCTGGTATTATAGCCTTCGCGCATCGTCGTGATGATTTTGGGGGTAAAGCTATGCATCGGACAAACTTCTATTACGCTCCCGCATCCGACTTTGCCTTGTCATACAAAATTGAGCCTACTGCATTCGCTGCCTTGCCATCCATAGTCTCGCGCAAACGCACACCGCGGCCGATGCCAATGCTCGATGCATTTTCACCAATCAGCTCGATCCCGCCATTTTCCAGCGCTCCGATAACCTTGACCAAAGTGTCGACAACTCCGCGCACCTGCCCGTCTGATGCTTCCATGCGCTGGATCGTCGGCAGCGACAGTCCTGCCAATTCAGCCAATTGTCGCTGATCAATACCCAGCAAGGCGCGCGACGCCCGCATTTGTTGCGACGTGATCATTAATCTATCCCTTATGATATATAAAACATCAAATATCAGTATTAACAACTTATTCTAATACTGTATAGAGGGCATTCGTTGTCGATGGCAAATCCTGAACCGCGAACCTGACAGGAAAATGGACAAGACAAATTTCACTGCGGTGATGGTGCCAACCTTACGATCGGCCCGTTCACCGCCCTCACCGTCGCAGGCGAAATATACTGCGGCTGCCGCAAACAAGAGGCTGCCACATAGTCGGCCAAAATTTCCGAACATGATCGGACAGGATAAAATAAATGGCCGGATTTGAAACTTTGCTCGACAGAATTGTCGATGACATGCGTAGCGACAATGGAGCAGACAAAAAACTGGCGCAGAAACATGACATACCGGGACTGCCGAAGACGGCGCTTGAGGCCTTCGTCCGGGGCCTGCGGGGCCGCTGCCCGAGCTGCGGCGAAGGCAAGATGTTCCCTCGCCTGCTCAAGCCAATCGAACATTGCCCGATATGTGGCCAAGACTGGACGGCGCAACAGGCCGATGATTTCCCGGCCTATGTGGCGATCATTGTGACCGGGCATATCCTGGCACCAATCATCATCTTCATGATCAACGAAATCGGTTTTTCGATGTGGACCAATCTCGCAATCATAATAATTCTGGCACTCATTCTGATTGCGGCCCTGCTGCAACCGGCCAAGGGTGCTATTATCGCCCTGCAATGGTGGATGGGATTGAACGGATTTGAAAAACCCGCCCGCCCGGATGAAGCTTTGGTACCGGAGGATGGACAAAATCGCTCGTAGCGGTCCGGTTTAAGACCTGACCCAATCCGCTGGCCAGATTGCGGACTATCGTCCGATCAGCGCCATCGCCATATTGTCTGCGACGTCGGAGTCCGGCAATTTTTGCGATGCGCTCTGCGCCCATATCTCGGTCAGTCGTTCCGGGATCATCGCGACCCGACGGTTGACTTCCTTGACATCACCATCGCCCAGATATTCCAGCCCGACACTGATGATGCCACCCGAGTTGATCACATAATCCGGGGCAAACAGGATGTTGCGATCAAATATCCGCTGACCGTCTTCAGGGGTTGCCAACTGGTTGTTGGCGCCGCCGGCGACAATCGGAACATTGAGATGAGCAATAGACACTTTATCCAATATCGCACCCAAGGCATTGGGACTAAACACATCTGCCTCGATCCGCATGACTTCGTCGAGACCGACGACCGTAGCACCAATTTCTGCCGCCAGGGCCGCAGCATGATCCTTGTTGATATCGGCGATGCTCAGCTTTGCGCCATCTTTCGCAAGCAGCCGCGCCAGACCACCGCCGACACTGCCGACGCCCTGTATCGCGACATGGACACCGTCCATATTGTCACGGCCGAGCTTGTGCGCCACCGCTGCCTTCACCCCCAGATACACGCCCATTGCCGTAAACGGGCCGGGATCACCGCCGGCTTCGCCGCTGTTGCTGACCGGCAGGCCGGAAACATATTTTGTCTCTTTGGTCAAAGCGACCATGTCGGCAGCGGTGATACCGACATCTTCGGCAGTCACATATTGCCCGCCGAGCGACTCGACCATCCGGCCGAAAGCGGCAAGCATTTCAGGGGTTTTGGTGCGATTGCGATCAGCGAGAATCACCGCCTTACCACCGCCCAGCGGCAGACCGGCCATCGCGTTCTTGAAGCTCATGCCGCGCGAAAGACGCAGCGCGTCGGTCACTGCGGTTTCGCGATTCTCGTAATGCCAGAAACGGGTTCCACCGGCTCCGGGGCCGAGATGGGTGCTATGCAGGGCGATAATCGCGCTAAGGCCGCTGTCCGCATCATGGAAAAAATGGACCGCTTCATGGTCGTCAAAGTCCGGCAAATCCCACATCACGCTCATGCTGTAATTCCTGGCAAGTTGGAGTAATTTAATATCCCATAGCTGTAATTTAATTACAAATAAAGAGAGTCTTTCCAACACGGCCAAGTGGTAGTGGCCTTCTTGTCGCTTCTGCTTCTCGAGGGAAAATGGGGCGATCGAGGGGTCTTGAACCCCCGACCTCCGGTACCACAAACCGGCGCTCTAACCAACTGAGCTACGATCGCCACACGCCGCGCGCTATAAAGCCGCATTGCGCCGCGGTGCATAGGGACAGCGGGTAGCAATCGTCAAGCATTTAGCGGGGTGAAAATGAATTAAAAAGCATCGCCGCGCTGGCGATGGACAAGCTGGGCGGGTTGACGGGCAGCATCGATCAACGCCCGCTCCTCGACCAGCGCGCTTTGCATCTCGACCGCCAGATCTACACGAAACCAGCGAGTGGTCAGCTTGGCCTGACTTTGCACTTCGGGCGATGCCCCGAGACTGGCGGGATAGGATTGCGCCCAGAAATCATTCAGACTCGCGTAACCCAATTCCGGGCGCCGCCCCAGAAATTGCCTCGCCGGGATTAGGTCGGACGGCGCTTTTCCCATCATCGCCAGCAAGATCGCCTGTTCCGGTCGCAAAGTGTTGATGTTGATCGGCGACAGGTCGCTCGTCGGCAGCGCACATATCCAGGGCGCCAGACGGACGAATATGTCATCGGTCACGCCTTTGATCGTCCGCAATTCGCTGACATCAACGATCAGGGCATTGGCCGTGCGATAGGGATTTTCCTGCTGCAGATAATATTGATCTTCTGCCCCGCGCGGTGATGCGATATTATCGCTGTCGATCCAGTCACCGACCGATTCCGCGATATCCGCAGCATCGCCATCCAATATGCCGAGCATGATCATCAATCGCGAAAATTGCGCCAGACCTTCCGGCCGAGCGGACAGAATCTCTTGCTGCTGGGTGACGAGGCTGTTGATGTTGAAGCAATTGCCCCCGTCGGCAAGTGTTGCTGTGATAATCCCGCCAGGGACTGGAAATTTCTGTTCCCGCCCGTTCCAGCCGCCCAAATTGACCGTCCGTCCCGGAGAGGCGGAAACAATCTGTTCGGCAGATTCCATGCCGATGGATTCAGCGGCAATCAGATAGGCCTTGGCCTGCGACAATTCCCGGGCATTGGAGGCAAGCTTGGTTGCGCCAGCAAGTCTGTCGATACCGTGCGCAGCCAATATCGCAATGAC
>TARA_R110000868_G_scaffold18467_12_pt1 | contig 15780 bp, 16 predicted proteins | sample TARA_R110000868 | Tara Oceans TARA_R110000868 (sample SAMEA4397489) | marine metagenome | biome: Polar Biome; feature: [SRF] surface water layer (ENVO:00010504); material: water (ENVO:00002006), including particulate matter (ENVO:01000060) such as... | depth 5 m | reverse complement strand
TGGGTATGCAAGGATTGGGATTGGCTGGTCAGGCAGCCTCTACATTGGGTGCATTAGGTCAAACTCAGTTTGGTCAAGAGACCGCTATTACTGATGCAATGGCTCGTTCTGGTGCATTGCAACAAGCATTACGCCAGCAAGGTCTGGATATTGGCTATCAAGATTTCTTAAAGCAACGCAACTACCCATATCAGCAACTGGCGTTTATGTCCGATATGTTCCGTGGATTACCACTGTCGCAATCGGCTGCACAAGTCTATACAGCGCCTCCTAGCACTGCATCCCAGCTTGGTGGCCTTGGTATGACTGGCCTTGGTATCTACGGTATGTCAGGTGGATTTAAGGGCGCCAAGGGTGGTTTAATGGACGCCAAAGGGTATAAAAATGGTGGCATGGTTGGTTACGCTATAGGCGGTGATATTAAAACCATGACAACTGACCAGTTAGAACAATTGTTATCTAACCCTAACCTAAGCCCCATGGAAATGTCTGTGGTTGAAGAGCAGCTTATGTTGCGTAGACGGATTGAAAGTAACCCAGAGTCTGGTCGTATATTGTCTGGCGGTCTTGATACCATTCCATCGGGCGATATGTTTGAAGCCGCAGGCGGTGGAATTGTAGCATTTGCTGGTGATACAGATGGTAGCGCAGTTAAATCTAAAGTTAATCCAGTAGATGATTATCTTGCTCAATATACCGACAAAAAAGGCAATATTGATTTAAATAAAGCTGCCCTAAGCCTGTTAGGTCAAGCTAGACCATCTGCTGAAACTGATAGTGCAGCACGTCAAGAACTAACAAGAGACATTAAAGAACGCGCTGAGATGCGTCCTTATGAGCTACTAACTCGCATGGGCCTAGGAACTATGTCTGGTACATCTCAGTATGGTTTAGAAAATTTAGGTAAAGCTGGTATAGATACTATGAACGCGTATGCCAAAGATGTTTCTGCAGAACGTTCATTAAAACGCGAATTAGCTAAGTTGGACGCAGAAGGTGCAGCTAAAGACGATTCTCGTAGACTCCAGTTGGCTGGCACTTTGTTACAAATTCAAGGTAATAAAGATGCAAAAGCTGCTGCTTTGGCCAATGCTCCTAGCGGTGAAGAGCGCGCTATTAACAGGGCTATGACTTTAATTAATAATGATCCATTGATTAAGAAATACATTGCCCAGCAGAAGATGTTGAGCGAAACAGATCCTCAGTATCAGGTCATTGAGCAACGTATTGCTGAACGTCAAAATCAGATTTATTCCACAGCTGGTGTTAAAGTACCAGAAGTAACACCAAGTAAAATACCTGATTATGTTGCGCCAGAGAAACCTGGTTTCTTTAGTAACTTATTTGGTGGCAGCAAACCAGCAGCACCTGCTCAAAATAAAGTAGTACCATTTAGTCAACTCCCCAGCTAAAGGCTAGTTATGCCAATAGATGTGCAAATGCCAGATGGGACCATCATTAGTGGGGTCCCAGATAACATTACCCAGGCTGACCTTTTAAAAAGGTATCAGGCATATAAACCAGCCCAAACTACTGAAACAGTTCCAGATGAACTTGGCAGATTTGATGCAGCCAAACAACCTAAGAGCGCTGGGTTCTCCGCAAAAGATACTGCACTTTCTTTAGGCCAAGGCGTTATAGGCGCTGGCAAATCCTTAACTGACGTATTTGGCGCTGATAATGCAGCATCTAGGGCATTAGGAGAAGTTCAAAAAGACCTAAGCGGACTTTACACCCCTGAACGTAAAGCTGAAATGACTCGCCGTGAGGCACTGCAAAAAGAGGCTTCCAAAGGATCTATTGGTGATGAGATTGGCACATTCCTTGCTGGCGTAGCTGAGGCACCAGTTCAATCCCTTGCACAAGGCTTAGGCTCAATCGTACCGTATGTTGGTACAGGTATCATCGGCGGCATAGCCAAACTTGGTGGCGCTACCATAAAAGCTATTAATACCGTAGTAGGTGCAGCACAAGGTACAGGCGCTGTTAAGGGATCTTTATACGATGGCGTTAAGCAAGAGCTAGAGAAGTCAGGAATGAGTGAGAAAGAGGCCGCAGCAAAAGCTTCTAAAGCACAAGAATACTTAGGCGAAAACTTCCTTGATATTGCTGGTGGTACTTTATTGGGCGCTGCTGCTGCCCGTGTCGGTGTGGAAAACTTGCTTACCCCTGGCGCTGCTGCAAAATTAGATAAGAGACTTCTTACCCGCGCAGGTAAAGCTGCCTTAGCGGAAGCACCATTAGAGGGCGCACAAGGCGGCCAAGAGCAACTAGCAATCAATCGCGCCCTACAGAAACAAGGGTTTGATGTAGGTACATTTGAGGGTGTAGCTGGTTCTGCTGCCCGTGATGCGGCAGTAGGCGCTTTGACTGGTGCTACTGTTGGTGGTGTCCGCGCCCCTGGAACTGAAAAAGCTGTTGCTCCCCCCAAAGATAGTGCTTTATCCGAACCGCCTCCGATGGCTGCTCCGCCATCTGAATCACAAGATACTCAGGCGATGATTGACGAGTTCAGAGGGACTACGCCTCCACCTGTATCCCCTGTTCCTCCCGTTCCCCCAATTGAGCCACCACCCACACCTCCAGAGCAAACCACAAATATCTGGGAAGGTATCCAGAATCGCGATAGATCTACACCAGCATCTATTGCTCAGATGACCAAGATTGCTAATGAGCCAGACTATAGCCGTGTCAGTATGTCCCGCGACTATGGTACAGGCGCTCCTATCGTAGCTGGCGCAGAAGTAAATCCAGCTCAGTTAGGCAGAACAGATACTGTTACTGGCGCAGATGGCAAGAAAGTTCCAATCCAGTATGGCGTTATTGAAGCTGGTGAAGTTATTCCTTCCCATAACGCAGACGGCACAAAGAATCCTGCCTATGTAGATCCTAGCGTTCCAGCATTTAGAGCTATTACCAACGGGCGTGTAGCTGGATTACAGGCTGCTTACAACCAAGGAACGGCAACAGACTACAGAAACGCTTTGTTAAACGATGACTTACATGGCATAGACAAGGCCGTCATTGAGGGCATGAACAACCCAATGTTGGTTCGTGTTATGCCTATGGATCAGGTTAATGCAAACACTGGCGATGTCAGCAACACTGGTGCTGGCCTGTCCTTTAATATCGTAGAGCAAGCCAAGAACGATACAAATCGCCTTGACCTTTCTACAATTAGCTTTACCGATGCTGGTGATGTAAGCCAGCAGACTATCCGCGACTTTATTAAAGCCATGCCTACCACTGAGCAAGGCAACTTAATAGATAAACAAGGCAATCCTACCAAGCAAGCCATAGAACGTGTAGACGCAGCCATCTTCCAACAGGCTTATGGTAACGACAAGCTCACAGAGTTAGCTTTCCAAGCGCGGGACGAAGAGGCTCGGAACATTGTTCGCGCCCTAAACATGGCAGCATCTAAGGCTATCCGTCTTGCAGACGCTGGTGATTATGATGTCCGCCCATTGGTCAATGAAGCTGTTGAGATAGCTATCAATGCAAGGCGCAACAATACCAGCCTTTCCGATGCAGCCAAGCAGTCTGACATGACCACCAACCCAATGGCTAATCAGATTGTCCAGATGTTTGCTGACAACTCCCGTTCATCTAAAGCTATTGGCGAGAACCTGTCTAACCTATTTGACAATGCCTACAACGAAGGAAGTAAAGAAGGCGCAGACATGTTTGGCGAAGTGCCAAAGCGCCCAGTAGACCAGCTCATTAAAGATTCTTTTGCTAAGAAGACTGAGCCAGATCTATTTGCTGAGGTTGAAAAGGTCACTGATCCAGACAGGAACCCTGAAGAGCCTAAACAATTTAAGTCTAAGAAGCCAATTGAGCAGATAGCCAAAGAGATTGAGGCAATGACTGATGGATCTCAGGTAGCTGGATGGCTTGTGGAGAACGCGCCTAACGAGGCAGCTAAAGCTATTGCTGATCGTTTATTGGTAAACATTAAAGCAATTGAAGATTCTGGAGTTCCAATAAAAATTGAAGTACTTAATGGCGGAAAAAGAAACAATTACTATGGTGCTTCTGGACTTGCTACTGGTGGCACTAAAAATATTCAATACTTCAAAGTTGTTTTCAACGGCTTAAATTCTAAAGGCCAAGCTGAATTTGAAGTTGGAACTAAAGAAGCTAAGGAAGGCAAGCCTACTTCTACTAAACCAACTGGTACTCGTTACAGCACTCTCATGCACGAGTTGTTGCATGTTATCAGCCAAGTACAAATAGATGCCTTAATTAAGCGTAACTTTAAAGGACCAGAAAAGGTTATTTATAACGAGTTACGCTCGATATACAACGCAGTCAAAGATCAGATTGAAAGTCAGAAAAGAGATCTTCCAAGAAGTCAATGGCATCCTCTATTAAATGAAGTAGGACGCAAGAATAATCGCTCAATTTTGAGTGATATCCATGAATTATTTGTTAGATCGCTAACTGAGAAGAACGTTCAGTCTTATTTATCCACAGTAAACATGGGCAAGAAAACAGCATTAACTAAGTTAATGGAAGTTTTCCGCAAAGTTATTGGATTAAATCCAGACTATCAATCAGCGCTAGATCGCATAATGATTGTCTCGGATAAGATTTTTGCTCAGACCCCAAAGGACATGCAAAGGCTGGCTCAGACCGAAGGGTATGACTTCCCGACCATGAAGAAAAAAGGTCTAACGCTTAAAACTAATACTCCTCAGTTTAAAAAATGGTTCGGTAACTCTAAGATTACCAATGAAGACGGCAGCCCTAAAGTTCTTTATCACATAACTCCAAGTGATTTTGATAAATTTATTCCAGGCGGGATGCCCGATGAAAGAGGTTATTTAAGTAGTGGCAAAGCTATTTGGTTAAGTCCTAATAAAGAAAGCCAGCCAGCATCACACAATGTTAGTGGTAGAGCTGTAGGAGGATACAGAGAAGGGGTTAATGTAATGCCCCTTTATGTAAAGATGGAACGACCATTACTTATTGATGACACGCAAACTGCTGATTGGGCAAGAGAAGTGTTTGCTAATGGAAGTAACGAGTTTCCATTACTTCTTAATGAAAAAACAATTCAAGAAGTTAAAGACGCTGGATATGATGGAATTATTTGGACTTCTCCATACTCTCCTTCAAAAGGCACAGAAGATCATGAGTATGTAGTATTTGATCCTAATCAAGTTAAATCTTCTATTGGCAATACTGGTGAGTACAGCACTACAGATGCAAGAATCCAAAAAGAAGAGCCATGGTATGAACGCGATACTCCTAATAGATTTGGTAGAGAGATTGCGCTTACTGACTTTTACAACAAGATGCAAGATTCTTATGATGAGTCTAGCTCTCCACAAGAAGCCTATGAAGCTGCTTATGAAGATGCCACCTCTCAAGAGAAGGCTATCCTACGTCAGTTGCAGAAAGAAAATTTCTTAGGGTTTGATTACCCACATCAAGCTATTCAAGCAATTGTTCAAGAGCCACAGAACTTTGAACTTACAGCCCCACTTAAAGCTGCTATTTCTAGGCTTGGCAATAAGGCTGCTGGTATAACTAAAAAAGAAGAAGTTTTAAAGGAAGAGCCAACATTAAAAACTGACACACCTCAGTTTAGGAAATGGTTTGGCAATTCTAAGATTACCAACGAAGATGGTAGTCCTAAAGTTATGTACCACGGTACACAAGCAGATATCACAGAATTTAAAGGAAAGTTGCTTTTTGTTTCTCCAAATCAAAATGTTGCAAATAAATTTGCTGCAGATGGGTTATATGGACCAGAAACTTATTTAACTCCAGGAGCAAATGTTCTTCCTGTATATGTTAAAGCTAACAATCCTTTTGACCATCAAAATAAAAAACAAGTTGATGAATTATTTGAAAAAATAAAATCAATGTTTGCAAAAGAGTCTAGAGAAGATGCAAAAAGATTATTGTCGGAAGGTAATTTTAAATTAATAGAAGATAGCAGAACAATTGATGCTATAAAATCTTTAGGATACGATGGTTTATATGTTGAAGAATTTGGTGCAAAAAATCTTGCTGTTTTTGAACCCAATCAAATTAAATCTGCTATAGGCAATACTGGTGAATACAGCACTGAAGTTGCTGATATTCGTTATGAAGAAGTTGGCAAAGATAATCAAGCCCTTAACTACCTAGGTAAGCCAGTAGAAGCATCTTGGGCTTTCCCAGAGGACAGGTTTGTCAAAGTTCCTGGCGCGCCTGAGCAATCTATTGATAAGCTTTTATATATATTTCAAGACAAGCAGATTGATTTGAAGCGCGCGCAAGAAGGTATTGCTAAGGCTGCTGGTGAGATTACTGACAATATTAACGCTTACGATAAAGAGCAGTTATTCCATGGCAAGGTAGCCACAGGTATCCGCAACTTCCTTTTAAATGAGCTGATGCCAGCCATTAAGAAGATTAAAGAATTCAAGTTAACCACCAAAGATATGCAAGATTACCTCTTGGCGCGTCATGCCGAAGAGCGTAACAACAGGATGAATGAGATTAATAAGCTCGATCCACGTACAGGTAAAGAACGTGAAACCCCTTGGGAATTACAAGATCGCGCATCTGGCATGTCTACTGATAAAGCTAGAGAATATTTAAATAACCTTGATCCAGATAAAAAACAGTCACTTGAAACCATCGGTAAGATGTTTGACAAGATGATTACTGGTACGCAGAAGATCTTGGTGGAATCTGGTTCTGAAAGCCAATCTACGATTGATGCTTGGAATGATGCGTATGAACACTATATGCCACTCTTCCGCATAGAAGAAGACTTCAATAATGGCGGCAATAGGTCTGGCCTCAACAAAGGCTTTAACGTAAACAATCCATTTAGCAAGCGCGCAATGGGTTCAGCCAAAGAAGTCCAAAACATTATTACAAACCTGATTAAGCAGCGTGAGCGCGCACTGATTCGTGCTGAGAAGCTGACTGTTACCAAGGCACTCTACGGTTTGTTCTTAATGAACCCCAACCCAGATATAGCTTTGCCTGTAAACCCAGACGCTATCAAGAGCAGAGAAGCGTTAATTGCTGAGCTGCAAGGTCTTGGTTATAAGAACGCTGCAGAAATTGCTGACAATTTGATGGCAGAACCAAAGACGCGTTACATTAGTAAGAACAGGGTAATTGATAAAGATACTGGCCTACCTACCAGCGAAACAGAAGAGTCTGTTCGTCTGCGTATAGACAGCCTTGCTCGTTTTGGTGACAACGTGCTGACTCTGCGGGTAGACGGCAAGAACAGATACATATTCTTTAACCAGGACAATCCAAACGCTGTACGCATGGCAGCCTCACTTAAGAGCTTAGATACCGAAAGCCTTGGTTCTGTGATGAGTATTGTGGCCAAAGGTACACGTTGGTTTGCTAACGTCAATACCCAATACAACCCAATCTTTGCTGCGGTTAACTTAATACGTGATATCGGTTCTGCTCAGTTCAACTTGACTACCACCCCGTTGGCTGGCAAACAGGCTCAAGTAACTGCTGGCATCTTCCCAGCAATGAGAGGCATTTTCAAAATCCTACGTGCTGAACGCAACGGCGAAGTAGGTGGCAACAGTGACATGGAAAAGGCGTTCCGTGAGTTCAGGGAAGCTGGTGGACAGACTGGTTATCGTGATGCACTGGCTCGCAAAGAAAGCGAACAGTCCATTGTTGACGATATGCTTAAGAAAACAACTCTTCGTGGTAATGCTCTAAAAGCAATGAAGTCGGTGTTTGGCGCTTTGTCTGACTTTAACGATACCCTTGAAAACTCCATTCGTTTATCTGCTTACATACAGGCATCTAAGCCAAAGTCTGAAGGCGGCCTTGGTTTATCGAAACAACAGGCAGCCATTATTGCTAAAAACTTGACTGTTAATTTTGACAAAAAAGGTCAAATATCTGCCAACGTAAATGCACTGTATGCGTTCTTTAACGCTTCAGTTCAGGGTACTGCGCGTCTTGCCACTACCTTGACTGGGCCTAAAGGTAAAGCAATTATTGGCGGCGGTATTCTGCTTGGATCGATGCAATCAATATTATTAGCAGCGGCTGGATTTAAAGAGGATGAACCACCAGAGTTTGTAAAGCAGCGTAACTTTGTTATTCCTACGCCAGATGGCAATTACATTACTATCCCTTACCCATTGGGCTTTAACTTGCTGCCTAATATTGGCCGTATTACCACTGAGTTTATGCTCAGCGGTGGTAAGAATCCTGCTAAGAGAGCAGGTGAATTAATAGGTTCTGTTGCAGATGCGTTTAGCCCAATTGGAAGCTCTGGCTTGTCTATTCAGACAATTGCTCCAACTGTATTGGATCCGTTGGCTGCACTTGAATCTAACAAAGATGCTTTTGGAAGACCAATCTATAAGGAAGACAGGGCAACCAATCCAACGCCTGGTTACTTGCGTTCCCGTGAAAATGCCAGCGAAATGAGTAAAAGTATTTCTTACTTCTTTAACTTGGCATCAGGCGGAACTAAGTATAGTAAAGGATTTGTCAGCCCAACAGCCGATGAGATTGACTATGTAATTGGTCAAGTTACTGGTGGTTTAGGCCGCGAGATTATGAAAACTGGTCAGACAATCAAAGCAGCTGGCACTGGTGAAGACTTACCTGCCTACAGAGTACCCTTGCTTGGTCGTTTCTATGGTGAAACAGAATCTAATGCGGCAGAGTCCCAACGGTTCTACAACAATATTACCCGTATGGCAGACCATGAGAATGAGATCAAAGGTCGCATAAAAAATAAAGAATCAGTTGCGTCTTATTTTAAAGATAACCCAGAAGCGCGCCTCTACCAACAGGCCAATACGATTGAGAATCAGATCAACGCACTCAATAAACAGAAGAAAGAATTTATTGAAAGAGGGTTCCCAAAGGATCGTATCAAACGTATTGAGAATCAAAAAGCTGCAATTATGAAACGGTTTAACGATCAACTATCTAAGTTTGAGGATTAAAAAAAGGGGTGGTTTTTAGCCACCCCAAGAGAACGTGAAGGAGCCATGCTCCACCTTTATTTTATCTCAACAATGACCATCCCCATAACAGATTCGGTAAATATAAATTTTGGCAAAAATCTGCGGTCATTTACCTTGAGCGCATCGGCTACCCCGTCAAGCCCAGCTTTAATGGACGCAACCATGTTATCCGCGTCTCTGTGACGTTTATCTGGTGGGCAGAAGGTTATCTCTATATCTATCTTATCCTCGCCTTTAGGGGCTTTTAATTTGGCTTCTAACGCCAATGCCCAACAAGCAGTCCGATATTCTTTCTTTTTCTTAGATTTCTTAGCCCAATGCAAGGTTGAATTTGGTGACAATTCTTTAGGAGGCCAGGGCAAAACAACAACATTTTTCATGGTCATCTTTCTAAGTTATTGATTCTATTCACTTTGTCACTATAACAGCTGTTATAGTGAGAAAATATAATAGATGAAATAATATGGGTACAACCTATTGACATATGTAATTTTATCATGCAAACTGGAATCTGATTAACTGCTAGGAAAATCAAATGAAAAGTATCCCTTATACAACATCGACTGGTGTGAAGATTGGTTCACGCTATAACGAATCCCCCAAGCCCATGCCCATTGATGATGAGGACATGATCTATATCCAAAGCCTGTTTATCCATCCCCCAGAGTGGCATCGCCAACGAAACATGGAGCGTATGACATTGATTGTTTGCACTGGGTTTGTCATATTTGTTGGCGTTGTTTTATTGATGACGGGGAAATGATGGAATTTACACCACTACAAAACGAGATTTTAAGAGCCGTCTTTAAACAGATGGATGAAGAGTTAGGAATCAAACCATTAACAGAACAACAGCTTAAAGCTTTTAATTTAAAGCTAGAGGAACTTAATGAAACTAACCAACAAGTTTAATATCCCGCAGACGTTTATGAACGTCTTGGAGCGCCCTACCTACAACAAGGGCAAGGCTCACCTGTCCGCTACCCAGTTGCTCAATAGCCCAAAGATCGTGGCATTGACCCGTAAGTTTGATGATGAGATTGAGCAAGATGCCTCGGACATGGTTTGGTCAGTAGTTGGATCAGCAATCCATAACTTCCTTGAACAGGGTAAGGATGAGAACCATATAGTTGAGCAACGCATCCATATCGAGCATGATGGCTGGCACATAACTGGGGCGATTGATCTGCAAGAAGTAACCACGGGTGGCATCCATGTTAAGGACTATAAATTCACCTCGGTATGGGCCGCTATGAACGAGAAGCCTGAATGGGAAAGCCAGCTGAACATCTACGCATGGCTTGTTGAGAAGGTCAAGAAAGTTCCTGTCCAGTCAGTCACTATTGCAGCTATGTTGCGTGACTGGAGTAGGCGTGATCGTGAGAAAGAAGGCTATCCTAAAGCCCCTATCCTAGAGATCCCCATGAAGCTGTGGACGATGGAAGAGCGTGAGGCTTATATTGCCAAACGAATCTCACTACACAGTGCCTGTGAGTTTGCCATTGAGACTGATAGCGATCTACCAGACTGCACCCCAGAAGAGATGTGGGAAAAACAGACTGTATGGGCGGTACGTAAGATTGGTAATAAACGCGCCCATTCCTTATACGAATCAGAAGAACTTGCTGTCTCCGCACTTGCAGAGTTAGGGGACAAGTACGAAATGGAGGTGCGCATGGGCGAGCGCACTCGATGTGCCAACTTTTGCCCAGTTAATACATGGTGTACTCAATATAAAACTTATTTAGAGGAGCAGTTATGAGAACAGAGTTAGTAAAAATTACGCCAGAAATGGCGAGAAATATGTTGGGAAGTAACACGATTAACAGAAATATTTCTGAGCGCGCAGTAGCGGATTTGTCTAAGGCTATTCTTAACAATGATTGGCAGATTACCCATCAGGGGATTGCTTTCTATGACGATGGAACGCTGGCAGATGGCCAGCATCGTCTGTCAGCTATTGTTAAGGCAGACGTACCTGTCTATATGATGATTACAAAAGGTCTGTCCAAAGAAGTAGCTATGACTATTGACTCAGGCAGGAGACGTAGTTTGATTGATGGTATCAAGATTAGCGGTGCAGCTCCTTGGATGGAGGCCAAGCATATTAATTTAGTGCCTATCATTACACAGCCAAAACGCATAACCGATATGCAAAAGATTGATTTTCTGATTAATATGAAGCCTTATGTACAGTTTGCAACAGAATGTTTTGTAAGCAACCGTAGATTTTTAACCAGCTCAATCGTTCATGCGGCTTTGACTATGGCCGCTTACCATAAAGAAGATCCTGCCAAGCTTAAGCGTTTTGCACAGGTATTCTTTGATGGAGTAATGGCTGAACCAAGCGAGAGGATTATCATCCTTGTCCGCGAACATTTCTTAAGTCATACAAGTGGCGGTGATTCAGATAAACATGACAAGTATCTCAAGCTACAACGCGCTATCCAAGCGTATTGTAAGGGTGAGACCATCAAGCGTTTAGTTCAACCAAGTGAAGTTATTTACTCAGCCGATGGGTTATTTTAAGGAGAAGTTATGAAGAAGTTAATTGCTATGGCGTTTATCGCCTTGATGTCTACTGGTGTTATGGCTCAAGTCAAGTGCGAGTCTGATGGTCGTGGTGGTATGTGTTGTTGGGATATAGGTAAGCAAGGCCCATGGAAACCAATTGGTTGTTAAGGAGAACGTATGGAAACATCACAAGAATTAACGTTGAAGTTTATGTTGGCATTAGCGTCAAACCCAGCATACACAAGCCCAAATGAAGACTGGCAAACGGACGCTTTTAATATTTATACAATGGCGCAAACATTAACTCATCTCTATTTAGGGAAGGTAGCATGAGCGTATATAAAAAACTGCAACAGGCTAGGATGTTGCTACAGGGTACAAAGTTAACGAAGTCAGGTAAGAATAAGTTTGCTGGCTACGAATACTTTGAGTTAGGCGATTTTCTTCCAGCAATTCAGAAGATCTGCCACGATGTAGGGCTGTGTGGGGTTGTCTCGTTTAACCAAGACATGGCATTTCTACAGATCAACGATGTAGAAGATGGTACATCCATCATGTTTACATCGCCCATGAGTTCAGCAGCCCTTAAAGGTTGCCATGATGTACAGAACCTTGGTGCGGTGCAGACCTATTTACGCCGTTATCTGTGGACTAATGCCTTTGAGATCGTGGAGCATGATGCCTTGGATGCTACAACTGGAGGTGTTGAACCAGCAAAAAAGTCTGAGGCTGTCAGCGTAACATCTGTTGCTACATTAGCTAGATTAGCCCCAAAAGAAGCGACTATTAATGTTCCTAAAGGATCTACGGCAACTGTAACTGTTAAGCCAATTACTGGACAGACTGGAGAATGGCAAATCATTGCACCAGGAAAACCAGGTGAGAATGTAGAGGATTGGCTTGATCTAATCAAGACCGCCTCACACAAGTTGCTTGATCTAACCGAGAACGAGGAAGATGTTATGTTGATTTTCAAGAAGAATAAGGTGCTATTTGATACCGTCAAGGCTACCGATGCCACGTTCTTTAAGGAAATGATGGGCAAATTTACCGAGAAAAAGAATCAATTTACTAAGGAGGAAGCGTAATGGCTTACGAACAAAAACCAAACAGCGGAGCGATGTTCCGCAATACACAGAAGAAATCTGAAAATCACCCTGACATGCGCGGCGATGTTTATTTGGATAAGACTTTTCTTATCAACATGATGGATAAATCTAAGGGCCCACTAGTAAAGGTTGCTTTATCAGGATGGTCCAAAGAATCGGCTTCTGGGAAGAAGTATTTATCACTATCAGCTTCTGAGCCATACGAAAAACCATCTGTATCTGATGATGATTTGCCATACTAAGGAGAATATGATGACCAAAAGAAAACTAGGCCGCCCCGTTGGATCTAAAAATAGAGTTAAAGTTGTTACTCTTTTTGACAAAAATAACCGCGGTAATCAGATTTCTGATTTTGAAAAAACATTAAAGAAATGGGATGAAATGGAAAACCAAACCAATTGGGAAGAAATTGCCAAAAAGCAAGAAAGCGTTATCAATACTTATAAAATTGAAAACGAAGAAATTGCCAAAATTTGTAAACAACGTTGGGAAGAAATTAGTCATTTGAAATATTTAATTACTTACTTGGAGCGAAAGCTTGAAGACGCTGCAATTTGAAGGAGTTAAAGTAGCTCTTAAACAAGATAAAACTGGCTATGTGCTAACTTTATCTATGCACCCAGACGATATTCCTGAAGAATTACTTAGGGATTTCGTTGGGTCCAGGTATCAAGTTGTCATGGTCAGGCTTAATCAAAATGAAGAGCCTTTAGATAGACAAGCAGAGTTTGAAGGTGATCGCGCTATTAGGATTGCTGCTGTACTTTGCAAAGATCCTAAGTTTTGGAAGTATCTATATGCTGATGAACAAATCTTTGATGAAGATATGGAAGATGCAACGGAGTGGGTTAGGAATTATTTGAATATCCCATCTAGATCAGACCTTAAAACTAATCGCGAAGCACAAATTTTGTTAGATAGATTACATAGGGAATTTACAGAATGGTCGCAAAAAAATTAATTCCGTATTCGCTGTACATACCGCAAGAGCATTATGCAATGCTGAAGAAGGCAGCTAAAGACCGTAAAGCATCTTCATTGATTCGCGATGCAATTGCCATGATTGCTGATGGAGGGGATGTTTACAAGAGTGGGTATAACCAAGGTTTACGGGACGCTGCAAAAGTAATTTATGACTGCAAAGAAGCGCAAATGGTTGCAGTCAAAGGCCGCGATATTGGCGCGTTGTTATCAGAACTTATTGAGCAGTTAAAAAAGAAAGACGAAAATGACTGAGCAAGATAAGGATTACTTGGAATCCCTTTATGCAGGTTTTGCCATGATTGGTTTTTTAATGAACGGGGATTGCTCTTTAGAAGAAATCCCAGGCAAATCTAAAGCGCTGGCAAAAGCGATGATGGAACCAGAAACCACTATTGGTTTACCACCAATACGCAGAAAGGCTAAAGCAAAATGAAATTGTGTGTCATTGACTTTTGGGAAGATGCCTTTGATGGTGACTTCTTTGAGTACTTCTTTAAGACTGCGCTTGGTGACTATGAGCGTGTAGTTAACCATGACGAAGCCGATGTGGTAATTAAGTCGGTGTTTGGCAACACGCAGACCAACCCCAAAAAGACCATCATGTACATTGGTGAGAACGTGCGCCCTAGTTTTGTAGGGTATGACTATTCACTATCGTTTGACTATGATGACTATGATGGCCGTAACTGCCGTCTGCCATTATGGTATTCGCGTTTGGAGTGGGAAGGCTTTAAATACAAAGTACGCAAACCCAACAGACTGCATCATGGCTATGAGCAACTTATACCCATCAGCAAACTAACCAGCCGTAGGGAAATTGAGGATGGCATCGCTAAGAAACACTTCTGCGTACTGGTAGCCAACAACCCCGAAGGTCTACGGATCAACCTGTACAACACCCTGTCACAGTACAAGCAGGTCGAAGGCTTTGGCAACATGTTTAATAGACCCTTGGTGCAGTCTAAGTTTGAGATCATGCCGTACTACAAGTTTGCCCTATGCCCTGAGAACTCAATCTACGAGGGGTATGTGACTGAGAAGTTAATTGATGCTTACGCTGGTGGGTGTATCCCGTTGTATAGCGGAACTATATCGGTAAGCGATGAGATGAACTCAGATGCTTTTATCAACTACCGCACGTTCAACAGCATGGCGGACTTTGTTAACCAAGTTAGGTATGTGGATAACAACTTCCAAGCGTTCATGAGCATGTATAGTCAACCATTGCTACGCCATAGGCCAAGCCTAAATCATGCGTTAGCGTTCATGCACAACACAATGATAAAAATTAAAAATGCGAAGTAAATACGGCATAACTCATACCGATGGACCTGTGATGGAGTTAACCACCATGGTTGGCTGTCCGCTGATGTGTACGTTCTGCCCACAGGATAACTTGCGTACCGAGTACGGTGACAAGACTAAGTACATGCAGTTGGATGACTTGCATACTGTGCTGAAGAAGCTACCAAGCAATACTCGGATTGACTTCTCAGGAATGTCAGAACCTTGGGCTAACCCAGCGTGTACAGATATGCTACGGCTTACGCTTGATATGGGATTCCCTATTGCTATTTACTCTACGTTGTATGGCATGACTGACCCTGAAGTAGTGCGTGATTTATTGGAAAAGCACAAAGATCAGGTGTGCGTTCTGACATTACACCTGCCTGACGCCAACGGCAACATGAAAGGCTGGAAACTATCGGATGAATGGATTCATGCGCTCAAGACGCTTAGTTATACCAAGTTAAATGTTCAGATTGATGCCATGACCATGGATAAAAACGGTGTAGTTCACCCATCGTTACAGGACTTAGTGCCAAGATTAAATGGGTGGGTAGGACATACTAGAGCAGACAGCTTGGATACAGATCAGGTAAAGGGGCAGGTAGTTATGCAGACACCCCGCCACGACTTTGCCTTAACCTGTAAGTCAACTCCATTCTTTGATCGCAACGTGCTACTGCCTAATGGTGACGTGGTGCTGTGCTGTATGGACTATGACCTCAAGCACATTATTGGCAACCTACTGGAACAGACCTACGAAGAGATGATGCAAGGCGATAAGCTGGCAGAGATCATCAAGTGGAACGAAGAGCCAAAGTTTAACAAGTGCAGTATTTGCAAGTCGTGCGAGAACGTGAGGGCGATATGAACGCATACGAATTAGCAGATGAAGTTATGGAGCATTA
>TARA_R110000868_G_scaffold155062_4_pt1 | contig 15808 bp, 17 predicted proteins | sample TARA_R110000868 | Tara Oceans TARA_R110000868 (sample SAMEA4397489) | marine metagenome | biome: Polar Biome; feature: [SRF] surface water layer (ENVO:00010504); material: water (ENVO:00002006), including particulate matter (ENVO:01000060) such as... | depth 5 m | reverse complement strand
AAGGTGCGGCGGGTGGCGTCGCTGATGCCGCGCTTGCTGAGGTAAGCGCGCGCCTCCGCCCCCTCGATCGCGTCAAGTTGGGCGGCGAAGAAATCCTGCGCGGCCGCCATGGCGTCGTGCAGGCCCCTGGCGGCTTCGGCGCGTTTGGCGGCGCGCGGATCGGGCGCGGGCACATCCATCCCCGCCGCCTGCGCCAGTTCCTTCACCGCCTCCATGAACGGCAGGCCGCGCTGGTCGGTCATCCAGCGGATCGCATCGCCATGCGCCCCGCAGCCGAAACAATGGTAGAAGCCCTTTTCATCGTTGATCGTGAAGCTGGGCGTCTTCTCATTATGGAACGGACAGCAGGCCTTATACTCGCGCCCGGCCTTCTGCACCTTGACGGTACGGCCGATGAGCGTGGACAGCGACGTGCGCATGCGCAGTTCGTCGAGAAAGGCGGGGGTTAGACTCAAAATCTCCCTTCCCGCGAAGACGCACCAGATCCGTTCGTGTCGAGCGAAGTCGAGACACGCTCGCACTGCGCTTGCAGCTTTTCCAAGTCATCTGGCGTGCGAGATGCATCGCCCACATCCCGCTCTTTCGGCGGTCTGGCGAAGTAGGAGAGTAAGGACCAATTCCCGGCGATCAGTGCTTCCTTCTTGGCGCGCGACCAGCCGCCAACGATGCGTTCGGCTTCCAGCGCTTCGATCCGCGTTCCGAACGTCTCGCTCCATACGAGGGTCACCGGTCGGCGATCGCGGGTGAAGGTGCTGCCCTGGCCGCAATGGTGCTGGGCGATTCGATGATCCAGATTATCGGTGTGGCCCGTATAATAACGGCCGTCAGAACATTTGAGCATATAGGTCCAGAACGCCATTGACGGAATATGCCTGAACCCGCGCCGGTGTCGAGCGGTGTCCCACGCCATCGGTGTCGCTGGCCTTGGCTCTGCCGCGTTTCTCGACTTCGCTCGAAACGAACGGAGGTGGGGAAGGGCGCGTGACCCCTCCCTTCGAAGGGAGGGGCTTTTATCGTGTCACGAAAGCGCTGCCTTCACCATGCCGCTGGCCTTGCTCATGTCGATCACGCTGCCGTGGCGTTCTTTCAGCACGGCCATGACCTTGCCCATATCCTTGAGGCTCGCCGCACCGACTTCCGCCTTGATTGCGTCGATCGCGGCCCTGGTCTCGTCCTCGCTCAATTGCGTCGGCAGGAAGCTTTCGATGACGTCCAGTTCCACCTGTTCCTTGGCCGCCAGTTCCTCGCGGCCGCCATTGGTGAACATCTCGATCGATTCGCGGCGTTGCTTGACCATCTTCTGCAGCACTTCGACCACGGTGGCGTCGTCGTCCGGCACGGTCGATGCGGTGCGCAGTTCGATGTCGCGGTCCTTGAGCTTGGCGAGGATGAGGCGCACGGCGGCCAGGCGTTCCTTGTCGCCTGCTTTCATGGCGGTGATCTGGGCGCTCTTTATCTGCTCGCGAATCATGGCGAAGCGAATCCTCGTGTCTTTGCGGAAAGCGACAGATATAATGCGAAAAGAGATTTTTAACAGACGTTGACCCCAAGCGCGCACAGGCATAGGTGACCGGCCGTTTAACCCGCATCAGACGGGTTCCAAAGCCAACGCAAAAAAGGACGCTGATCTCATGGCTGACGCCAAGACCCTTACCGTGCCCAAAGGAGCGACCGGGGTCGTGGTTTTTGCCGATGGCAGTGCCGTGTTCGGGCGCGGTTTCGGCGCGGTGGGCGACGCGGTCGGCGAACTCTGCTTCAACACCGCGATTACCGGCTATCAGGAGATCATGACCGACCCCAGCTATGCGGGCCAGGTCATCACCTTCACCTTCCCCCATATCGGCAATGTCGGCACCAATTTGGACGATGTCGAGGCGACCAGCCCCTATGCGCTGGGCTGTGTGGTGCGCGAGGATGTGACCGCGCCGTCCAACTTCCGCAATGTCATGCCGTTCGACCAGTGGATGGCGGATAATGGCCGCATCGGCCTTGCCGGGGTCGACACCCGCGCGCTGACCCGGATGATCCGCGAGAAGGGCGCGCCCAATGTCGTGATCGCGCATGACCCGGATGGCGCGTTCGACCTGGCCGCGCTGGCGGCGAAGGCGGCGGGCTGGCCGGGGCTGGAGGGCATGGACCTTGCCATCGAAGTGACGGGGCAGGAAACGCGGCTGTGGCAGGATGGCGGATGGACGCTGGGCAAGGGCTATGGCCTCAACGCCGTGGGCGAAGGCGCGCCGCATGTCGTGGCGATCGATTATGGCGCGAAGAACAACATCTTCCGCAATCTGGTGCAGGCCGGCGCGCGTGTGACCGTGCTGCCCGCGACCGCGACGGTCGAGCAGATCATGGACCTCGCCCCCGATGGCGTGTTCCTCTCCAATGGGCCTGGCGATCCGGCGGCGACCGGCACCTATGCCGTGCCGGTGATCGCCGCGCTGCTAGCGCGCGATGTGCCGATCTTCGGCATCTGCCTTGGCCATCAATTGCTGGGCCTGGCGGTGGGCGCCAGGACGATCAAGATGCATCAGGGCCATCGCGGCGCGAACCATCCGGTCAAGCGGCTGAGCGATGGCCTCGTTGAGATCACGTCGATGAACCATGGCTTTGCGGTCGATGCGGAGACGCTGCCGGCCAATGTCCGCACGACCCATGTGTCGCTGTTCGACGGCAGCAATTGCGGCATCGAACTGACCGACAAAAATGCCTTTTCGGTGCAATATCACCCCGAAGCCTCGCCGGGGCCGCAGGACAGCTTCTATCTGTTCAAGCGGTTCGTCGATGGCCTGAAAAAGCCGGTGCCGGCATGAGCATCAAGCTGCCCCCTGTCGATGAAGCCCGGCTGGCTGCCGAATGGGAAGCGGACCGCGAAGTCCTCGCCAACCTCGCCGCCAATGGCGACAAGCCGATGATCCCGCGCGCCGTGGACGTCAGCTTCAAGGGCAATGACAAGGATTTCGACCGCGTCCTGGAAATCGCCAGCCAGTTCGGCATGGTCGAACTCGACCGCGAAGAGGATGAAGATGGCGACCTGTTCCTGTTCCTGGAATGCGAACAGGCGGTGGATGAGGCGTCGATCAAGGCCTTGACCAAGAAATGCCTGCAGATCGAGATATTGTGCGGCGTTGAGTATGACGGTTGGGGGTGCGAGGCCCGGACGGGGGCGGTGCATTGAGTGCTGCTGCAACCTCGTTAGACCATCTATTGGAGGTCGGTAAGGCGGCGTTATCGAAGATCGATGCGCTCGGTGCGATTGATCCGGCAACCTGCCATGTCTGCTATCATTTCTTCTGCCCCGCCGATGAAGAGAATGATCGCTGGGGTGAAGCTGCTGAATGCGTCCAGCTTTCTAAGCCGATTTTCGACGCCATGCCATTCGATGTCGAAATTGATGGAATCGGGGGCAGCGCCGGTGTGGAGGCTTGGGAAAGCGTTTATCCTACAAACACTTGGTTGAACGACAGGCTGCCTAGGATGCTTGAGGTAGGCAGCGCTGCAAAGATGACTTTCCTCGGCTGGTCCTTCGAACCCAAAAAAGGGCCAATTGTAAGTGCTGGCGTCAACATTATGAACGCAAGCAGCCCGGAAGGCTGCGCAACTATTGATGGAATTATCGAATTCCTAAAGGCGAAGAAGAATTAATGCCCAAACGCACTGACATCTCCTCTATCCTCATCATCGGCATTGGTCAGATCATCATCGGCCAGGCGTGCGAGATTGATTGTTCGCGCGCGCAGGCGCTCATGGCTCCCAAGGATTGATGATGGCGGCACCTGTCCGGGCGAAGTCTGATACGTTGCGGGTGACGACTGGTATACCGGCCGCGATCGCTTGCGATGCGATCAGCAGGCCTATGTCGGCGATTATCTGTCCGGCGCGTTCCAGTTCGGCCTTCAGGCGTCCCCATACAACGGCTGTTGCCTCATCGGGCTTTATGATCCGGTCGATCAATAGTGTTTCGATCCGGTTTCTGAAGGCGATAAGGCGCGACCGATGCGTGGCGTCGATCGCTTTGGCGATGCCATATTCCATTTCTGCTAATACGATGGTGGATAATGTGCAATTTGCGCGATTGGCGGCCAGAAAGGCGATCACCTTGGGCTCCGGTCTGGGCCGGGCGAGTTCGCTCCAGACGTTCGTGTCAATCAGCACCAAAAATCTCGCGATCAGCGGGATGATCTTGCCGAGGCGGCAGTTCCAGTCCTGCGCCGCCTGCAATCGCAATCAGGTCATGAACCCAGTCGTCGCCCGTCAGATCGCGAATTTGCGCGGCATCGGGTGCCGTCGGCGCATAAGTCTGTTCGAGCAAAATTCGCAGTTCGGCTTCCAGCGAACGCCCATTTTTCGCCGCGGACAATCGAGCGCCTTCCTTAACGGCATCATCGATGTTGCGGATCGTAACGCTACCCATCGCCCGTCTCCCATGATTGCATTGCAATCAACCTATTCAATGAGAGCACTCTAAACAATGCCCAAACGCACCGACATCTCCTCCATCCTCATCATCGGCGCTGGCCCGATCATCATCGGCCAGGCGTGCGAGTTCGATTATTCGGGCACGCAGGCGGTCAAGGCGTTGAAGGAGGAGGGCTATCGCATCATCCTCGTCAATTCCAACCCGGCCACGATCATGACCGACCCGGAATTTGCCGACGCGACCTATGTCGAGCCGATCACGCCCGAAATCGTGGCGAAGATCATCGAGAAGGAGCGGCCGGACGCGGTGTTGCCGACGATGGGTGGGCAGACGGCGCTGAACACGGCGCTGGCGCTGTTCAACGACGGCACGCTAGAGAAATATGGCGTCCAGATGATCGGCGCGGATGCCGAGGCGATCGACAAGGCGGAGGACCGGATCAAGTTCCGCGACGCGATGGACAAGATCGGGCTGGAATCGGCGCGCTCGCGCATCGCGCATACGATGGAAGAGGCGCTGGAAGGGCTGGAATTTACCGGGCTTCCCTCGATCATCCGGCCTAGCTTCACCATGGGCGGCACAGGCGGGGGCATCGCCTATAATCGCGACGAGTTCATGACCATTGTGCGCGGCGGGCTGGATGCGTCGCCGACGACCGAAGTGCTGATCGAGGAATCGCTGCTCGGTTGGAAAGAATATGAGATGGAGGTCGTGCGGGACCGCAACGACAATTGCATCATCATCTGTTCGATCGAAAATGTGGACCCGATGGGCGTCCATACCGGCGACAGCATCACCGTCGCGCCGGCGCTGACGCTGACCGACAAGGAATATCAGATCATGCGCAACGCATCCATTGCGGTGCTGCGTGAAATCGGTGTAGAAACAGGCGGTTCCAACGTACAGTTCGCGGTCAATCCCAAGGATGGCCGCCTGGTCGTCATCGAGATGAACCCGCGCGTGTCGCGTTCGTCGGCGTTGGCGTCGAAGGCGACTGGCTTCCCGATCGCCAAGGTCGCGGCGAAGCTGGCGGTGGGCTATACGCTCGACGAGATCGAGAATGACATTACCGGCGCGACCCCGGCCTCGTTCGAACCGACGATCGACTATGTCGTGACCAAGATCCCGCGCTTCGCGTTCGAGAAGTTCAAGGGCGCCGAGCCGCTGCTGGGCACCGCGATGAAGTCGGTCGGCGAAGTCATGGCGATCGGCCGCAATATTCATGAATCGATGCAGAAGGCGCTGCGCGGCCTGGAAACCGGGCTGTGTGGCTTCAACGATGTCGATCATCTGGCGGGCGCGCCCAAGGACGACATCGTCGCCGCCCTCGCGCAGCCGACGCCCGACCGGCTGCTGGTCGCGGCGCAGGCGCTGCGCGAAGGGCTGACCGTCGCGGAGATCCACAATATCGCCAAGTTCGATCCCTGGTTCCTGGAACGGATCAAGGAGATCGTCGAAGCCGAAGCGCAGGTGCTGGAAAATGGCCTGCCGCGCGATGCCGATGGCATGCGGCACCTCAAGTCCATGGGCTTTTCCGACAAGCGCCTGGCCTATCTGGCGCTCAAATCCGCCAATCTGCGCGGCATGGAGCGGGGCATTGCGCGCGGGTCGGGCCTGATCCACGAAGCGGTCAAGGCGATGACCGGCGGCGTCACCGAAGCGGAGGTGCGCAAGCTGCGCCATAAGCTCGGCGTGCGGCCGGTGTTCAAGCGGATCGACACCTGCGCGGCCGAGTTCGCGGCGAAGACGCCCTATATGTATTCGACCTATGAAGCGCCGATCTTTGGTGAGGCGGAGAATGAATCCGCGCCGACGACACGCGAAAAGGTCGTGATCCTGGGCGGCGGGCCGAACCGGATTGGGCAGGGGATCGAGTTCGACTATTGCTGCGTCCATGCCTGCTTCGCCCTGTCGGAAGCGGGCTATGAAACGATCATGGTCAACTGCAACCCGGAAACAGTGTCGACCGACTATGACACGTCGGACCGGCTCTATTTCGAGCCGCTGACCGCCGAGGACGTACTGGAAATCCTGGCCATCGAAATGACCAACGGGACGCTCAAAGGCGTGATCGTGCAGTTTGGTGGGCAAACGCCGCTCAAGCTGGCGCAGGCGCTGGAGGATGCGGGCATTCCGATCCTGGGCACCTCGCCCGACGCCATCGACCTGGCCGAGGATCGCGAGCGGTTCGCCGCGCTGATCGACAAGCTCAAGCTGCGCCAGCCCGCCAATGGCATCGCGCGCAGCCGGGAAGAGGCGATCGCGGTCGCCAACCGCATCGGCTATCCGGTGCTGATGCGCCCCAGCTATGTGCTGGGCGGCCGGGCGATGGAGATTGTCGACGGGCAGGCGCAGTTGGAGGAATATATCACCACCGCCGTTCAGGTGTCGGGCGAATCGCCGGTGCTGATCGACCAATATCTGCGCGACGCGATCGAGGTCGATGTCGATGCGCTTTGCGATGGCGAGGATGTCGTGGTCGCGGGCGTGTTGCAGCATATCGAGGAGGCGGGGGTCCATTCGGGCGATAGCGCCTGCTCGCTGCCACCCTACAGCCTGTCCGATGACATCATCGCCGAGATCGAGCGGCAGACCGAGGTATTGGCCCATGCGCTGTCGGTGCGCGGCCTCATGAACATCCAGTTCGCGGTGAAGGATGGCATGGTCTATCTGATCGAGGTCAACCCGCGCGCCAGCCGCACGGTGCCCTTCGTCGCCAAGGCGATCGGCACGCCGATCGCCAAGATCGCCGCGCGCGTGATGGCGGGCGAGATGATCCGCGACCTGCCCAAGATCGACCGCAATGCGATCGACCATGTCGCGGTCAAGGAAGCGGTGTTCCCGTTCGGGCGCTTCCCCGGTGTCGACCCCGTCCTGTCGCCGGAAATGAAGAGCACCGGCGAAGTCATGGGAATCGATAGCAATTTTGCGACCGCCTTTGCCAAGGCGCAGATCGGTGCGGGCACGCTGCTGCCGACCAGTGGCACGGTGTTCATCTCGCTCAAGGATAGCGACAAGCCGGTGATTCTGCCCGCCGCGCGCAAGCTGATCGACATGGGCTTCACGCTCATCGCGACCGGCGGCACCGCCGATTATCTGGCGGACCATGGCATCGCGGTGGAAAAGGTGAACAAGGTCGCCGAGGGGCGTCCGCATATCGTGGACAAGATCACCGATGGCGACGTGCAGTTGATCTTCAACACGACCGAGGGCTGGCAGTCGTTGAAGGACAGCAAGGCGATCCGCACCAGCGCGCTGCGCGGCAAGGTCGCGAGCTTCACCACGGCGGCCGCCAGCGTCGCTGCGGCCGATGCGATCGAGGCTTTGCGGGAGCATCCCCTTGAAGTGCGCTCGCTCCAGTCCTATTATCCCCTGTCGCACGCCTGATCCCCTGCACAAGGAAGCATGCTGCGGGCGGCCCGCTGTTCGGGCCGCCAAAGGGAAGTTTTGACGAAGGATTTGCAAAATGGCGACCGTTGAGAAGATGCCGATGCTGCAGATGGGCTATGAAAAGCTCAATGCGCAGTTGCGCGAACTCAAGGCCGAACGGCCCCTCATTGTGGACGCCATCGAGGAAGCGCGCGCCCATGGCGACCTGTCCGAGAATGCGGAATATCACGCCGCCAAGGAACGGCAGGGCCAGGTAGAGGCCACGATCAACGATCTGGAAGACAAGCTGTCGCGCGCGCAGATCATCGATCCTGCGACATTGTCGGGCAACAAGATCGTGTTCGGCGCGACCGTGACCTTGCTCGATGAAGGCGACAAGCCGGTCAAATATCAGATCGTCGGTCAGGCCGAGGCGGATGCCAAGGCAGGTATGATCTCGTACAACAGCCCGCTGGGGCGCGCGCTGATCGGTCGTACGGTCGGCGAAGATGTCGAGGTGTCGGTGCCGTCGGGCGACAAATTCTACTCGGTCGAGAAAATCGAGTTCATCTGATCCCGTGAAATTGCCCGCTGGCCCCATGACGAACGGGATCGCGGCGATCAGTTTCGCCGTGTTCCTGATCCTGTATCTGACGGGTCATATCGACAATGCCGCCGTGTTGGGCGGGTTCATTCCCGCGCGCGTGGGCGATGCCGACCTGCTGGCGGGGCTGGCGGCGGTGCCGTGGTGGCTGACGCCGCTCACCTGCACGCTCATCCATGCCGGGTGGCTGCATATCGGCTTCAATATGTTGATGCTCGTCTTTTGCGGGCGGCATGTCGAACATGTGCTGGGTAAGGGACCGACGCTGCTCCTCTATGGCGTGGGCGCTTATGCGGCTTGCGGGGCGCAGTGGTTGACCGATCCGGGTTCGACCGGTCCTATGGTCGGCGCGAGCGGCGCCATTTCGGCTGTCGTGGCGACCTATGCTTTGCTGTATAGCCAGCAGCAGGTACGCCGGATTGGGCCGTTTTCGGCCAATATCGTGCGTTTGGCTTGGCTGGCTGGCGGCTGGATCGCGCTGCAACTGATGATCGGATTTGCCACCGTCGGGGGCATGGGTGATCTGGGACAGATTGCGGTCGCCGCGCATATCGGCGGCTTTCTCGCCGGGCTGGCCCTGACCCGCCCGCTGCTCCGCTGGCGCTTCCGCAAAAGGCCGCGCGCGGTTAATTAGTTACTAGAAAATAGCCGTTCCCCGGTTTCATCCGAGGAACGGCTATGGTCAGTTCTCAGTCCGCCTTGGGCAGTTCGGGTTCCAGCAGGCGATGCAGATGCACGATCACATAGCGCATTTCGGCGTCATCGACCGTGCGCTGTGCCGCGCCGCGCCAGGCCTTTTCAGCCGAGGCATAGTCGGGAAACACGCCGACCAGGTCGACTTTGCTGAGGTCTTGAAATTCGAGCGTCTGCGGATCGGTTACGCGACCGCCCAGCACCAGATGCATTTTGCTCATGGCGTTTTATTATCTCCCTTGGGTGGGCGGCGACCCTAGCAGCGCCGCACGCCCCATCCAAGGGGGACTAAAGCCGTGTTGGCATGCTTTTCACGTCGTCGCGATTAGCTTTTGGGCAACCGCGCCTTGATCGCATCACCCAGCGCTTCGATGCGGTGCGCCACAAGCGAGGTCACGTCATCGGCGAGCTTCGATGCCTTGGCCGATAGATCGGCCGAAGCGAGATTGTCGCGTGCATGCGAGGCGGCGTCGCCCGCGCTGTGCAGGGCATGGGCGGCATTGGTCTTCACCGTTTCAGCGCCCTCTGCTGCCGCCGCGCGGGCGGCGAGCGCCGCTTCGGCAACCCGCGATCCGGCGGTAACGGCAAGACCCGGCAAGGCCTTCATCATCGCGCGGCTCTTGGGGAACATCCAGGCCACGACTGCGCCGACGGCGATCGCACCAGCAACCGCGGCGACCGGATGGTCCTGCACGATCTGGTTGGCGCGGGTTGCGGCGCGCTGCGTTTTGTCGCGGGCGTCGCCATAGGCCATGCCCGCCTTGTCGCGGCCGGTCTGGACCAGTTCGCCAGCGCCTTCGCGCGCCTTGGCCGTGGTTTCACGGATGCGGTCGGTTGCGGTCGAGGCGGCGTCATTCGCCGCTTCACGGGCACGGTTCACTTGGGCACGAATGTCAGCCATGGTCATTCTCCGGCATATCTGTTGGGGTGTTCCTGAAACGAACGTATAAGCGTTGGAAAAGTGCCGTGATCGGCCGCCGCGCCAGAAAAAGCGCGAACGCGGTTGCGGCTGCACCAACGGCAACGGGGCGTTGCTGCGCCTTGGCTGCGCCGAGAGCCACCGCGCTCGATACCGCGCCTGAAACGCTGTCGATCGCCTTATCCTTGGCGTCCTGAATCAGAAGTGCAGGCGCGATCCGCGCCTTCGCTTGCGCTGCGCTGATCTTCATCTGCGCGCGGGCCAGGTCGGCGCGGGCGCAGGCCTCTCGAAAGGCGAGTTGCTGCGTCATGGCGTGATCGCCTTCTTCATGCGGGTGATGCAGCCCTTGGCCATCAGCAGCAGCAGGACCGTCACGAGCAGCCCGCCGCCTGCCACGATAAGCGTCGCCCATAAGGGGTCGAGATGGCGGGATAAGGCCACGACAAGGCCGACCAGCAACGCGACGATGCTGGCAAAGGCCAGCATGAGCGCAACCAGTCCCAGCACCGCGGCATTGCGAACGCCGACGCCGACGATGCTGAGCCGCAGTTTCTGCTTGTCCGCTTCGGCTGAGGCATAGGCCCGGCCATCGGCGTAAAGGCGGGCGAAGGCGTCACGCACGCTTTCGGTGCGCGCGCCCTCTTCCGGACCGCCTGGCTCCAATCCTTCGGCGTGCGGCGTAACCGCCGTTTCCGTTGGCTCTTGTGTCAATAGATCCTCCGCCCCGAAACCGGAGCCTTTCGTTTCAGTGACGGGAAAGCCGGAAAGGCAAACCCTCAGGCCTTGTCGTCCGACCCTTTAGCGAGGCGCATCAACACGAAGCCGACAACGGCGGCTGCACCAATCGCAACAGCCGGACTCTTGCGCACGAAATCGCGCGCTTCGGCCATCAACTGATCGACATCCTTGTTGTCGAGGCTGTCTGCTGCACCGGCAACCTGTTCAGCGGCCTGACGAGCATAGTCGCCATATTGCGGGCCGAGTTTTGCATCGACCGTGGCGGCCGTGTCAGCGATCAGCTTGGACAGGCTCTGCATGGCCGTGCCAGTCTTGTCCTTGGCGACGCCTGCGGCGGACTTGGCGGTCTTGCCAGCCTGCTCCTTGATCGGGTCGATATGGGCTTTCCAATCAACCGCGTTCAACTTCTCGGCTGCAGCCTTGGCAGCCTTCTCGGCTTGCTCCTTGATCGGCTTGATCTGTGCGCTCAGACCCTTTGCAGCGCTTTCCACGTCAGCGGCGGCGTCAGACGCCGCTTCCGCCGCGGCCGCCTTGAGCGGTTCGGCCTTCACGGCGACGGCGCTGGCGGCGGTTTCCAGGGTCTTGGCCTTGGGGGGGCGTCCGCGCTTGGCGGCCGGCGTTACCGGGGTATCAACCATCGTCCTCAATCTCCCTCTTGATGCAGCATGGTGCGCCGCACGCGGCGGCAGGTGGTTATATTCCTAATGCTCCGCAGCGGCATGCAGTTCCGTTGCCGTCACATTTTCGACCATCGGCATTTTTCCGATGCGTGCAAGCCCTGCATTGCCAATAGCCAGGCTGCTGGCTAAGCGGAGCGCGGAAAAACAGGGGAGGGGCCGCCATCAGGGTTGCCCGCCCATTGTCAGTGCAGGGAGCGATCATGACCGCCATTCTCGACATTCACGCCCGCCAGATTTTCGACAGCCGTGGCAACCCCACCGTCGAAGTCGACGTCATGCTGGAGGATGGCAGCTTCGGCCGCGCGGCGGTGCCGTCGGGCGCATCGACTGGTGCCTATGAAGCGGTGGAAAAGCGCGACGGCGACAAGAGCCGCTATATGGGCAAAGGCGTGTTGAAGGCGGTCGATACCGTCAATGACGAGATTGCGGGCGAACTGATCGGCTTCGATGCCGAAGATCAGGGCGAAGTCGATGCCGCGATGATCGCGCTCGACGGCACCGACAATAAGTCGAACCTGGGCGCCAACGCGATCTTGGGCGTCAGCCTGGCGGTGGCAAAAGCCGCTGCCGATGCGCGCGGCCTGCCGCTCTATCGCTATGTCGGCGGCGTGTCGGCGCATGTGCTGCCAGTGCCGATGATGAACATCATCAACGGCGGCGAACACGCCGACAACCCGATCGATTTTCAGGAATTCATGATCATGCCGGTGGGTGCCGAAAGCATCGCCGACGCCGTGCGGATCGGGTCGGAAATCTTCCATACGTTGAAGAAGGGCCTGCACGACAAGGGTCTGGCGACGTCGGTCGGCGATGAAGGCGGCTTTGCGCCCAACATCGCTTCGACCCGCGATGCGCTCGACTTCATCATGCTGTCGGTCGAAAAGGCGGGCTACAAGCCGGGCGACGACGTCATGCTGGCGCTCGATTGCGCCGCGACGGAGTTTTTCAAGAACGGCAAGTACGAGATTTCGGGCGAAGGCCTTTCGCTCAGCCCCGTTGAAATGGCCGACTATCTCGCCGCCCTGTGCGCTGACTATCCGATCAAGTCGATCGAGGATGGCATGAGCGAGGATGATTTCGAGGGCTGGAAGGCGCTGACCGACAAGATCGGAAACTCGGTGCAACTGGTTGGCGACGACCTGTTCGTCACCAATCCCAAGCGTCTGTCGATGGGCATCGACATGGGGCTGGCCAATTCGCTGCTGGTCAAGGTCAACCAGATCGGCACGCTGACCGAAACGCTGGCGGCGGTCGATATGGCGCACCGCGCCCGCTACACTGCCGTCATGTCGCACCGGTCGGGCGAGACCGAGGACGCGACCATCGCCGACCTCGCCGTCGCCACCAACTGCGGCCAGATCAAGACCGGCTCGCTCGCGCGATCCGACCGGCTCGCCAAATATAACCAGCTCATCCGCATCGAGGAAGAACTGGGCGATGTCGCCGTCTATGCCGGACGCTCCATCTTCCTCTGATCGGCTTTCCTTCGGTTGGCCGCAAGTTCGACAAAATTCGCTTGCGGCCGACCTTTTCTTATGATTCTTGTGGGCGATGGCGCACATCGCGAAGCTACGTCTCCTTTTATTCTCGGCCCTTGGGCCTGCGATCGCGCTGCTTCTGCTGCTGTCCTTCGCGGGCTACGTCGTCGTGGGGTCGAACGGCATCCTCGCCTGGGGCGATTATTCGCGGCAGCTCGGCGCGGCCAAGGCCGAACTCAAGCGGGTGCAGCAAGCGCGCGCTGACTTGCGCAACCGGGTCGACCTGCTCAACCCGCGCCGCGTCGATCCCGATCTGTCGGACGAACTGATCCGCCGCCAGCTTGGTGTTATCCATCATGATGAAGTGATCGTGCCGCTCAACTGAGCCTTCGCCACGACCAATATTAGCCCAAGATGATAGCTTTGGCCCGGATTCCGTCGGGTCCGCCGTTGCAATATATGCAACTCTGCCGCTATATCGGGCTTCCTTCCATCCTACCCCACGCAAGAGGATAAGAGCCTTGGCGAAACCAACGACGCCGCGCCCGACCCGCGCAGAGGCCGAGGCGAAAAGCCCGGTCGGCGCGGACCATAACCGGCCTCGCCCCGACACTCCGACCGATTACAAGGCCAGCAAGGAAGAGTTGCTGGAATTCTACCGGCAGATGGTCCTCATCCGCCGCTTCGAAGAGAAAGCGGGCCAGTTGTACGGCCTGGGTCTCATCGGCGGCTTCTGTCACCTCTATATCGGCCAGGAAGCGGTTGCGGTCGGCATCCAGTCGGCGCTCGTGCCCGGCAAGGACAGCGTTATCACCGGCTATCGCGACCATGGCCACATGTTGGCCTATGGCATTGATCCCAACGTCATCATGGCCGAACTGACCGGCCGTGGCGCGGGCATTTCGCGCGGCAAGGGCGGTTCGATGCATATGTTCAGCGTCGAACATAAATTTTTCGGCGGTCATGGCATCGTCGGCGCACAGGTATCGCTTGGCGCGGGCCTGGGCTTCGCGCACAAATATAATGGCGATGGCGGCGTGTGCGTCGCCTATTTCGGCGATGGCGCGGCCAACCAGGGCCAGGTCTATGAATCCTTCAACATGGCCGAATTGTGGAAGCTCCCGATCATTTTCGTCATCGAGAATAATCAATACGCCATGGGCACCAGCGTCAACCGTTCTTCGGCGGAAGACCAGCTCTATCGCCGGGGCGAAAGTTTCCGCATCCCCGGCATCCAGGTCAACGGCATGGACGTGCTGGCCGTGCGCGGCGCGACCGAGGAAGCCTTGAAATGGGTGCAGGGCGGCAATGGCCCGATCCTGCTGGAAATGAAGACCTACCGCTATCGCGGCCACTCCATGTCCGATCCGGCCAAATATCGGTCGCGCGAAGAAGTGCAGGCGATGCGCGACAAGTCCGACCCGATCGAGGGCGCCAAGGCCTATCTCGCCGACCATGGCGTGGGTGAGGACGAACTCAAGAAGATCGACCAGGACATCCGCAAGATCGTCAGCGAAGCGGCCGATTTCGCCGAATCTTCGCCTGAGCCGGACATGGCCGAACTCTATACCGACGTGCTGGTGGAGCAATATTAATGGGTATCGAAATCAAGATGCCGGCGCTCTCGCCGACGATGGAAGAGGGCACGCTGGCCAAGTGGCTGGTGAAGGAAGGCGACGAAGTGAAGTCCGGCGACATTTTGGCCGAGATTGAAACCGACAAGGCGACGATGGAATTCGAAGCCGTCGATGAAGGCAAGATCGGCAAGATCATGATCGCCGAAGGGTCCGAAGGCGTGAAGGTCGGCACCGTCATCGCGACGATGGCCGGCGAAGAGGGCGAGGACGAAGCACCCGCGCCCAAGGCGGCGGCTGCGCCTGCCAAGGCCGAGCCCGAAGCCCCCAAGAAGGCCGAGAGCGGCACCGCCAAGCTGGCGTCGGAAGCCAAGGCGACCGTCGCTGACCCTGACCTGCCCGCAGGCACCGAGTTCGTCAAAACGACGGTCCGCGAAGCCCTGCGCGATGCGATGGCCGAAGAAATGCGCGCTGATGAGCGCGTGTTTGTGATCGGCGAGGAAGTGGCGGAATATCAGGGTGCCTACAAAGTAACCCAGGGTCTGCTAGACGAATTCGGCGGCAAGCGCGTCATCGACACGCCGATCACCGAATACGGCTTTGCCGGCATCGGTACGGGCGCGGCCATGGGCGGCCTGCGCCCGATCGTCGAGTTCATGACGTTCAACTTCGCCATGCAGGCGATCGACCACATCATCAACTCGGCGGCCAAGACCAATTACATGTCCGGCGGCCAGATGCGCTGCCCAATCGTGTTCCGTGGTCCTAACGGCGCGGCCAGCCGCGTCGGCGCGCAGCATAGCCAGAATTATGCGCCCTGGTATGCCGCCGTCCCCGGCCTGATCGTCATCGCGCCTTATGATGCGGCGGACGCCAAGGGTCTGCTCAAGGCGGCGATTCGCTCGACCGACCCGGTCGTGTTCCTGGAAAACGAACTGCTCTACGGCCGCAGCTTCGACGTGCCCAAGGTCGATGACTATGTCCTGCCGATCGGCAAGGCGCGGATCATGCGGCCGGGCAAGGATGTGACGCTGGTCAGCTACTCGATCGGCGTCGGCCTTGCGCTCGATGCGGCGGAAACGCTGGCCGCAGAGGGCATAGACGCGGAGGTCATCGACCTGCGCACGCTGCGCCCGCTCGACACGGCGACCGTGCTGGAAAGCCTCAAAAAGACCAACCGCATCGTCGTGGTCGAAGAAGGCTGGCCGACCTGTTCGATCGCGTCGGAAATCGCCGCCGTCGTCATGGAAAAGGGCTTCGACGATCTCGACGCCCCAGTGCTGCGCGTCACCAACGAAGACGTGCCGCTCCCCTATGCCGCGAACCTCGAAAAAGC
>TARA_R110000868_G_scaffold148384_1_pt1 | contig 15814 bp, 10 predicted proteins | sample TARA_R110000868 | Tara Oceans TARA_R110000868 (sample SAMEA4397489) | marine metagenome | biome: Polar Biome; feature: [SRF] surface water layer (ENVO:00010504); material: water (ENVO:00002006), including particulate matter (ENVO:01000060) such as... | depth 5 m | reverse complement strand
TATTTACGACATACTGGAATTTTAAGGAAGGCAACAATGGCAAAAGGTGCTGCCAAAGGCAAAAAATCAAGTTCACTGGCGGATGAAGCGGTAGAAAAATATACCAAGAAACGCGCGGTCGACACCTCGAAGAAATCCGAAGAAAGTACAGTTTCCAATCAGTTTGCTAACATCGAAAGCAACCCGTTCCATCAAATTGTCGTACAGTCAGATGCCTCCCCTACCGAGAAGAAAGACGCTGTCGCCCGCGCCTTGGCCTATGACCAGGCAGAGTCGAAAGAAGAAAATGAAGCGCGACTGGCCTCCTTTGAAGAATTCAAAGAATACTTGATGGCCTACCGCAAGGAGATGTCGAAAGAGATCATTCGCCTTGCCGATACTGAAGCCTTCTCCGAGCTGCAAGCCGTTTTTGAAGACATGAATTCCGCGTTGCTTGATTTTGAAGTACAGATCACGCCGCTTATTGAAATCATTGATGCCGTACATCGCCTCAACATGGCTAGCGATGGCGCCATGTACGATGTATTCAAAGAGATTCAGGAAGACAAAGAAGAAGAAGAGCGCATTAAGCAATTGCGCATAGAGCAAGAAGCCGAGCTAACCCAGCTTGAGGCCAGCATTCTGGAGCTGAACCAGGATATCGCCGCCTTGCGCGAGGAAAAGTCATGGTTTGGCCTGGGCGGCGTAAAGAAAGACGCGCTGCAGGACATTGCCCGTAAAGAAGTCCTCATTGAAACTCACAAAAACGCGACTACGGCGTTACGTGAAAAAATTGAAAGCACCACTTTCAACCGCGAAACCCGTTTTGCTGAATTTGCGGCGGAGAAAGAGCAGCTGCGCGAGTTGCTGGACATCACCTCTGAAGAACACAAAGACCGTCAAGAAGGCCTGGTTAAAGCCGCCTTGAACTTTGTGAACACCACCGACGAACGTACCGGCTCTGTGCTGGGCCGTATGGATAAAATCAAGTCACAGATTAAGAATGTCGATACCGTCAACGGCAACATGAAACGCATTTTTGCCGTTGTCAGCGATGGCATCAAAGATGCCGAAGTCAGCAATGCTGATTTATCCAACTCCTTCAATGTCACGCCCGAGGCAGAAACAACGCTGGCGCAGTATGAGCGTGAAGACAAACTCGAAGCGGTGAATGAGCACATTGAAGCGCTGACCGCCTCCAAGGTAGACACCTTAAGCACCTTGGGCGAGTTGCAGGAAGAGAGCATGAACATCAAGTCCATGCGCGACACCAACAACCAGCAAATCAGCCACACACGGAAGATGCACACTAGCGGTACCGCGGGTATCGCAAGCCGCCTGAGTACTGTGCTGACGGCGGTATCGTCCGCTGCGTTGAACGAAGCCCGCACCACCACACAAAACACGCTCAACAACATGAACACCATCACGCATGACATCGCGCAAAACGAAGCGATTAAAAATGCGACCAACATGCATCTGCAAAATGATGAGCTGTCCAAGGCGATTGAGCAGTTAGCCACCTACAAAGACATCAGCGACAAGGCGACAGAGATCACTCGCTCGGCACTGGAAGAACAGAAAGTGCTGCAACGCGAAATTGAGTCAACGGCTGCCGACCTGGCCAGCTCGATCAAAAAGGCCAAAGGCGTTACTGCTGAAGTGATGAATGAAGGGGCAGACGCTGGCACTAAGCACGCGACTGAAAATACGGCGCAAGAAGTTAAAACGCCTTTCTCCGACTTCAAATTGTAAGCTCGATTGGCCCTCAAACAGCTTGCCTGTCTCAGGGCCAATACCTAAACCAGCGCGTCCGCGCTGGTTTTATTTAACTGCCCCAGCAAAGCCTATATGACCTGGCATGTAAGCCAGCGAGTCCCAAAGGGAGACGAGATATCCAATGTCCGGACAACCAAACACCCCGATACACGATCATTTAATCCGCGGTCACGACTACCTGGCACAACGCCCCGAATTCGCGCTGATTGGCCGCACTGAGACCATTCAGCAGCTAACCGCTATCCTCACGCGCCGCAACGCGAACAATATTCTGCTGGTTGGCTCAGGTGGCGCGGGCTGCTCGGCACTCTGTCTTGGGCTGGAAGAGCGTAAATCTGCAGAAGACGCGCCATACGACCTGATCAGCAAGCGTTTTTTCTGGCTGGATAGCGATGGCCTGTTCGCCTCGGGCAACCCAAATACCATTAATGACAGTTTCCAGAAGACCCTGAAAACACTGACCCGCACGCCCGAAAGCGTGTTGATCATTGATGACATGCGCGACTTCATCGAAGCCTCCCGCAGCAACGGTGCGTCCAACCTGATCAACGCGCTAATGCGCGCCGTGCGTAAAAAAGACACGCAGGTGATCCTGGAAAGCCGCGATGCCGACCTGAACGTGGTGCTCAGCGCCCACTCTGACATGCGCGAGTACTACACCGTACTCGACCTGAGTGAACCAGCAGCAGATGAACTGACTGAGATTGTTCACCAAACCGCACGCCGCCGACTGGAGCCGTTCCACAAAATCCGCATAGCCGATTCAGCGCTTAACGCGGCAGTGGAACTAACCGAGAAATACCGGGTGCGGGATATGGGCTTGAGCCGAGCGCAGCCGGAGCGATCACTCACCTTGCTCGACCGCGCATTAACCAGCTATCGCTTACGGGCGCACTCGAAAGATCCCCAAATGGTGTCATTGGAGGCCGAGCTAACAAAGCTGGAGCAGGAAGAGCCAGATTCACCGCGTATCGAGGCGCTGAAAGCGGACATCCAGGCGATTGCGCAACAGTGGCAAGCACGGCAGCAAACCATCAAAGCGCTGTTTCAAGAACTGCGCAGCGGTGAAGAAGGTATTCGTCGTTTAGAAGATGAGCTGGAAGCGCAGTTGGCAAACGAAGCGCAAGCTCGGCAAAATGCCGGGGACGAGCAAGAAGCGAAAGGTAGCACCACGGCGGTTAACCGCTTCATGCTGGACACCGTAAACCTCGATTCAGACATCGTTACCCGCATCAAACAAAAAATCAGCCAATACGAAGCCCTGGTCAAAGAGAAGAAAGACGAGTTTGAAGCGCAGACCAAGGAAATCAACGACCAGTTAGAGTTAGACCAAGAGCAAGTGCTCATCGAGTTCAGCGCCATCTCGCGTATTCCGGTGACCAAGCTCACACAGGATGAGCGCAAAAAGCTGCTGCACCTCAACGCCCAGCTAGCCAAGCGGGTTTATGGCCAGGATGTCGCCGTCACCAAGCTGGCCAATCAGGTGCGGGTTGCCAAAGCCGGACTACAGGCGCCCAACAAACCACAGGCGTCGTTCCTGTTCCTGGGGCCATCGGGTGTCGGCAAGACCGAAATAGCCAAAGCCCTGACGGCAGAACTATTCGATGACGAAAACGCCCTGCTGCGATTCGACATGTCCGAGTACATGGAGAAGCACGCGGTTGCGAAACTCATTGGCGCGCCTCCGGGTTATGAAGGCTACGAAGCGGGCGGCATTCTAACCAATGAAATGCGCAAGAATCCGCGTCGAATTATCCTGTTTGATGAGATCGAAAAAGCACACCCAGACGTCTTCAACGTCTTCCTGCAGATCCTCGATGACGCACGCCTGACCGACAACCGTGGTCTTACCGTGTCGTTCCGAGACGCCATCATCCTGATGACCACCAACATCGGTACTCAGCACTTCCTCGGCGAAAGCAATTTCTCCCTGGCTGAAGAACTGGCGCTGGAAGACCTGGAAAAAGAATATCGTCCCGAGTTCCTGAACCGCTTCAGTGGTCGACAAAACATTGTTTGCTTCAAAACACTGAGCCTGTCGATTATTGAAATGATCGCTACGCGTGAAATCAACAAGCTGAATGAAATGGTACGCGCAAGCATGCCCAACCTGACCATTGCCATGGACGACACGGCGCTGGCTGCCATGTGTCGTGACCATTACAAGCCGGTAAACGGCGCGCGCGGCATCACCGGTTACATCGAAGGCGTTATCAAGCCGGAGATTGCCAATACCGTGCTATTTGCCGACCAAAGCAGCGGCACCATCACCATCGGTTACGATGAGGCTGAACGCTGCGCGGTGATGAGCTTGCCCGACGGCCAAGGTGTTGAATAACCAGCACACAAAGGGAGCATGACGATGCCGGAAAAAGATCCTTTGCTTGAGCGGGCTCGCAAACTGGAAGCATCGACCAGTGAACGGGCAAACAGAGTAGATACACGGCCAGCATGGGTGGGCGGGCTAGACCGCTCACTCAAGCTCAAAGGCGCTCTGCTCAAGACCTATGACCTGTTTGCCTTCATCCTGAGCAAGCTGGTCAAAGCGTTGCTGTCGCTCTGGTGGCTGGTGCGCAAGCTCTTTAGCTTTATCGGTAACGCATTCCATTGGGCGGCTTATGAACGCGAAGATGGCGAGGTAAAGCTGGGCGACAACGGCAAACCGGTTTTTTCGGGCAAGCGCTTTGGTATTCGCTTTACCGGCATGGCAGTGGCCGCTTGGCTGCTGCACGTTGCCCTGTCGGCGGCGTATTTTTACTCAACCAGTTTTGAAGAACTGGTCTACACCACCGGCAAGCAAGAGATCGAAACCGGCGAGCTATATCAGTTCACCGGCTGCACCTCCCTGCCCTGCAGCACGGCGCTGGATAACGGCAAGTTCTACCAAATCACGGAAAGCTGGTACTTCCCCTACCTGGTCTATCCGGAGGAAAACGTCTTTGCCAATATCCCGCAGCAAGATGCCGCCTGCTTCGTCAAAGGCTACGGCCTGTATTTTCGTCGGCTAAAGTTCCTTCATCGCGGGTTGCAGTGGTACCAGAACGTCTACAGCGTCGCCTGTCGGCCCTATACGGATGCAGAAAAGAAACAGGCCGTGGAGTCGGGGCAAGTCAGATCGGTTGATCAGTAAAGCGCTGGTTTTGCTAATAGAGCGGTGGTCGGATTAGAAGGGGCAGGCGTTAATACCTGCTCCTTTTTTGTGCATACCGACAGGGTGAAGACGCGAGATGGACTATTCGGCGTGCGCCTCACCCTTGGTGCTGGTCGTCGCTGCGCTCAGTCGCTCCTGCGCCAGCAGCGCTGGCTCCGGTCAAACCATTAGGGTTCTAGTCCGTCCTTTTATTTGTCTGGCGGAGAGAGAGTCCTCCAAATCGAAACCCAAGCAAAGACAAAGTAAAACAAAAAACAATTAAATATCAAATAGATAAAATAGGAACGCCTTCAAAATAGACCAATAGCACCCAACCATAACCAACGCCAAAGTATGGGCAGAGGTATGGGCTGATATCCGCAAGATCGTTTACCATAGGGCGACATAAACCTGAGAGCGAGTAGCGATGCCAGCCCTGAACGCAAAACAGATCGAAAAGCTCCTGCGCCTTGGTAAGCCAGGCCTGACCAACGACGGGCAAGGTCTGTACTTCAAAATCAGCAAGGCTGGCAGCGCGAGCTGGATCTACCGCTTCAAGCTTGATGGGCGCACCAGGGATATGGGCCTTGGAAAGTACCCGGACATCTCGCTTGCTCAGGCACGAGAAAAGGCAACAGATGCAAGACGCAAGGCGCAATCAGGCATTGATCCCATCAGCGAGAGGCAGCTTGAAGAACAACAAGCAAAGACGAAGCGCCTAGAGGCCGAGGCTCCAAGCTTGGACTTCAAGCGCCAGAGCAAGGAGTACATCGCTACGCACAAAGCAAGCTGGAAAAGCGCAAAACATGCACAGCAGTGGGCAAATACTCTCAGCACCTATGCATATCCAGTTATCGGAGACCTCCACCCGAAGGACATCCACACCGCCCACTTGATGAGTATTCTGACCCCTATATGGGGCAGCAAAACCGAAACCGCCAACCGTGTACGGAACCGCATTGAGTTGGTACTCGACGCGGCCAAGGCACAAGGGCTGCGGGAAGGCGAGAATCCCGCTCGCTGGCGAGGTCACCTTGACAAACTCCTGCCAAAGCCTTCCAAGGTCGCGAAGGTCAAGCATCATGCTGCGATGCCATGGGAAGAGCTACCCAACTTCATGAAACTCATTTCCCAGAAGCGAGGAGCATCTTTCCGCGCAATGGAAATGACCATAATGACGGCATGCCGCACGAGCGAGGTGCTGAACGCAAAATGGGAAGAGATAGACCTAGCTGCGAACACCTGGACCATCCCACCTGAGCGCATGAAGGCTGGCGACGAGCACCGTGTCCCCATAAGCAAGCAACTCAGAGGGTTACTGGAGGCACTGCCGAGGCTGAGCGCTTCACCATACGTCTTTCCCGGTGCCCGAGCGGGACGCCCACTGTCCAACATGTCGATGATGATGGCGCTGCGAGGGCTTGGCTTCGAACACCTGACCATGCATGGATTCAGGTCGACATTTCGAGACTGGGCGGCTGAGTGCACAAACCACTCTCGCGACGTATGCGAACAAGCCTTGGCACACTCACTCGGAAGCCAAGTAGAAGCTGCATATCGAAGAGGCGATCTATTTTCAAAGCGGGCGATTCTGATGCAAGATTGGGCCAATTACATAGAAGCAAGCAGCGCACAGTGACTCGATCCAACATTGACCAACCGAAACAGACCAAGCAGCTATTGATGCCGATAGAGGACGCAGCTAGGCGACTCAGCTGCGATATCCTTTCCGTGTTAAGGCGAATGGAAAACGCCAAAATGGATGCATATGTGGATATTAAGTCAGCACCTCCAGAACTATCAATCCATGCCTGTTACCCACGAACCGACAATATCCTTGATACGCCGAATGATTACCCTCGCCATTTCCGTTCCGCACCAGTACAGGACAAGCTTAGATATCAAGGGATATATAGCGAGCACAACGTCCAACTAGTCCGCTCGGGCTACTTTAGGATCCACAGCCTCTTTCTTCATGGTTTCCTGACAACAGGAGAACTCACAGAGTCTAGGTTCCGCTCCATTTCACACCCCCAGAAAGATGAAAACGGAGATTACTCGTTAGCAGAAAAAAATTTCCGAGATATACTGACCTACCTTGGTGACAAAAGAGCGGCATCAATAAACATGCTCGGAGGTAGCTTCATTACAGCCAGAGGCAACCCGCTCGACGACAAGCAGTACACTGAGGAGGGGTTCAAAATAAGCGCAACAATGTTGCTGCTGAAGCATTCGGACCTGGAGAGACTGCACCCCAACAGCCAAGGAAGCGCAGACACACCAGCAGGAAGAATACGGTTCCTCGTCGATAAAGGCTTGGAGTTCTACAATCCGCCCCCATTACGCAGCGAAATCAAGGCTCTGAACATAGAAGTCCAACAGTGGATAGGGAGCACCTTCCCAGACTTGAAAGACAGGAAGATTACTAATATTAGAATCCTAATGACACCAAATAACTTACTGAGAGAGAGTCGTCAGGAAAAGGGGTTCATTGAAAACCTGATCTCCCCCCTGCCGGAAGAGAAGACTAAAGCACTACCACTACTTGCCATGGCGCTGGCAAAACTTGAGGGGGCCGCAATAGCCCCCTCGCAGGGTACAACCGAGAGAAAGGCGATCAGACGGAAGCTTGAAGAGATACCAACCAGCGCATTTCCTTCAGACAAATCAGATGCATTACTAGCCCTTCTTTTCTCGAGGTGCACAGTAGATATCCCTGATCAACATGGTGGCACCAAAAACGCATCATAGTTAAATTTAGCGTGATCATAAACAAGATGAGGAAACATATCTACATAAGTCGTCCGCCCCATAACAACGAAGTTCATCAATCCTCTACGCGACATCTCAGCTAACGCGGCATTTAGCCTAGTCTTGCTCCGGGTTCCTATTGGTCCATATTGCAGAATGTAGTTTTTCTTGAAGTAGCGCCGTCCCTGGTTCCTGAATGAGACCAGCCAACATCCAATGGCCTGCACGTCTTTCAGCTCTTGCGGTACCACACGAAAGATCCTTGCGAAGTCATCAGAGCACTGCATACAGATCGAAATAGCCAAATCCAGGCTGCGCTGTCCGATACTTCCATCACAGCCGTGTTCAAAACAGTGAAGAACAGCTGCAACCCTAGCGATATTTTCGGTTAGCTTTGATGCATGGTCGTTCAGCCCTTCGAAACGACCGCCTGCCTTGATTTCCGTCTCTATCGAGTTACACAGAGCCACCCACACAGGCTTTAGACTCTCGTCGAAGCAGATTATCTTTCGAGGCTCACCGCCAGCGCCTTTCGACTCATCCAATAATGCCTGGCATCTGGTGCTGAAAGCGCTCAGCTCATCAAAACTGCGAGACACACCGTGTTCAAACCGCTGCCCCTGTTTGCTATCTGGCGCAAAAATCAAAGCACGCGCCCAGAACCCGATGTCACGCCCGTGCTCGCCCTTACGAGCTAGATATTCACCAAGCACTCCCGGCTGCAGGGCCAAGGCCGTCGTCAACCGCCCCCCAACAATCTCTAGGCTTTCACCAGACTTGCGATCTGCGCTGTAGTCCGCGCCGCCCCACAAACTGTTGAGCGGGGCCAGATTCCGAAACGCATATCCATTCAGAAGTGCCCCGCCCTCATCAGACAACATCGCCGCATTCTTCTCCCCTTCCGTCATTCCTTGTAGCAAGGCTGCCAGCGTTGTGTCCTCGTAAATAAATACCGGGTTTCTCGGGCGTATGGGTTCAACCTGGTGCCAGAGTCTGAGCTCCTCTTCGGCACGGCCATCACCTTTCTTATCCTTTTTAAACTTTGCCACCAAATGCCGCTGCCTTTCCTGCCAGATAAGATGATCTGACTCCCAGTCAGCCAGCAGCTGTTTGTAGTGCTGTTTTTGGCCAGCCTGCCACTCACGAATCCCCTTCAGCATCAGCTTCTCAATAGCAGTCTTACGCTCGCCGGACTCCGCCAACGCGAAACCCATCAGCGACACAGGGCTCTTCACTCCGGTGGGGGTAATGACATCAACCAGGGCCTGCAAACTGATCGACGCTGCCACCAAACCGGACATCAATGCGAGATCGTAGGGCGCCTGAGTGTTGTCTGATGCTTGCTTGCAAGCTGAGCCTAAAATGCCGTCCAGTTTGCAAGAAATGACTCTTTGACCTATCGGCGGGAGAGGTAAAGTCGATACAGATGGAGTCAGCATGTGCATCCCTCCTCAGCGTCGCGCCGCGTTTTGACCCAAGCTTCAATTTCATCGCTTTCCCACGCGACCGCGCCACGAACGGATGAAGAGACACCAAGGCGAACGCGCTTCGGGAACGAAGGGTCATAGTACTTGGAGCGCGGGTTCATCCGGTTGTACAGCGAGGATGCTGATAACCCTGTCCGGACCACCAGGTCCTTGAGTCTTAGTAGGCGCTTCGTAGATACACTCATAATTGCTCAACCTCTGTTGTGTTCAGGGAGAGCTCAATATCCGGCTTTGCCGCAGTCCCCGAAACTGGAAACTGTAGGGAACTTGTCCCGGGAACTCCCTCCGAACGATCAACATCAGCTAACGCCCGCCGCTACGCGGCGTGCAAAAAAGCTTTAGGGCGCATGCGCCTCTGAAGAACTGCAGGGGCGAGGAGGCCGACATACGCGCTACTAGTGCTACTAGTAGCAGCAGTAGCGAGGAAACAAGGCTCGGCGATTGGGAAGCAGACCTCCGGCAACCACCCTCAAATGGACAGAAAGACTGAAGCACGCATCACGATGGAGTCACTCAAGGGTGAGCGATAATCTGAAGCCTGAGAAGCAAGCCTAGGCTATAACACACCCAAGAGCTCCATTCAGGCATAGGGCTTGAATGGCGAGCAAGAAGCGGCATAAATCAAACAGTAGCGATCTACATGGTCGGTTATGGAGCCTTACCAGTTGCTACGGCGGAATCCCGGTCACCTTCTCCCGCCATTGCTTTTTTACATGAAAGCACGAAGCAATTGGCGCGGGAATCAGCTCCTGCTGGCTGAAGCCAGATTGCGAATGCACGCTACTCCAACCTGCCACAGCATTATCAGCTGTTAGAACTCAAGCCTGATTACCTACTGGCACAGGAGCACCTCGCAGCGGTCAGCTTCAAGTTAGTCGGTTCAACCCTGACCAGGCCCTCGTGATACGACAAAGCAAGTAGCTTCACACCTCCCCGCCCCGGCGATTCAGGACAGCCGGGAGCGCACAACTTCGATGTAAGACGCGAGATCCTCCAGCCATACTTGTTGCTCGACGGTGTAAGAAGCTCTGAGCGACGCAGGAACGACCAGCTGCAGATTGTGCGCTTGCATTTCTGAGGTTTGATGAGAGCTTATGGCTGGCTCAAGCGTAAAGAGGTGCTTTTGGTTTATTCTTCCAGCCTCCACGAGCACCTGACGCCATCGATCCTTGCAGGTGGACTTTGAGGCCAGCATCACCAGCTTTCCACTCGGATATGATGGCTCGTTGTATGCTGCCTGGCCGGGGAAAAGAAAGTCAGCAGTCGCCCTGTTCTCCGTGACGACCTGCCTGCCAAACGGAAGCTTGAGCGCCTCGAAAACTGCCGCCAGATGATGCTCAAGCGCATAGCCCACACGTGACTTACGACGATTCTGAACACTCAGAGAGAATCCAATAAAGTCCTCCACATCTTCAAAGCCGGCATCCAGCCGCTCCTGTACGATCTGGCGTTCAAGTGTGCGAAAAAGCATCTCTTCATGCTCAATCCAGGCTATCAGTGCTGAGTCAGGATCCTCCAGCACGCTACCATCCCACCCACAGGTCTCCCGCGCAAACCTACTGAATTCAGCTGTAACCGGAAACCTATCTCCGAAACGATCGACAATCAGCCCTAACCAGTCCTCATCATCCTTGCGGACTTCAATCCCCAGCTCCTCCAGAATCATGGCTTCTACAATGCTGAGCCCGCGCCCCACATCTACCTGGTGAACCTCAAATCCTTTCAGAGGCAGCTTGTCGATACTGAATAGCCACCTAACCTGCTGTTCACTGGTAGACCCTCTGGGGCATATGACAACCATTAACGTATCGTCCGGCAATGTGGCGATGACACAGAAGTCCCCCTCCTGCATTTTCTGCGTGACAGCATTTTCGCGATAATAAAGCCGATACTCGGGATTACGGTTCGGCTGCCGCAGCCGGGTGTCGTACCAGGTAAGTAGCCCACTAGACCGAAGGGGGTCCTCACCAGAGTCGTCGAAATAAAGAAAAACTCCCTCAAAGAAAACCTTTTCGCTGCCGGGGTTACCAAGAATACGAACAAAGGCATTTGATCCAATCTCATGCTGGTTGGACCGGGGAGTGGCATCGACCGCTGAGAGGTACTTTGCCGCCACCCCTTTGAAATGATTTCGCAAATTTTCCATGCCAGAAAAGCTCCTTATTCAGTTCGGCTCATGATATCCACGCGGCACTTGGATAGACAACGCGCCCTTCCGGGGCTAACGTCATCAGCATGGAAATAGACAAACTGCACCAAAGCGCGCCATGGGGTGGGATTTTTGACAACTTTGGCATAAAAACCGTGTCTAGCAACGACAAGGAAAAAAATGCTTACGTGGTCAATGCCGCTCAGCGATCGGCATTTGAGGGAGCCGACAGACAACCACTTTTGGCTGGCGATCGACATAGCTTTTTTGATTTGCTGACGCCTTTTGAAGATCGCACACATATACAGGCTTCTTATTACAAGTCAATGCGTCAAAACGAGGGGGCCATCCCCTCAGGTAGCGCATCCAACCAACTGCCGCCTGAACGGAAATATCGCCCCCCCGGAAGCCCGAATGGGGCTGGCGTTTATCAGCGAATAGCTGAAAGTCGGCGACGCAGTGCTGATCGGCAATATAGGAAAGAAGCTTTTCGCTATCAGATCCGGCTCCGTCGAGGGCTTGTCCAGCGAGAATGTTCACCTGCGGGTTGTCTCGCACCTAACGCAGGAGCATCTATATGGGCGCGCTCGCCGAGCACCGCAGAAACCAAGCGTCAGAGAAGTAACACGTACAGAGTATATCCGCTCTGCAGACGTGGTAGCCGCAACACTGAGACGGGCGGCCGGCAGATGTGAGATGCCCTCCTGCCAAGCCGAGCTTTTCCAGCGAGAGGATGGGACCCTGTACCTAGAGATACACCACGTAGTGCCCTTGGCCGAGAACGGTCTCGACTCCACTGAGAACACCGCAGCCCTCTGCCCTCGGTGTCACCGAGAGCAACATTTCGGCGCGAAACGTTTAGCGCTACGAAAGAAACTGGCTACCCACATTAAAGCGATGCACCCCGCTTTTTAGCCTGTTGTGCGGCAACGTTCCAGCCCAACCAGCCAACTGATGGCCTTCCGTACCCGTTGCCTTCCCTAATTAGAGACGCCTTTCGACACTCCCGAGATAACGCCCAGCTCGAGGTCTGTGGCCAGACCACACCTAGGAGCTATTTCTTTGGGCAGAGCAGTTGGTACGTCCGCCGAGCCGACTCTCAGCCGTATCGACCACGCAGGACTCGAGGCCTGGAGTTTCGATCGCCCTTGTCCCAGTAAAGCGCCCCAACCCGAAGAAGTAGCCAATTGCGCCCCAAAATACTGTATATTCAGCCAGCAAAAAGCCATGTCGCCAAGTTTACTTTTATCCATTCTGGGTTAGAATGGTGACAACATGTCACACATTTGACCCAGAGAGTATTTAAATGCCCACTCAGGACAGCAATTTTTTCTCGCCTGCTGACACCGCATCTTTGCTCAACGATGACCGAGCTCTACTCAAGAAGCTCCTTGAGATCTACGATCAGGGTCAGCTTGCGGACAAGCTGAACGCCGTCAGTCCAGGCGCCTGGTGTCGCGAAACGATAAATCGGTGGGGTAAGGACAAGGCATCTCCAAAGCTGTCTCATGTAGAATTCGAGCACCTGCTTTCACTGCTACCGAAGCCAGCTCCTGACCCGCGTTCATTCACATTCATAGACCTGTTTGCAGGTATCGGGGGCATCCGTAAGGGCTTCGAATCCATTGGAGGCGAATGTCTCTTTACCTCTGAGTGGAATAAGTACGCAGTGCGTACCTATAAGGCCAATCATTATTGCGACCCTGAGCGTCATACCTTCAACCTTGATATCCGCTCCGTCACGCTGTCGGACCAGCCAGAAGTGACAGAGGCAGAGGCGTACGCGAATATTGAACGAGAAATACCCGATCATGATGTACTTCTTGCTGGCTTTCCCTGTCAGCCCTTCTCATTGGCAGGCGTGTCGAAGAAGAACTCGCTCGGACGCAAGCATGGATTCGAGTGCGAGACACAAGGGACACTTTTCTTTGACGTGGCGCGCATTATTGCCGCTAAAAGGCCGTCAGCCTTTCTTCTGGAAAACGTTAAGAACCTGAAAAGTCATGACAAAGGCAAGACGTTCCGTGTCATCTGCGAGACTCTGGATGAGCTTGGGTACGAAGTCGCTGACGTTGATGCGCCAAAAGGATGGGACCCCAAAGTCATTGATGCTCAGAATTTCCTTCCACAACACCGGGAAAGGATTGTTCTGGTCGGTTTTCGGAGGGATCTGAACCTCCATCAGGGCTTCACTTTGCGAGATATCAAGAAACTGTATCCTGCAGAACGACCCAGCTTCGGAGATCTGCTTGACCCTGTAGTAGATAAAAAGTACATCCTCACCCCGAAGCTTTGGGACTATCTGTACCGGTATGCTGAGAAACACCGTGCCAAGGGTAATGGTTTCGGCTTTGGCCTGACTGGACCTAACGATGTGGCTCGCACGTTGTCTGCACGCTATCACAAGGACGGCTCGGAAATTCTGGTCGACCGGGGCTTCTTAAACACGCTTGAATTCAACCATGAACTCAATCAACTTAACCGCCCGCGCCGCCTCACGCCCCAAGAGTGCTCTCGCCTCATGGGCTTCGATAAGCCTGGCGAAAGCTCGTTTGTCATCCCCGTCTCTGACACCCAGGCATATCGTCAGTTCGGCAACTCGGTCGCGGTTCCCGTCTTCGAGGCCGTCGCAAGCCTGATGAAAGACAGAATCATTGCTGCACGTGCAAAAACACGTGAAACGAGACCGCAATTGGAGATAGCTCTGCCTGCATGATCGAAATATCAGACACTCAGGAGCACTTCCTGTTTCACCTGAGGACATGAAGCGTGCCTGACATCGTCGACAGTGCGACGCGTTCCCGAATGATGTCGGGCATTCGAGGGAAGGATACCGCGCCGGAGCTTGCGATCAGGCGTTATTTGCATGCTGCGGGCTACCGGTTCAGGCTGCAGGGAAAGGGACTGCCGGGACGCCCTGACCTAGTGTTAAAAAAACATCGCCTTGTCATTTTTGTTCATGGCTGCTTCTGGCACCGTCATCCCGGCTGTTTCTATGCCACCTCTCCAGCAACACGAAGGGAATTCTGGCGAATCAAATTGGACCGCAACGTAGAGAGGGATGAGGAGCAGCAACGTAGACTCTTGATACTTGGCTGGAGAGTTCTGGTCGTATGGGAATGCGGGATCAGGCATGCCGGCGGCAGGATGGAAGAGATAACAGCCTTTATTACGACGGACCGAACGTCAGGGCACTGGCCAGAAAGGCCGCCAAGATCAAGGGGAGCGCCTCTCCATGAAGAAAGCGAGTAGTGCCAGCTGCTTCTGAGAGGTCGCACAGTTTTCTATAGCAGGTTATTCCCCAGAAATTTTAGCGTAACGTTATTCCCGCCAAGCGAGTGGTTGCCATGCAGGCTCTTGGTCTTTGCGTTGGTCACATTCCATACTCACTCACACCTTAAACATACTCGTGGAAACCTTTAAGCAATGACTGAGAAGGAAAATCTCATAGCCTGGATACATCGGGCTGAGACACCGTTGAAAGAGTCGCACAACAATTTGGGTAAAAGGCTGGACGCTATAGTAATAGAGATTTTCTTCGAAAATTATCTGCTCCGCAGTCGTGTGCTCCCTTGGCCGAAACTGCTCTCATTCGGCTGGGCTTACGGGTACGCTGACTACCAAAGAAGACATAAAAGATGGTTTAAGGTTTCAGAGGGAAGCGGCCAAGGAAAAGTTGTGAGCAGGGAATTCGCACGCCAGACCCTGTCAGCATATCCAGAGGATCAACTATTTCTTCTGCAACCTGGAGTTTCCCTATCGGGCCCCTTGCCTGAAATATCATGGAATGTTACCGAGATAGTCCTAAATAGTGAAAACCGCCTAGAAATGAAGCACAGCAGTGCGGCGAAAAAAATCGAAAGCCAGTTGACAAAGAACACTACGGCAGCGTTAGAGAGAAGAATTGAAGCCCAACCTAACGATACGATTTCAAACTGGCTCAGCCACGAAAGTACCCGAGAACTTGAGAGACTATTTTCCACACGGTGCCTCATGAACTTTGGGGAACAATATCTAACTGATATAGATGCTGTAGGACTGGATGATGACGGCGAACTCGAGATAATTGAATTCAAAAGAAAAGACCCCGCCAAGGGAAAAAAATACAAGCCTGTTTTCAACACAGAAAATCCACCGCCCTCCCTTGAGCAGTATTTCTCTATAATAGATTCACTGGAATCGGCGCCCGAAAACTTCGAAATAGAACTCAATAACACGAGAAATTGGGAATACCACCGCACGCCCAGTTTTGGTCTTGATAGTTCGCATCTTAGGACACTCCAATTATGCCTCGCCGCAAAAATCAGATATCGATATGCTATCTGGAACTCAAGTATAAAGAAGCCTTCCGAGCTTCTATCCTTTGATTTTGAACCGCTCAACAGCATTGACATCTGTAGTTGTCACCTGACTGCCAGCTGTTTTACCGGAATAAGCTTCACCAAAGGCAAGGACTCTGGAAGCTACACTCCAAGACCAAGATTCCAATTAATGACACGGTGGTCTCAAGGACCAAGTGCAACAACTGAGATAGAGTGT
>TARA_R110000868_G_scaffold146772_1_pt1 | contig 15829 bp, 12 predicted proteins | sample TARA_R110000868 | Tara Oceans TARA_R110000868 (sample SAMEA4397489) | marine metagenome | biome: Polar Biome; feature: [SRF] surface water layer (ENVO:00010504); material: water (ENVO:00002006), including particulate matter (ENVO:01000060) such as... | depth 5 m | reverse complement strand
AAATGTTAGAAACCATAGGTGTTGAAACTTTAGATCAGTTAATATTCGAAACTATTCCTACTGACATTCGATTAAAGAAACCATTGGAATTAGAGCATATTATGACTGAATATGAATACGCCAATCACATTCGGTTATTGGGTCGTACTAACAAAGTATTTAAATCATATATTGGTTTAGGGTACCACCCAACTATTGTTCCTCCAGCTATTCAAAGAAATATTTTTGAAAACCCAGGATGGTATACCGCTTATACACCTTATCAAGCCGAAATTGCTCAAGGACGTCTTGAAGCGATACTGAATTTTCAAACCATGGTTATTGAATTAACTGGAATGGAAATTGCAAACGCTTCTTTACTTGATGAAAGTACCGCTGCAGCTGAAGCCATGGCTTTATTATTCGATGTTCGATCAAGAGATCAAAAGAAAAATAACATATGTAAGTTCTTCGTTTCTGAAGAAATTTTACCACAAACGTTATCTGTTTTACAAACGCGTTCTACTCCTATAGGTGTAGAGTTAGTAATAGGAAATCACCAAGAATTTGATTTCTCAAAAGATTTTTTTGGCGCGATATTGCAATATCCTGGAAAATATGGTCAAGTATATGATTATGCTGACTTTATCAAAAAAGCAAATGATAATGAAATTAAAGTAGCAGTTGCTGCAGATATTTTATCATTAGTAAAATTAACTCCTCCTGGAGATATGGGTGCAGATGTAGTTGTAGGGACTACACAACGTTTTGGAATCCCGATGGGTTATGGTGGCCCACATGCTGCTTATTTTGCAACAAAAGACGAGTACAAGCGTTCTATGCCAGGACGAATCATTGGAGTTTCGCAAGATGCTGATGGTAATCGTGCATTACGTATGGCGCTACAAACCCGTGAACAACATATTAAGCGTGAAAAAGCAACTTCAAACATTTGTACTGCTCAAGTATTATTATCTGTTATGGCTGGAATGTTTGCTGTGTACCACGGTCCTAAAGGATTAAAATACATTGCTAATAAAGTCCATTCTGCTGCTTCAACATTAGCCGAGGCTTTAAATAAATTAGGCGTTTTTCAAACAAACACTGCTTTTTTTGACACTATAGTAGTAAAAGCAGATGCTCAAAAAGTAAAAGCTATTGCCGAAAAGAATGAGGTAAACTTCTATTATATTGACAACGAAACGATTTCTATTTCAGTAAATGAGACCATTTTATCATCTGATATTAATCAAGTAATTGCCATTTTTGCTGAAGCATTAGGGAAAGAAGCTTTTGAAGTTTCGGAATATGTTTTAGAAAATAATTACCCGATGCTTTTAAATAGAAAATCGGAATTTTTAACGCATGAAGTATTTAACAAATACCATTCTGAAACCAGCATGATGCGTTACATCAAAAAATTAGAACGTAAAGATTTATCATTAAATCATTCAATGATAGCTTTGGGTTCTTGTACTATGAAGCTGAATGCAGCAGCTGAAATGCTACCATTAAGTATGCCTTATTGGAATACTATTCATCCATTTGCTCCACTTGACCAAGTAGAAGGATACACGCAGATGCTTAAAAAACTAGAGCAGCAATTGAATGTGATTACTGGTTTTGCAGGAACAACATTACAACCTAACTCTGGAGCTCAAGGTGAATATGCTGGTTTAATGACTATACGTGCATACCACCAATCAAGAGGAGATGATCAAAGAACAGTTTGTTTAATTCCTGCATCGGCTCATGGAACAAACCCTGCATCGGCAGCTATGGCTGGAATGAGAATTATCGTTACCAAAACAATGGAAAACGGTAATATTGACGTAGAAGATGTTAGAGAAAAAGCACTTCTATACAAAGACGAATTGTCTTGTTTAATGGTTACTTACCCATCTACACATGGGGTTTTTGAAAGTGCTATTAGAGAAATTACACAAATTATTCACGATAACGGCGGACTAGTTTACATGGATGGTGCGAATATGAATGCGCAAGTAGGTTTAACAAATCCAGCTACTATTGGCGCGGATGTTTGCCACTTGAACTTGCATAAAACATTCGCTATTCCTCACGGTGGTGGTGGACCGGGTGTAGGACCTATTTGTGTAAACGAAAAATTAGTACCGTTTTTACCAACAAACCCATTAGTAAAAGTAGGTGGCGAAAAAGGAATTACTGCTATATCAGGAGCACCTTATGGATCAGCTTTAGTTTGTTTGATCTCTTACGGATACATCTGTATGTTAGGTGCCGAAGGAATTACGAATGCAACTAAATATGCTATCCTGAACGCTAACTATATGAAAGCGCGTTTAGAAGAGCATTATCCTATTTTATATTCTGGTGAAAAAGGAAGAGCTGCCCACGAAATGATTCTAGACTGTAGAGGTTTTAAAGTAAAAGGTATCGAAGTATCTGATATTGCGAAACGTTTAATGGATTATGGTTTTCATGCCCCAACTGTTTCTTTCCCAGTAGCTGGAACATTAATGATTGAACCAACAGAATCAGAAGATGTAGGAGAACTTGATCGTTTTTGTGATGCTATGATAGCCATTCGTAAAGAAATTGAAGAAGCTTCAGCGGATGAGCCTAATAACGTATTAAAAAATGCACCACACACTTTAGCTATGCTAACTGCTGATACATGGATTTTACCTTACCCAAGAGAAAAAGCAGCATATCCTTTAGAATATGTAGCTGAAAATAAATTTTGGCCAAGTGTTCGTCGTGTAGATGAAACTTATGGTGATAGAAATTTAGTTTGTAGTTGTGCGCCAATTGAGGCGTATATGTAAAACTAACCTTTTATAACTTATATTAATGCCTCGATTGATTTCGGGGCATTTTTTTTTATTCCTTTTACAACTACTTACTTTAGAAACATTTAATTAGAAAAAAACTCTTGAAAAAATAAATACTAATTAGAAAATCACAAATAGCATTGTAAAAACTACATGGTTTTCGGATATTTATTAAAAAATCATCAGTAAATTAGCCAAATAATTAAAATCCTATAATTATATGCGTGCATAGTAAATAACATAGCTGTAATTATTTTTTTATCTTTAAATTAGCCTAAATTTTTGGAAAATAAAACCATGAAAATAAAAATAACTGGAATAGGAAGTTATATTCCTGAAAAGAAAGTAAGCAATACTGATTTTGGAAATCATGTTTTTTTAAATGAAGACGGTACTCCATTTGGACGACCAAACGATGTAATTATCAATAAATTTAAAGGAATTACAGGAATTGAGCATAGGCGTTATGCTGAAGACCAATATACCTCCTCAGACCTAGCTTTTTTTGCTTCTCAAAAAGCAATAGCAAATGCAGGAATAGACCCCGAAACTATTGATTACATTATTTTCGCTCATAATTTTGGTGATGTAAAATGTGGCACATCTCAGTCGGATATGTTGCCTAGTTTAGCGACAAGAGTTAAAAATAAATTACAAATAAAAAACCCTAAATGTGTTGCCTACGATATCCTTTTTGGATGTCCGGGATGGATTGAAGGCGTGCTACAAGCTAATGCCTTTATTAAATCTGGTATGGCAAAACGCTGTTTGGTTATTGGTTCTGAAACCCTATCTAGAGTAGTTGATGATCACGATAGAGATTCCATGATTTATTCTGATGGTGCTGGTGCTTCCATCATTGAAGCTTCTGATGATGAAACTGGACTACTTTCATATGAAAGTGGCACCTATGCAATGGATGAAGCTAATTATTTGTTTTTTGGTAAATCATACAATACGGAACTAGATCCAGATACGAGATATATAAAAATGCATGGTCGCAAGATTTATGAATTTGCGCTAACCAATGTTCCTGCTGCAATGAAAAGTTGTTTGGACAAAAGTGGCGTTGGAATTGATGATGTAAAGAAAATTCTTATTCATCAAGCCAATGAAAAAATGGACGAGGCTATCATTCAACGTTTTTATAAACTTCACGACAGACCCGTTCCTCAAGACATCATGCCCATGAGTATTCATGAATTAGGAAACAGCAGTGTAGCTACCGTACCTACTTTATTTGACTTATTAATTAGAGGAGAAATAAAAGATCAAAAAATCAATAAAGGAGACATTCTTCTTTTTGCTTCTGTTGGAGCTGGAATGAATGTAAATGCCTTTATTTATAGATATTAATTTTTCGAAACATATTTACATAAGGCCACTATTCTCCTATAATAGCGGCCTTTTTATTTATAAATGATTCAACATGTAACAAACTGAGTTGAAATCTGCAATAGAAGAAATATATCTTTGTACATTTGCACTTTGGATAAACTATAACAAAAATGTACGAAAAAACGTTTCCTAACAAAAGATTCAAACATACCTTAGAATTTTTAAACAAACACATTTCAACTACAGAAAGCATTCTAGATTTAGGCGTTGAAAATCCTTTTTCAAAAATCATGAAAGAAGATGGTTATGCTGTGAAAAACACAACTGGTGAAGATTTAGATTTAGACCAATCTATATTTTCAAAGGAAAAACAAAATGTAGTTACCGCATTTGAAATCTTCGAACATCTATTGAATCCGTTTACCATTTTAAGCGAAATAAAATCGGATAAGCTTTTCATTTCAATCCCAATGCGATTGTGGTTTTCTCCAGCATATAGAAGCAAAACAGATATGTGGGACAGACATTACCATGAATTTGAAGATTGGCAATTGGATTGGTTGTTAGAAAAAACAGGCTGGAAAATCATAGACAGACAAAAATGGACTAATCCAGTAAAGAAATTTGGAGTCCGCCCTTTATTGCGCTATTTCACTAATAGGTATTATATTGTTTATGCCGAAAAGATAAAATAATGAATTACTACGTAGTTATTCCAGCACACAACGAAGAGGCACTTATTACTTTAACATTGGAATCTTTGATTTCTCAAACACTATTGCCTAAAAAAGTAGTGATTGTTAATGATAACTCTACTGATAAAACCGCAGAGATTGTTTTGGCTTATGCCAAAGAACATCCGTTTATCACATTAGTGAACAAAGAATCAAGTGCAATTCATTTACCTGGAAGCAAAGTTATTCAAGCATTCAATGCTGGTTTAAAATCCCTAGATGATGAATATGACATCATGATGAAAGCGGATGCCGATTTAATTTTTCCAAATCATTATTTTGAAACAATTGTCAAGCATTTTCAATCCGATTCCACTATTGGTATGGCTGGAGGCTTTTGTTATATTGAGAAAAATGGAGAATGGATTCTAGAAAACTTAACAGATAAAGATCATATTCGTGGTGCTTTAAAAGCCTACCGTAAAGCAACATTCAAACAAATTGGTGGTTTAAAAGCGCAAATGGGTTGGGATACTGTAGATGAATTACTTTGCAAATTCTATAATTGGAAAGTAGTCACTGATGCTACTTTACATGTAAAACATTTAAAACCTACGGGTGCAAATTATAATAAAACGGCTCGTTACAAACAAGGGGAGGCATTTTACACTTTAGGTTACGGTTTTTTCATTACTGCAATTGCATCAGCAAAACTGGCAATGATGAAAAAGAAGCCCCTCCTATTTATCGACTATCTAAGAGGTTTTTGGAAAGCAAAATCAGCGAAAATTCCTTTAATGGTTACAAAAGAACAAGCACGATTTATTCGAAAGTATCGTTTAATGAAAATGAAAGAGAAGTTAATTGGTTAATTTGACTATTCTAAAAAGCCTAAACTCATAACACATAACTCATAACTTATAACTATTTTTGACTATATTTTAAAACTATGATGCTCATTCGATATTTATCACAAGTAGGGAAATATTTCTTAATGTTAGGGGAAATTTTCAATAAACAAACCAAATGGTCTGTAATGAAAAAACTTATATTTAAGGAAATAGATGATTTAATCATTGGTTCTCTTGGTATTGTTGCCTTTATTTCATTTTTTGTTGGAGGGGTTGTTGCTATACAAACGGCATTAAACTTAACTAACCCTTTAATACCAAAGTACTTAATAGGGTTCGCTACTCGTCAATCTATCATTTTAGAATTTGCACCCACTTTTATCTCAGTGGTAATGGCAGGAAAAATGGGGTCCTTTATCACATCGAGTATTGGAACCATGAGAGTAACGGAACAAATCGATGCCCTTGAAGTGATGGGAGTAAATTCCTTAAACTATTTGGTTTTTCCTAAACTAATGGCTTTATTATTATATCCATTCCTTATTGGGATCGCTATGTTTCTAGGAATTCTTGGTGGTTATATTGCTAGTGTTTATGGTGGTTTTGGTAGCAGTGCTGATTTTATAGATGGTATACAACGAGAATTTATACCCTTTCATATTGCTTATGCTTTTATAAAGACCTTTATTTTCGCCTTACTTTTAGCAACTATTCCTTCCTTTCATGGTTATTATATGAAAGGTGGAGCTCTTGAAGTAGGAAAGGCAAGTACGGTATCATTTGTTTGGACATCAGTAACCATTATTTTGATGAATTATATTTTAACACAATTACTCTTAACGTAATGATCGAAGTAAAAAACATAGAAAAATCATTTGGTGGTGTCAAAATTCTTAAAGGAATTTCAACTGTTTTTGAAACTGGTAAAACCAATTTAATTATAGGACAAAGTGGTTCTGGAAAAACAGTTTTATTAAAAAGTTTACTTGGTATACATCAGCCGGAATCAGGGAAAATTTGTTTTGATGGTAGAATATATTCGGAACTCGAAGCAGATGAAAAAAGAGAATTAAGAACTGAAATTGGAATGGTTTTTCAGGGAAGTGCCTTATTTGATTCCATGACCGTTGCTGAGAATGTGGGTTTTCCATTAAAAATGTTTACCAAAGACAATGGAACTAAAATTCAAGAACGTGTTGATTTTGTTTTAAAAAGAGTAAACTTAATTGACGCTCATAAGAAACTACCCTCTGAAATATCAGGTGGAATGCAAAAACGTGTGGCCATTGCCCGCGCCATTGTAAACAATCCAAAATATTTATTTTGCGATGAACCAAACTCTGGATTGGATCCAAACACTGCGATATTAATAGATAATTTAATTAAAGAAATCACAGAAGAGTATAATATCACTACTGTTATAAATACACATGATATGAATTCAGTGATGGAAATTGGAGAACGCATCTTATTCCTTAAAAATGGATTAAAAGCTTGGGAAGGAACCAAAGAAGAAATTTTCAGGACTGATAATCAAGCCGTAGTTGATTTTGTGTACTCCTCTAATTTATTCAAAAAAGTAAGAGAAGCGTATTTGAAAGAGTAATTATAAGAGCAGAAAAATCAAATATTCAACAAATTACTGTCCCGCTATCCGGTTGCAATCTTTTATCCAGAAACATTTTCAGGATAAAAGGATTTCCACTTTTATTGGTGCTAAAAACAACTTTTCATTTTCATATAAAATATAAAAAGCACAGTACGTTACTAAAAACGACTGTGCTTTTCTTGATTTACTTGAATTCCAAACAAAAGTTAAAACAATCTCAACAAAACGGATTGAAATTAAAAGACAGTGTTTTTTAACATAAAATCTTAGATAATGATTCACACTAGTAAGTAATTACACTGTTTTGTTATTGAAAAAAGTAATTTTAAATACAGTCCTTTTCAATAAATATTAACTCCTTTAATCATTTATTTTTAAATCTAAATCAGATTAAAAAAACGGCTTATTATACAAATGCAACAAACCATCAAATTAAACCAATTGACAATCAGATATACATCTTATCACAAAATAGCGGGAAAAATTAAAAGTGTTTTCTACTTTATTTTCAAAGTACAAATCGTTAAAACTTCCGAAAAGTATAATAACCCCAACTTACCATTTAACTAAATAAAATAAGTAAGCAACCTTTATAAATCAAAATCCCTCAATTTCAAGAAATTGAAAAGGAGGGATCAGAACAAAAAAACAAAACTTTTAGAATGAATACCTAACTCCTAATTGTCCTTGAAAACGAGAAGCTAATTGATCTATAGTATATGGAGTAGAAGATCTCGTTTTGAAAGTATATACCGGGTCTCCTGTGGCAACTCCACCAAGATTTCCTGTTTTAGTTAAACCAATACTAGCTGTTGAATTGTAAGTATTTGGTACAAAATAACTTTTACCCCAGCTTTTATTAATCATATTCCCAACGTTTGCAATGCTAAATGAGATTTGTAATGACCCTACTTTATCTATCTTAATTTCGTCCATTACTTTCATATCGGCTTGAATATTCCAAGGTGTAACATCACCATTTCTTTGCGTAAAACTACCTCTACGAGAATTTAAATAACTATTACCTTTAACATAAGCCTCATAATCAGAAACTTGCTGCGCAGCTGTTGCTGAAACAACTCCAGTGGAACTTACACCAATATACTTAGCTGATTCAGTGGCATCCTTAAATATATAAGCTAAACCTGCTGCTTGCCCAGTACCCGCAAGTGTGGAGTTAACAAATCCCCAAGTAAATGGATTTCCAGATTGTGCATTGAAATAAAGGTTTGCTGATAAAATGTTTTTTGGTGATAAATTCAATGAGTACCCAATATTCGAAACAATTCGATGTTTAATATTAAAATTCGATGTTTAATATTAAAATTCGATGTCGCCAATTGTGGATCATTTGGTGTTAATGATTGGTTCATTTGAAAGTTACTTTCCATTGAGTTACGCACCCCATTGGTAACATCACGAGAATCACCATAAGTATAAGCAACCATGAAATTGAGCCCAAAATCGTACGTTTTTGAAACCATCTCGGTTACACTGTAGCGGTATCCTTTATTAGTATTTGATAACAAATAAGCATTTGAAAAAGCCGAATTGATATTAGAAGAATAAATTGGCATTTGATGATTTGTATCGTACGAAAAATAAGTTGGATTGTCCGTTTTATTTACTTGCTGAAACATTAAATCACGAATCACTTTAGTATAAATCCCCTCAACGGTAAACTTGTATCCACTGATTATTTTGTCAATTGCAAATGAGTTTCTAAGTATTGCAGGCATTTTAAAGTTATTATCAACTAAATCGGCTTGAACCTTTGGTGTTGCATCGTGATAACCGTTTAATCCATTTGTTGACAAAGGATTCCCTGCAATTGCAACTTGAGCAGCTGTCAAATTATTTTTATCATAACTTGCATAACCAACTCCATCATTATAATAAGCATATCCTAACCATGCAAATGGAATTCTACCTGTAAACACACCTGCCCCCCCTCTTAACACAAGTGATTTATCATCGTTTACATTGTAAACGAACCCAATACGTGGTGAAACTAAGGCTTTACTAAAAAAATTGTTTTTAATCTCACTTAGTGGCGTATAATTGTAGGTTGTCCCATAATTAACATCGGCTACTGAATTTTGAACTTGTGAACTTAATTTAGGTTTATTAGGCAAGTTGGTATAATCAACTCTTACTCCTGGAACTAATTTCAATTTAGATCCTAAACGAATTTCATCTTGAATATAAGCACTATACAAATTTACTTTAAACTTAGCGTATGGGTTATTAAAAATTTCATCTCGTGTTGATCCATCAAAAGGATATGTTCCACGAACACGGGTAGGTAAATTATTGTAAAAATCGGCTAATGTTTTATATGACACGCGTCCATTAAGTGCATTTACAAATCCATAATTGATGTCATAAAACTCGTTGTGAGTACCAACTAACAAAGTATGATTTCCGGTTTTATAGGTCAAATTATCAGTAAATTCAGTCGTGTTTTGCTTCATATTAAACACTGTTGCTTCCCGATCATTTCCTAAAAAAATTGTACCTCCATTATAACCAATCTCGGTTTGAGGAAACATGCTGTTACTTGATTTAGGATTGCGATAATCATTAATAGCCGAGTAGCTGGCAATAAATGAATTCGATAACTGATTATTAAAATGACTCTTAAACTCTAACACAGTACTACTTGCATTATTTTTTTGCATATAATCAATGCTTGAAAATCTAAAGTTGGCGCCATCTCGTTCTAAGTTAGATGCTTCGGAAAGAACAGTATTATTACGTAATGAGACCGAATGTTTATCATTAATTCTCCAATCTACTTTGTTGAAAAATTTGCGACTAATTGCAAAATTGTTGTACGAGTTATAAGAGCCAACATCAAATCCATAATTTGTCTTTACAAAACTTGCAATTAGTGCAGCTGTAGTATTGTCAACCAAGGAGATCTGATTGCCATTTGCGTCTGTCTGCCCTGCATTGTAAAATATAGGGTCCGTTCTTTCCTCATATTCCATATTAGTAAAGAAGAATAATTTATCTTTTATGATTGGCATCCCTAAACGAAAACCAACTTGATAATCCCCAAACGAACTTGGCATTTTTGAACCATCACCAGCGTTATTTCGGCCTGTAATACCCGCGTTACGAGCATAACTATAAATAGATCCAGTAACTGTATTTGAACCACTACGAGTAACTGCATTTACACTACCTCCCAAAAAATTTCCTAATTTAATATCATAAGGTGCTATATAAACTTGTATGTCTTGAATAGCGTCCAAACTAATTGAGTTCGAACGTGTACTACTCCCCGGCATACCAGATGTTCCAGATTGACCACCCAATGATGGACTAAAACCTATTGCATCGTTATTAATGGAACCATCTATAGTAACATTATTATATCTGAAATTTGTTCCAGCAAACGAGTTATTTGAGCCTTGAGGAACAAGTTTAGTAACATCTTGAATTCCCCTATTAATTAAAGCCAATCCATTTAATTGTTTCTGACTTATATCTGTACCATTGTTTTTGGCTGAAGATTTTGAGCTTTTAACAACTACCTCTTGAAGTTCATTATCGGATTTGTTTACGGTAATAGTAGATAAATCATTATCCCCTAAGACCAATTGAATCTGAGCGTACACATAATCTTTATTTCCTTCGCTTTTAATTACAATTTTATATGGCCCTCCTGAGCTCAGGTTTTCAAAACTAAACCTTCCTTGTTTATCAGTTGTGCCTTTGTACACCGCATTTGTAGGCTGATGTGTCAATATAACTTCAGCATCAGCAACTATGCTTTCACCGTCATTAACTTTTCCAGAAACGGAAGAAGTGGTAATTTGAGCAAAAATACTTCCTACCATTAGGAGCATTAATGCTGTAAAATAAAGTTTTAGTTTTTTCATGGTTTAAAATTTTTATGCCACAAAATAACCTTGATTCTTTCTAACAAATCTTAGATTAATATTATCATAAAAACATCTAAAACAACAACCACAAAAAGCAACAAAAATGAGTTGCCAACTAAAAAAAAACAGCTATCCAATTCATATCAACGACTTACATAAAATAAATAATAAAAATTAGATTAGAGAAAGATTTAATTTAGATTAGAGAAAGATTAGAGTGTTAATTGCAGGTTACCAAGTCGTATATTTAATCATATAAAGGCTTTAAAATTTTAAAAAATAAAAATAAATTTAATCTAAAATAACAAAACGAACCTCTCCAAAAACCATACAGTTATAAGTTAAACTGAAAAACGAAGCGTGACAGTTGTTCCAATATTCATTTCGGAATTTAATGCAATTTTAATTCCGTGTTTAAGGAGAATTTGACTCGTTATATACAAACCCACACCCATTCCTTTAACGCTTTGAGTATGTTTACTTCTATAAAACAAATCAAAAACCACCTCTTTATCCGTTTCATCAATCCCCATACCTTTATCAATTACTTGAATAACTAAACTATTATTTTCAATTAAAGCAACAATAGTAACTACATTTGGTGCCGAAAATTTAATAGCATTATCCACAATATTATTCAATGCAATAAATAATAAATAGCGGTTAGCAGGAATGGTTAATAAATCCGAATGATCAGCAATGAAATCTAAATTAAATACCACTTTAGATTCGGGGTATTCAATTGCTTTTTTTTCTAATACATTCCAGATTAGCTCGTCAACTCTTAACATTTGAAACTGGTCTGGCTCAGCAATCTCCAGTTCAGACAATACTAAAAGCCCGTCTAAAATTGATTTTAAATGCAAAGCATCTTGCCTTAACGAAAACAATAAGTCGTGATATTGATCATTTGTTCTCTCAACAAGTAAGGCTACCTCAATATCTCCAATAATAATTGTTAAAGGAGTTTTTAGTTCATGAGATGCGTTTTTTAAAAAATTATTTTGAATCCCAATGCCACTTTCGAGCCGTTCTAACAAATAATTAAAAGTAACTATTAACTCCTTAACTTCATTGTCCTCAGTAGTAGGAGGCACTTCAAGCCTGGAATGCAAATTTTGGGTGGTTATCGTATTTACTTTGTTGATTGTTTCCGTAAAAGGTTCAAATGTTTTTTTTGACAAAAATCTGCCTAAAAAATAATTCAAAGGAATAGATACTAAAAAACAAAGAAGTAGCAACCAACCAAGCATTCTAATTTGCTTAACTCCATATTGATCAACTCCAGAAACTATTACTATAAAATCACCTAGATTATCTTTATAAAACAATCCCACAAACTGTCTGTTTTCAATATAAAATGAAAGTTTTTTTTTTCGAATAATCGATCTTAAAATTTCATTATTTATTTTAATACTTAAGTTGTCCTGTAAATATAACTGGAGCGTTTGGGCATTATAAACTCGTATTGCCCTATTTGTAATTGTAGTTAATTGGTTCTCAATCACCTTGTATTGTTTGGCATCAATGGAATGAATAACATCTTTTTCAAAATAAAGAAAAGCAGTTTCTTGAGCAGTGTTTTCAAGCTTCTCATAATAAAAACTTCGCATATAAACTTTGCAAAGCAAAAAAACACTCCCTAAAACAAACCCCAATAATAGAGCAAAGAGTAGCGTTGAATGAAGAGAAAGTTTTGTCTTAAGATTCATCATCCTTTTTTTTGAGCATGTACCCTGTACCTTTTACAGTGTGTACTAAAGGAAAACCAAAATTTTTATCAATTTTATTTCTTAAATAATTAATATAAACATCTACTGTGTTAGTATTCATATCTAGATCAATATTCCATACTGCTTGAGCAATTGCTATTCGAGATAAGGCAATTTCTCGATTTTTCATAAAAAACAATAACAACTTCAATTCTCGTGAAGATAAATTTAGAGCAACACCATCTCTAGTTGATGTTTGCTCTTTTAAATTAATTTCGATTCCAGCATAGGATTGAAAATCTAGAATGCCTTTACTAAAATCTATTCGGCGCAATTGTGCTTTTATTCGAGCTAAAAGTTCATCAAATAAAAAAGGTTTTGCCAAATAATCATCAGCTCCTGCTTGCAATCCTCTTATTTTTTCTTGAGGCGAATCCAAAGCACTTAAAATTAAAATAGGTGTAATTATTTTTCGTTGTCGTATGGCTTCACATACCTCAAAACCTATAATATCAGTCAGCATAATATCCAAAATAATAACATCATATGTATTTTCTAGAACATCATTAAGCGCATCATACCCCTTTGATAAAGCTTTCACTTGATAAAGCTGTTCTTCTAGTCCACGTACGATAAAAGAAGAAACCCTTGGATCATCTTCGATTAACAAAATTTTATTCATATCGAGAATAGTATAAAATGAAATAAGGTCTAATTTTGTTATTAAAACAGTTTTAAAGCTGCTAATTACATTACTCAAATGTAATTTAATATTTGATTTACAATTCGATTATAAATGTATTGATTTTATTAAAAGATTACACATTCATTATATCTATACCAAATATTAACTTGTACCATTCATAATAAAAGTGGAAATTCAAATCACAAATTTTGTGTTTAATTATAAAAAAAATTAATGTTGTGGCAATAACTCAACCTCAGCATTTGGATTAAAAAGATATATTTTTCCAGAGTTAATTTCTAAACATTCAAACCTTTTAGTTCTTATTGCAATTTTCTTGAAAATCTTTCCATTTTGAATTCTAAAAACACTGCCATATGGAATTTCAAATATATAATTTTTATCATTTTGTTTATCAAATTGCTTTAATGCCAAAGACAAATTAGCATCCGTATCACTACTAGCAGTTGGATTTTTAAAATGTCTAGCTATTAAAGGCAGTAAATGATTTGGAAAAATCTCAGGCCGAATAAAAGGAACCATTAGTTGTTGAAACGAATATTTCCATTCTTGACCATGCGGCTTTATATTTCGACCAAACTTTTCAAAAGCTACTAAATGTCCTATCTCATGTATTAATGTAATTAGGAACTTATATTTATTCAAGCTAGAATTAACGGTAATCTCATGTTTACCATTTAATCCTTTTCTATAATCGCCATGACGAGTTTGTCGCTCATTTACAATCTTAAGATGTACTTGATTCGCAACAATCAATTCAAAAACTGGTTTTACAGCATGTTCCGGAATATATCTGGCTAGAGTTTCGCTCAAAATAGCTTTAAGTTTATGGGTTTGTTGAAGAGACTTCTAATACTTTCCCGTTAAAATATTTATTTCCAGTCAATGTAAAATTGAAAATATAGTCCGCCATTTCACTTGCAGATATAGGTGCTTTATATCCTGGAAAAGCTTCAGCCAACATCTCAGTTTGAACTGAACCCAATGCCAAAACATTAAACGAAATTCCTCTTTCTTTGTATTCTTCAGCAAGTAATTCAGATAGTGTTATAACCGCACCTTTACTTGAGCTATAGGCTGCTAGTCCAGCAAATTTAAGGCTTCCTTGAATCCCTCCCATAGAACTTATCGTTACTACATGACTCCCTTTTTGTAAATAAGGCAAACAAATACGAGTTAAATTAGCAACCCCAAAAACATTGACTTTATAAACAGCTTCAAAATCTGCTTGAGTTGTTTCTGAAAAAGGTTTCAATAACAAACTTCCCGCATTATGAACAATGGCGTCTACTTTTTTCCAAGAACTGGAAAGAAAATCTTTTACACAATCCAAATCTGATTCATTTGATAAATCAACTGATAGACAGCTTATGTTTTTGTGTTCAATAAGGATACGTGGGGTTTTTCTAGAAAGAGCCAATACTTGATTTCCTGCATTTGCAAATAATAAAGCCAACTCATAACCTATTCCTCTACTTGTACCTGTTACAATAATATTTTTCATTTAGCAAAAATAAACAAATCCATTAAAAAGTACTATTTAAAACAAGCGATTATTTTTAATCTAAATATAAAAAAATCTCAAATTATTTTTATTTTTGCAAAAAAAATAACGCTAATAAACTCTCTTAAAATGGCCGATAACATAGCATTAGAAATTGCAACGCTTCAAGATATCGAAGGGGTTTTATCATTACAAGAATTATACTTAGTTTCTAATTTAACAGAAGCCGAAAAAGAATTTGGTTTTGTGACCACGCCATTTACAATTGCTCAGTTGACTGAAGTAATAGAAAATAAAGGTTTATTTATTGCCAAAGACAATGATAAAGTCATCGCTTATATTTTTGCTGAGAGTTGGACGTTTTTTAATCAATGGCCTATTTTTAATTACATGAGTTCTTTATTCCCAAAACTTACATTTCAAGATTTCAATCCCATTACTACAACCAATAGTTTTCAATACGGCCCCATATGCATTCATGCTGATTATCGTGGCAAAGGACTGATAAAGCCTCTTTTCGAACTGATGAGAAGCCATATTGTGGAACGATATCCATTGGCCTTGACATTTATAAATAAAAAGAACATTCCTTCCTTAAAAGCACATACTGAAAAATTACAATGGACTGTTATCAATGATTTTCAATTCAACAATAACGACTATTTCATTATGGCATACGATATGAAAAAAACTATCGTTCCTATTATCGAGGGCACTGAAAAAGTCTTTTTAGGAATTAATTGTTAATAA
>TARA_R110000868_G_scaffold259361_13_pt1 | contig 15830 bp, 14 predicted proteins | sample TARA_R110000868 | Tara Oceans TARA_R110000868 (sample SAMEA4397489) | marine metagenome | biome: Polar Biome; feature: [SRF] surface water layer (ENVO:00010504); material: water (ENVO:00002006), including particulate matter (ENVO:01000060) such as... | depth 5 m | reverse complement strand
AGCTTTACAAAATCTTTAGTAAATAGCTGTGTTATCTGTACGACAGAAGCCCCTAAAACCTTTCGGATGCCAACTTCTTTTAATCGACTTGATACGGTCAGCGTTACTAATCCAAATAATCCCATACAAGCAATAAGTACGGCGAACCAAGAAGAGTAATTAACGATTTTAGCCCATCTAAGATCATTGCTGTATTCTTCAAACATATCATCATCTAGGAATTTATAATCAAGTGGTATTTCAGGAACAATAGTCGTCCAAGTATCATCGATCATTGCGATTGTTTCCTGCATATTCTCTGGACGAATTCGGATCATAAGATTTCCATGTCCCCAAGCCGGGTTCATGGTTAAGAATGCGGGGTCCATTTCGTTGTAAAAAGATTGAAAATAATGATCTTTGACAACTCCAATTATATAAGCTCCAGCGTGAGGATCTTCCCCTATGGTTAGAACGGGTATTTGTTTTCCTATTGGATCAGTTAAATCAAATTCTTTTGCAAAAGTTTCTGTAATGATTACTGCTTCTGTTGAATCTGAAGCTAGATTAGGATTGAAATCTCTACCACTTAGTAGTTCCAATTCCATAAAGTCGATATAATTACTTTCAATTGTAAATACATTAATATTTTTTGTCTCACCTTTGTATTGTTTACCGTATCCATACGATCCTCGAAAACCAACCGTAGCTCCAGAAACCGTGATATCAACGATGTCAGCATGTCCTCCAATTGCAGTTCTAAAATTTTCCGCAACTTCCAATCCATTCAGGCGGTTTAGCGGAATTACAACTACATGCTCGTTATTATATCCCATGTCTTGGTTTTGAACAAATTGTAACTGATTGTTCATCACAAGAGTGCAAATAATTAATGTTACGGATAAAGAGAATTGTAAAACTACTAACGATCTTGTGAACAGATTAGAACCACTTAGTTTTAGCATTCCCTTTAATGTGACAACAGGTTTCACATTCGATAAGATGATGGCAGGGTAACTTCCAGCTACAAAACCAGTAATTATGATAAAACCAACTAGCACAGAAAGGGTAGTCCAATTATCCAGATAACTAAATTCTAGTGCTTTATTACTCAATGAATTGAAAACAGGAAGAAACCCTTCGGCTAAAAGGAGTCCAATTAAAAGAGAAATCCCACAAATGATAAATGCTTCTCCCCAGAACTGGAACATGAGTTGATGTCGATACGCACCTACCACTTTTCTAAGGCCCACTTCCTTTGATCTTTTTGAAGAGCGACCAATCGAAAGCGTCATAAAATTAATACAAGCAATAAGAAGAATAGCTATGGCTATCCCAGAAAGGATGTAAGAATACATTGGGTCACTAGCGCCACTTAGATGTATTTCAGGAAGGGGATTTAGCGAATACGAGGAGGGAACCTGATCTTCCGTCATTCCGTATCGTTCTCTTAAAATTACATTATAATCTCCATTATGTCGTTCACGGAATTCAACTAATTGGGGTTTAAGTTGTTCGGCATCTACTTTCTCATCTAGCAATACAAAAGTGCGGAGCATATTTACATCCCATCTATCTATGAAGGAAGGGGTATAGCGTACATCACCTTTTACTGAGATGAGGATATTAAATCGAAAAGTAGAATTGCTCGGCACCTTGCCAACTACACCCGTTACAAGAAAATCCTCAAAACCTTCTTCTTTTCGGATTTTAAGTGTTTCACCAACGGCATTACTTTTTCCGAAGTATTTAATAGCCATTTGCTCGGTAATTACTACCGACTGAGTATTTACTAGTGAGGTTTCAGGGTTACCATAGATAAATGGGAAGCTGAAGATGTTAAACACATCCTCATCGGCATAGTTAACAATTTCCCGAATAGCTTCATTTTCTGATTTAACATAATGAGCTCGACTAAGTTCTCTTGTATACGTTTGTATTCCTGGTATTTCATCTTTTAACGTAGGAGCTAATGGAATGGAAGCATTTATACCTGTTCCACGCACCGAACCATCCGAATTGAAATAAATTTGCTCAACTCGAAAAATGCGGTCTTTATTATCATGGAATTGATCGTAGGTAAGTTCGTCCTGTACATACAAAAAAATGAGACAGCAGAAAGCTAGACCAATGGATAATCCAAAGACATTAATAATGGAATATACTTTTTGTTTTTTAAGTGATCGGAATGTCACTTTCATATAATTTTTAAACATGACAAAGGTATTAAGGTGAGTAAAATCAAATTCTTCGAACCAACTTCGGCGACTCCAGATACTAAGTACATCTTTCCAATATTGGCGGCGAGCATAGGCTGCTCCATGATTTGCTACTCGGATTTCAAATAATTCATCCAGATCACTTTCAGCTTCTTCTTTAAATTTCCAAGCAACACTAAGACCTAGTAAATAGGTAGCTAATTTTGGAGGCTTATGAATTGGTTTGTTGTTCATTTTATCCCCAGCTAGGGCTCCAATTAAATTGCTTCCAAAGAGAGTCACGAATAGCTTGAGTGTCTCTTAAAGCCACTTCACCAGCGTAGGTAACTTGGTAAACTCGTTTGCTTTTACCACCACGTTCGGCGGTAGGTTCACTCATTTTAGAAGACAGATAACCCTTTTTTGTGAGTCTTTCTAATGAGGTATAAATAGCTCCCATACTTGTAGAACGAGTTGCATATTCCTCGAGAATTTGTTGAATGGATACGGTGTATGCATCTTCTTGTAGCGCCCCAATGGCCAGTAGAACAAGCTCTTCGAATTCACCTAGTTTTTGATTTTTCATAGATTTGTGTAAGAAAAATAATATTTCTTTCTAATTGTAGGTAATATAGACGAGCTGGATAGGAGATTAGTTTCAGAAATAAATTATTTATTAAAAAACGGCGCTAAAGAATGAAAAGGCAATCATTGCAGCGATGGTAACTTTGATTGCTGTTCCCGTTAAGAAACCGATAAATGAACCCCAAGCAGATTTAATAGCTATGTTTACATCTTGCTTATAAATCATTTCACCAATGAAGGCGCCAACTAATGTCCCGAGAAAGAAACCTAAAGGTGGGAAGAATAGCATTCCTAAAATCATGCCAATGGTGCTACCCGTTACTCCATAAACTGTACCACCATATTTCTTAGTAGTATAAGCAGGGATAAAATTTTCAAGCAAGAGAACAGTAACAACTACAATTCCCCAACCAACTAAAAAGAAGGTAGAAAATTGAGCTACACCACTAAGGTGCAATATCCAAAGTCCGGCATAACTAAAAGGAAGTCCAGGAATAACTGGAAGAAAAGCTCCAATTAAACCAACCAGAATACAAATAACGCCAAGGGTAATCCAAAGTAGTTCCATAATCTAAATATAAAGTTCGTGATTGTTCACGAAATAGGATTGTTTTAGTTGCGGTATACTCCAAAATCTTGCACCCAATGCAGGGTTTAAGTATCATCAAAAGAATTTTTAAAAATTAACCCATTCTACTTTATGGCAAATTCCGAAAATCAATCTAGCGCAACCTTTTTTGGGCATCCAAAAGGCTTATCAACCCTATTTTTTACAGAAATGTGGGAACGTTTTAGTTATTACGGAATGCGCGCGCTTCTTATTATTTTTATGAGTGCTCCTGTTATCGAAGGTGGTTTTGGTTTCGACGATACTATCTCTGGAGCAATTTATGGTCTATACACTATGGGTGTATATCTTTTAGCATTACCGGGCGGATGGGTTGCCGATAGATTATTTGGATTAAAAAAATCGGTTTGGTATGGCGGTATTATAATAGCAATGGGGCACTTTACAATGGCTATTCCAGGGATTGTAAAGTTATTTGGAATGGGGCACGAGGCTGGCGTTTCAGCATTTGATACAAACTCCTTTTTTGTTGGCTTAATTTTAGTAGTTCTGGGAACTGGTTTATTGAAGCCAAATATTAGTGCCATTGTTGGTGACTTATATGAAGATGAAGATGGTAGTAAAAGAGACGCTGGTTTTTCGCTTTTTTATATGGGGATAAATATTGGAGCACTTATTGCGCCAATCATTACTGGGCTTCTTGCAAAAACGGATTGGCATCTTGGGTTTGGGATTGCTGGATTTGGTATGGTTTTAGGGTTAATCCAGTACAAGTTGACAGACAAGCATCTAGAAGGTTTTGGAGATTTAAAACCTCCCAAAGATGAAACAGAAGCTCAAGAAATTAAATCAGTAGCAAAAAAAGCTAAAATCATATTTGGTCTTTGTATTGGGCTTTTAGTTCTAGCGTTTGCAGGAATTATCCCAATCGACGCTCCTACAATTGCGGGTGCTTCTGGGATTATAATTGCTATTATTGGTTTCGGATACCTAGCATACGTTGCTTTATTCGGTGGACTTGATGAAGCTGAAAAGAAGAAGGTAGTGGCAATAGGGATAATTTTTGCATTTGCGGCTGTTTTCTGGTCCGGTTTTGAACAAGCAGGTTCTACGCTCAATTTATTTGCCGAGCGATTTACAGATAAAAGTGTTTTTGGATGGGAAATGCCTGCAGCTTGGTTCCAATCAATTAACTCCATCTTTATCATTATTTTTGCCCCAGTGTTCGGCGCAATGTGGGTTTGGCTTGCGAAAAGGCAGATGGATCCTAGTTCTCCTCTTAAGTTTGCTTCAGGTCTAATACTGTTAGGTATTGGATTTTTGGTAATGTATTTCGCAGCTAAGATTGCGGCTTCAGGTAACCTAGCTGCACCAACATGGTTAATTTTTACCTATATGTTTCACACGTTTGGTGAGTTAAGTTTGAGTCCCGTTGGCTTAAGTTTAATCACAAAATTAGCACCGAAGAAGTTTTCTGGTCAGATGATGGGGATTTGGTTTTTAGCAACTTCGTTAGGAAATCTCTTAGCAGGATTAATAGCCGGTAAAGCGAGCGGTGGAGATGCCGAAGCACTTGCAAATATGCCTCATCAATATATGATTATTGTTGCTACAACTATTGGTGCAGGTGTTTTACTTCTTTTACTTATTAAGCCGATGAAGAAACTAATGGGCGACGTTAAATAAAAATTCTAATACTTAAAGAAAAAGGCTTCCCACTAAATAGTGAGAAGCCTTTTGTTTTATACGACGAAATCTGCTACAAACCAGCAGATTTGTTTTCGATGAGTGAAACTATTTTATCATAACCAGAAGACTTTGCCCAGCTCAATGCTGTTTCTCCATGTTCATTAGATTTGTCTTCTGCGGTGTGATCAAGAAGTAGTTTAACAATTTCAGTATGACCTTTTGATGTAGCAAGCATTAATGGAGTAACTCCAGTTTTACTCATCACATTTGGATCTGCATAATATGATAATAAAGCAGAAAGTGTGTCATAATGCCCTTTAAGTGATGCAATATGAACAGCGGTTAAGCCATTGGTTGTTTCAAAATCTGTATAAGCACCCTTAGAAAGTAAAACCTTGACAGCCTCTGTTTGACCTTGTGATGCAGCAATAATCAAAGGAGTATTTTCGGAATTGTTAATCACATTTACATTCCCACCCATTTTGGTTAGCGCAATTATGGCAATTGCATGATTATTTTTTGCAGCATAATACATTGGTGTATTACCGTATTGATCTGCAATATTTGGATCAATACCATTATAAATAATTGACTCAATAGAGATGTCATCGCCAGCATTTGCAGCTGTAAAAAGATCAAGTTCGGGATTTTCTTGGGCGTTAATACTCGTTGCAAAAAGGCTTAATAAAAGTAGTGTTAATAGTGAGTTCGTTTTCATGAGAATTCCGGTTTATTGAAGTTATACTCTGAACATTTCTTCTTGACCAAGGAAGTTTGTTTCATATGAACACTACGCGTTAGATTTTGAGAATGTTTATCAGCTAGCCACAAAATGAAGCGCCTCATCCCAAAAAAAAGCTCATTTCTGTAAAGGGAAGTAAAACCAAGAACTTTGTATCTTAAGGTATGAGTTCAGAAATTAATCAACTTAATCCTATCGCAGCAATTGCAACCCCAATCGGAGAGGGTGGTATAGCAATAATTAGAGTTTCCGGAAAAGATTCCATTTTAAAGGTAAATGAAGCTTTTAGAGGGAAAGATTTAATCAAGCAAGAATCACACACAGTTCATTTTGGCAAGATTATCGACAAAAAAGGATTACCTGTTGATGAGGTGCTTGTTACGCTTTTCCTTTCCCCTAAATCGTACACGGGGGAAGAAACAATTGAGATTTCATGTCATGGTGGGGTACTGGTAACACAGAAAGTATTAGAGACCATTCTTGCTTTGGGAATAAAATCAGCTGTTGCAGGAGAATTTACTCAGCGTGCTTTTCTGAATGGTAAGTTGGATTTAGATCAGGCTGAAGCCGTTGCCGATCTTATTCACGCAAAAAGTATTAAAGCAGTAGATGCAGCCAACCAACAGTTGGAAGGTCGACTTGGAGAACACATTAAAAAATTTCGTCAGCAGATAATCGATGCTACAGCAATGATTGAACTCGAACTTGACTTTATTGAAGAGGATGTTGAATTCGCGAATAAAGAACAGTTGCTGAAGTTATTGGAAGATGTAGAGTCCGAATTATCCAGCTTATTAGAAACCTATGAAACAGGTCGCTTAGTTAAAGATGGAGTAAAAACTGTATTAATCGGTCGACCTAATGCTGGAAAGTCTACTTTGCTAAATACAATAGTTGGTAGCGATCGTGCTATTGTAACTGAAATTGCAGGTACAACACGAGACACTATAGATGTAGATTGGAATTATGATGGCCTATTATTCAAGCTTATTGATACTGCAGGATTACGTGAAACAGAAGACATTGTAGAAGCTGAAGGGGTAAAACGATCACAACGAGCTTTTGAACAAGCCGATTTAGTTATTTATTTGAAAGATTTATCTCATCCATTTAGCGAAGAAGAGCGAAAAGAAATAGCAACCTTTCAAAAACGAGCAGGAGAAACGCCATTTATACTAATTGGTACAAAAGCCGATATCGAAGCAGATCAGGAATGGCGTACTGAATTTGACGTGAAAATATCAGCACTAAAGGGCGATCAAATTTCAGCCCTAAAAAAGCTTTTAAAAGACCGCGCACTAGAAAACAAGCATTACGACGCTTCTAGTTTGTTAGTCACTTCATCGCGCCATAGAGATGCTTTACAAAAAGCTAAGGAACAGATTCAGGCAGCGCTAAAAAGTTTAGCTATGGGAATGACAGGGGATTTTCTATCAATTGACTTACGTTCGGCATTAAATGAGCTTGGAACCATTACTGGAGAGATAACCAATGAGCACATTCTCGATTCTATTTTCTCGCGGTTTTGTATCGGGAAGTAAAAAAGCCCCACATTTCTGTGAGGCTTTAAGAAAATCATTTAAGTTGAAGACTAAACTAATTCTCCCACTTCTGAGTTGATAAATAATTGTTCTTTTGGTCGGCGAACTTTTTTCATAGGAGCTAGCCAATCATTTTGCTTATCTCTGTAACCTAATGGCATAAGCAATACGCTTCGCATTCCTTTACTTCTTAAATCAAGTAACGCGTCTAATTTTGAAGGATCAAAACCTTCCATTGGAGTTGCATCAACTTCTTCAACAGCGGCGGCAGCGAGACCGAACCCAAGCGCAATATATGCTTGTTTCGCTGACCATTCGAAAAGCTCTTCTTTTGATTTTTTTGTAAGGCTCTCTAAATAATTTTTAAAAGCAGTTAAATCCGAAAGTTCAAGCCCTCTTTCTTTTGCTGTTTGTTGGATAAATTCATCAGCATGCTTTTCTGTATATTCATCCCAAGCTGCAAAAACTAATAATTGTGAACTATCAACAATTTGAGTTTGACCGTTTGCAATAGGTAATATTCTTTCTTTTAAATCTTGATCAGTAATTACAAAAACTGAGAAAGGTTGAGCACCAAGTGAAGTAGGTGCCAATTGAATGGCATCAAGTATTCGATCAACTTTTTCTTGAGGAACAGCCTCCCCATTCATTTTTTTTGCTGCATATCGCCAATTAAGTGCGTTGTAAAATTCCATAATAATATCATTTAAATCTTTAAAAATAGTTTAATATTAAACTAATAAGATATTAATGGAATTACCTGCCGATCTTAGTATTCGTTTTAAATACTCTTTATAGAAAGCATCTATAAAAAAAGCCTCTTTCTTATGGGAAGAGGCTTTGCAAAAAGTATTGAACTAACTTTAATTAGTTGCCAGAATCGTCAGAACCGTTTTCTTCGCCAGTTGCGGGAGGAGGTGTCTGAATTGGGACAGCAGATTGAGTTTGAGAAGGTGCAGCAATATCACCAGTAGGAGCCCCTTGCTGTAAAACACTATTAGTTGGGGTATTACCTTGTCGGTCAATAGCGAAGTTTGCAAGTACGCAAAGAACCAAAAAAGCACCGCCTAAAATAGATGTAGCTTTGGAAAGTAAATCAGCTGTTCGTCGTGCACCAAGACCAGCATTTCCACCAAGACTACCGCCTCCGCCTCCAATTCCTGATAAACCTTGTCCCTGTCCATTTTGTAAAAGGATAACAAGTGTTAATAACGCACAAATTAAAGTAATAACAGCAATAATTATATTATAAAGCATTGTATAAATATCTTAACTTTGAAAAGGCTTTAAAGATATTCAAATTTACAAAACTATCCCAACTAAAAAGCACTCATAAAAACTATATAAGGCAATAATGGAAGAACTTAGAAACGGATTGATGGAATACCTAGATAAATCTCCGAATCTTACGGCAAATATTATTGAGACTATCGGGGTAATTTTCTTTCTATGGCTAGTTAGGCTGATAACGCTTAGAGTAATTGTGAAAAGTTCGGACAGTAAACGAACTCATTATAAATGGAGGAAGAATTTAACCTACGTTACGTCATTCATTGGTATTATAATTGTTGGGCGAATCTGGTTCGTTGGTATTGGATCGTTGGCAACTTTTCTTGGGCTACTTTCAGCGGGTATTGCTATTGCATTAAAAGATCCAGTTACCGATTTAGCAGCATGGATGTTTATCATTTGGAGGAGACCTTTTGATGTTGGAGACCGTATTGAAATTGGCGGTGCAAAAGGGGACGTAATTGACGTACGTCCTTTTAAGTTTACAATTCTTGAGATTGGGAATTGGGTAGATGCAGATCAAAGTACAGGTAGAGTTATACATATTCCAAACCATGAGGTTTTTACTGAACAGGTGGCAAATTACACTGCTGATTTTGAATTCATCTGGAATGAGCTCCAAGTATTAGTCACTTTTGAAAGTAATTGGAAAAAGGCAAAGGAGATTTTAGCTTCTATAGTTAATGAAGCATCTGCAGATTTTATTGAAAGTGCAAAACAGCAGATTGCAAAAGCTTCAAAATCGTATTTAATAGAGTATCGTTATTTAACTCCTATAGTATATACCAATGTAAAAGGAAGTGGTATTAATTTGAGTGTTCGTTATTTAACTGATCCTCGTCGCCGAAGAGGAACTTCACAAATAATTTGGGAGCGAATACTGGATGAGTATGACGAACATGACGATATAGATTTCGCTTATCCTACGATACGTTATTATAATAATGAGACAGAGGGTAAGCCAGATACAATCCCTAATAAATAGGGTTAATCATCGTCTCTGAGTTTCGGAATGGGTTGAACTAGTTCAGGAAAGTTGTTAGTTAAATCATTCACTAAATCTGGAACACGAACAGTTGTCATTTCTGGAAGGAGTGAAATATCATTGAACCCTGTTTTTAAAATGGTTTCAGCATTTCCCGTAAGCCAACTTCTAGTATTCTGAGAATCGATAATGCAAGGCATAGTATTATCAAGCGGCTTAATAAGCACATTTGCTGATTTTGTAATTACACAAAAGCTATTTCGAGCGTCGTCATTTTCAAGATAAAATCCTGCAATACCTAAAAGTTCTCGGGTGTGTATGCGGATAAAAAAAGGTAATGGATCATCTACAGTTTGCTTCCATTTATAAAATCCTGTAATTGGAATTATACACGCATTGGTTTTTAGGAGCGGTCGATATTTGTTATTACCGAGAACATCATCAATATCTAACGATGAGATATTAATCTTACCTGCTTCAATTCCCCAAATAGCAGATTTTAAAACCGGCATACCTTGATTCGAGAAAATAATAGGTAATGAGTGTCCTGGAGCAGCATTAAAAGTTGGTTCCAGAATGGAAAGTGAAGGGGAAGTAACTCCAAAAACCTCTTCCATAGTTTCCTTTTCCGTGTTTAGTACGTAGCGCTCCATAAATCTCTGTTCGTTTTACTTAGTATGTTTGTATCATCAACACTATACAAACTATTGAAGTAACGAATTTAGTATGAATCCATTCTTTAACAATAAAGAAAATAGAGCAAGAGCTGGAGTAAGAATTCCCGTATATATCTTTTTTTCTTATTTGGTACTCTCTGTAGGAAACTCAATTCCATTAAATGGATTCGAATATGTGTTGACAGCTTTAATGTCGTTAGGGATATTTTGGATTTTATTCAAAGTGATGGATAACAGAGGCTCCATTAAACAGGCGGGTATTTCAATAAATAAAAAATGGTTTGCAGAATTTGGATTAGGTTCAGCAATTGGATTAGGGGCAATGAGTTTAATCTTTTTCTCAGAATGGACGGCAGGGGACTTAAAAATAATCGGATTTGGATGGGAAGGAAATGGACATGCTTTCTGGGCATTACCCGTAGTAATGTTTTTTGTGCAAATGCTATGTTTGGGATTTTATGAAGAACTAATATCCCGGAGCTATTTGATAACAAACTTTAAAGAAGGCTTTACCAATACAAAGATAAACCCTACTAAAGCTACTTTAGGAGCGATTCTAGCTAGTTCAATAGTCTTTGGTTTATTGCATGTAGCAAACCCCAACGCAACTATTTTCGCGTTGATAAATATTCTTTTTGCCGGAGTAATGCTTGCTATTCCATATGTAGTATCTGGAAGACTTTCTTACTCAGTAGGACTCCATTTTTCATGGAATTTCTTTCAAGGTGGAATTTTTGGCTTTCGAGTAAGTGGGATTCCCATTCGAAACTCAGTGATTGATATTCAGCAAGGTGGTAACCATATTTGGACAGGCGGTAGTTTTGGGCCAGAAGGAGGCTTGATAGGGTTAGTACTCATCCTTCTTATCTCAGTATTTTTCCTTGTTTATTTTAAAATGAACCTTGGAAAAATAGATATCCACCCTATCTTTAAACGTACATATTTGCAAAACAATGAAACTTTTACAAAAACGGATGAGCTTGCCTGACAAGTTTTGTATATTTGTGAGTTCCTAATAAAACAGGAGCATTGATCTTTGAAAATTGAACGTTAAAGCCAAAATTTAGAAAGAGGTGTAACCATTGTCTTTTGAAGAATATGGTCTAAGCCCCGAGTTATTGAGTGGGCTGGCCGATACACGAATTGAACAACCAACACCTCTCCAGAATGAAGTTTTACCTGCAGCTTTACAAGGCAAACATTTGCTTGTAAATACTGAAGCCGAAGATGATGGAGTATTTTTGATTCCGGCGCTGCAAAAGATTGCGGAGAATGGAGAGGCAATTGGCACACAAGTTTTAATCTTAACACCATCGATAGAACGGGCGAATAAAATTGACGAATTGATTTGGGCAATGGGATATCATGCTCAAATCAGTAGCGCATTACTTGCCATGAAGGGAAACAAAAGTGAGCAAGAAAAAGCCGTTTTAGATGGAGCACCAGTGATTGTAGCTAATCCTGGTCGACTTATTGAAATACTGGAAAAGAATAATTTCCAGCTTCAAAATCTCAAGTTTCTTGTGATTGATGAAGCGCATAATATGGAAAACTTTAACCTAGTGAACCGGGTTAAGGATATTCTACGTTTTGTAGAAGGGAAACCTCAAACCCTTATTCTTACTGGAAATCATAATAACGCAACTGAGCAACTTGCAAAAATTGCTCTTGAAGACCCAATGCTTATTGGGTTTGAAGCGTCTAATGGAAGTACTATATCTGAAAGCAAAGAACGTGCGTCAGAAGTAACCGAAAAAGAGTTAGTAGAAGCTGAAAAGAAACTCGAAAAAGCGAGTGTAAAGGTAGTTCTGAATCCAGAGTATAAAGAAAAAGAAGTCGAACCAACACAGGAAGAATCTTCAGAAATAAATGAAGAAGTAGATTTAGATGCTGCAAAGGAAAAGCTAGAGGAAGCTGAAGTTGAGGTAGTATTAAATCCTGAAGCGGAAGAAACAAAAGACACAACAGAAACTTCATCTGAAGATAAGCCCACATCAAAAGTAAATATTGATGTAAAAGAGGCGGAAAAGAAACTGAAGAGTGCTGGTGTTACAGTTGTTCTTAAAAAGGATATTGATGAAAAGCAGGAAAAAGTTGAACCCGTATTAGCCAGCCCTACCCTGCAAGGAGAAGATATAGCAGCCCCAATTCCAAAAAATCTGGAGCAAAGCTTTATTAATGTACCGCCAAGAATGAAAATATCTACATTAATGGCTCATTTGGAAGGCTCAAAAGCTAAAAAAGTGATGGTTTTTGCTGCCTCAAAAAGAACGACCGATAGGCTTTTTCATATCATAAAAAAGAAAAATTGGGGTGTTGTTAGTATTAGTTCTGGTATTGATGAAGAAACCTATAACGAACGGTTTTCAAAATTTACTTCAGGGGAAATGCGCGTATGTCTAATTGGAGGCATGGCAGCTAATGAAGTTGAAATCGATCAGGTACAGGAAGTAATAAATTATGATGTACCCAGCGATGTAGAAGAATATCGATATAGAGCGGAATTAGTAGGAAATGGAAAAGCTACTCAGATAATATCATTAGTGTCTAAAATGGATCAAGATGATATTAAGCGCATTTCTGAAGAAGTTGGATTTCCTCCAGCTGAACTTCCACTTCCAGTTGAAGTGAAAGATAAGAAGAAAAATAAAGCGGCTCCGAAACCAAAAGCTAAGAGTAAACCAAGTAGCAAAGGACGGAGTAAGAATAATAATGCTCCTCAAAACCGAAATGGAAATGATCGTGGTAAGAATAACACAAAACGACCAGTTAAGGTAAAAAAGAGGCAAAAACAGAAAGCGTTTGAATTACCCAGACCAACATATGACGGTCTTTCTGGTGGTCGTGAAGGAAAACCCAGTTCCGGTGGAGTATTCGGTTGGGTAAAAAAGTTATTCGATTAATCCGAATAAAATTTAATTCACTTAAGAAGGCATCTCAATTGGGATGCTTTTTTTTGTAGTCTTTGAAAGTATTTCCGACTTTGAGCTTTTAATTAAATAATTGGGAATATGGAAGGATCAATAGTTTTAAAATTAAGGAAACCATTAGTAATAATGAGCTATTTAGTTAGCCTTATATTTGTTTTCATTCTTTTATTGGCATTAGTCGAAGCATTAGAATCTGACGCAAACAAAATAATTTCATGGGGTTATGTGCTCATTATTTTTTCCGTTTGTATTATCCTTCCTCTCATAATGCAGAATCAGAAGATCATTATAACTGATAAAGAGGTGCAATCGACAGTACTTTTTATTACAAAGAAAATCCCTATCGAAGAACTAAAACAAGTGAATTTTATGGGGTTTTTTGGTATTCCGAAGCCAGATAAAAATACCCTAAACATTGATATTAGATTTACAAACCGTAAACGGGCATTAGATTTTTTTGAAGGGAAAGTGGATATTTTGGGTGCAAAAAAAGTAAAGTGAGATAATTTTATTCATGGCAGAATTCATCAAATTATATGAAGACCCAATCGATCAAAAAGCATTGCGTTATGTGGTCGATGTTCTTAAAAGTGGAGGACTTGTAATCTACCCTACAGATACGGTATATGGTCTCGGATGTGATATTCATAACAAAAAGGCGCTTGAAAAAGTAGCTCGGATAAAAGGGATTAAACTCGAAAAAGCTGACCTTTCTTTTATTTGTTCAGATTTAACAAACCTTTCCGATCATGTAAGTCAGATTGAGACACGAACCTTCAAAATATTAAAAAGATCACTTCCTGGTCCGTATACGTTTATCCTACCGGGAAGTAATAATTTGCCCGCTGTTTTTAAAAAGAAAAAGACGGTTGGGATTAGGATTCCAAACCATCCGATTGCATTGGCGATAGTGCGAGAGCTGGGAAACCCAATTATTTCTACCTCGATTAAAGATGATGACGAAGTAATTGAATACACAACAGATCCTGAGTTAATCTTCGAGAAATGGCAAAGTAGGGTTGATGTAGTAATTGATGCTGGCTTTGGGGGAAATGAAGCATCTACAGTAATTGACTTAACAGGGAATGAACCACTTTTGATAAGAAAAGGAAAGGGAGATGTGATTCTATAATCACTATTTGATAACCTTTACTTTGATATATTTAGCACAAAATAAATGATACTCATGAAAATTATTCTACCTTTTATTCTCATTATTATAAGTCCGTTCTTAAATATTCAGGCTCAAGATTATTCTGCTATGACCTATAACATTCGATATAGCACCGCTAATGATGGTGAGAATTGGTGGGAACATAGAAAAGCATGGGTAGCTAGTGTAGTTAATTTTTATGAACCTGATGTTATGGGGATTCAAGAAGGATTACATCATCAAGTTCAGTATCTAGATTCTACTCTTGCAAAGTATTCGTTTATTGGAGTTGGACGAGATGATGGCGTAAATGCTGGAGAATATGCAGCGATTTTCTATAAAAAAGATAAACTAGAAGTAATTGATAGAGGTACTTTTTGGTTGTCCGAAACTCCAAATAAGCCCTCGTTTGGTTGGGGAGCAAATTATAGGCGTGTGGTAACATGGGCTAAGTTTAAATCATTTGAAACGGGAGAACTGTTTTTAGCATTTAATGGACATTTAGATCATGAAACTCCTTTAGCTCGAATTAATGGAGTGAAATTAATTGCTGAGCGTATACATGAATGGGACTCTGAAAATCTACCAGTTGTTTTGATGGGTGATTTTAATGCAACACCAGAATCTGAACCAATTCAATATCTATATACAAGCTTTAAGGATACTAAGCTAATCACTGAAAACACACCGATTGGGCCGAATGGTACATTTAATGGCTTCGATACTACTCATCCTCTTGAGGAGCGAATTGATTATATATTTGTGAATGAAAAGATTTTAGTGAATAAATATGCTGTAATTTCAGAAACTAGAGATAACAAGACACCTTCAGATCATTTACCTGTTTTCATTACTTTTTCGATGAAGTAATGGCATAAAAAAACCTTTCCATAAAATGGAAAGGTTTTAAGCATAGATGACCACAATGCATATTTTGTTAAGCAGACAGCTTACTAGCTGATGACATAACAAATTCTTTAATCGCTTCGAAAGCGGTTAATGTCTTTTCAATATGCTCATCGTTATGAGCGGCTGTAGGAATTAGTCGAATAAGCACAATTCCTTTTGGCACTACCGGATATGAAACTCCACTAACAAAAATTCCATGTTCTTCGCGTAATTTTCTCATAATGTCCATACAGAGATCTGTACTTCCTTGAGTAAGAACCGGAGTAACTGGACTTTCGGATGGAAGAACGTTATACCCAATTTTTTGAAGACCTTCACGAAGCTTCAAGGTATTTTCCCAAAGCTTTTCTCTCCATTCAGGATGCTTTCGTATTAATTCTAACCGTTTTCGTGCTGTAACTACTATAGGCATTGGAAGAGATTTGGCAAAAACCTGACTTCTAACATTAGCTCTTAAAAATCTAATTACTCTTTCTTCAGAAGCAATAAAGGCGCCAATAAGAGCGCCTGCTTTTGCAAAAGTACCGAAGTAAATATCTATCCCATCCTGGCACCCTAGTTGAGTTCCAGTACCTGAGCCATCA
>TARA_R110000868_G_scaffold203683_1_pt1 | contig 15831 bp, 14 predicted proteins | sample TARA_R110000868 | Tara Oceans TARA_R110000868 (sample SAMEA4397489) | marine metagenome | biome: Polar Biome; feature: [SRF] surface water layer (ENVO:00010504); material: water (ENVO:00002006), including particulate matter (ENVO:01000060) such as... | depth 5 m | reverse complement strand
ATGGCCGAATTCGTGGAAGAAGGTCGTCGCATCATCCCAGGAGACGAGGACTGGCTCGCCCGGAGACGGCTCCACGAAGTTGGAGTTATTGGTCGCCAGCACATTGGTTTCACCGTCGATGGTGGTGTGGCTGCGCAGGGAATTCGCCCAGGCGCCCGACTGCTTGCCCGGACGGGCATAGGGATCGAGATACCACAGGCCGACATTGTCGCCGCTTGTCCGATCGGTGACTTCGAACACGCGCATGGCGGGATCCCAGACGGTGACTTCACCGGCCGGCAGCTCGCGGAAATCGAAGCCGAACAATTCGCCGGCGACGTAGAACATGGCCTGACGCAGATTGTCGAGCTGGAGATATTGCTTCACCTCGTCCGAATCGAGGTCATAGCGATCAGCGCGGACCTTCTCGGCGTAATAGCGATAATCCCACGGCGCGATCGTGATATCGGCACCTTCGCTGTCAGCCAGGGCCTGCATGTCGGCGACCTCTTCATGGATGCGCGCCACAGCGGCGGTCCAGACACCTTCCATCAGATCCATTGCCCGTTGCGGGGTCTGGGCCATACGGTCTTCCAGGCGCCATTCAGCGTAATTGTCATAGCCGAGCAGTTCGACGCGCTCGTCGCGCAGACGCAGGATGTCGAGGATGGCCTGGTTATTGTCGAACGCGTCGCCATTATTGCCGCGGCTGTAATAGGTGCGCCAGACCTGCTCGCGCAGATCACGCTCGTCGGAGAAGGTCAGGAAAGGATCCATCGAGGAGCGGGTATTGGTGATGGCATACTCGCCGGCATGGTCACGGTCGGTGGCCGCATTCGCCGCCGCCTGGATGACGCTGTCGGGCAGGCCCGAAAGCTGGTCGGCGGTGATATAGGTGACGTAAGTGTCTTCATCGTGCAGCAGATTATTGCTGAACGTGTTGTAGAGCTGGGCCAATTCCTGGCTGATCGCGGCATAGCGCTCGGCGGCGGCACCTTCCAGCGTCGCGCCATTGCGGGCGAAGCTGTTATAGGTCAGCCACACCAGACGCTGCTGGTCGGGGCGAAGCGTCGCCATCTCATCGCCTTCATAGACGGCGCGGATGCGGGCAAACAGGTCGGCATTCTGGGTGATTTGCGAGCTGAAGGCGGAGAGTTCCGGCGTCAATTCATTGCGGATTGCGCGGAATTCCTCGGTCGAATTATTCGACGACCAGATACCCCAGAAAGTGAAGACGCGATTGAGCGGATCACCGGAGCGTTCCATCGCGACGATGGTGTTCTCGAAGGTGGCCGGTTCCGGATTGGCGGTGATGGCATCGATCTCGGCCAGGTTCAGCGCCATGCCTTCGCGGATCGCGGCGGCAAGATCGTCGAGGCTGGCATTTTCGAAGTCAGGCGTACCGCCATAAGCGCCGTCCCATTCCGCGAGCAGCGCGTTGTCGGACATTTCAGTCTCCGTGGTCGAGGCAGGGGCGGTATCGGTGGCCGCGGCGGTCGTATCGGTGGTGGCGGCCTGGTCGCCGGTGGGCGTGCAGGCGGCCGCAAACAGGGCGGCGGCGCTCGCCGTCATCATCATCAGCTGACGCATGAATAGTCTCCTAGGTATGAATGGTTGCGGCAAACCTATCCGGTTGCGGTGTTGCTGGGAAATTAAGATTTCACCATGTTACGGGCCTCCAGCTATTGCCCGCCAAGGCGTGACGGACAATGCTGCCGGCGCGGGCCCGGCCATGGCTCGCCCCAAGGAGGAGAGCCTGTGCGCCAGTCCATCATCGCGATCATTGCCGCAAGCGGCCTTCTGCTGGCCTGGATCCTGTTCCGGCTGCCCGGCGTCCTGCCCGCCGATCCGGATCTGCATATGGGCCGCCCCGAACACGTCACCGGCGGGACCGGCCCCTATCTTGTCGGCATCCAGCCCTGGCTGGAGCAGGCGGATTATCAGAGCGCCGGACGCCTGCATGATCGCCTCGCCAGCTATCTCGACAGCATCGCACCGCAGCTCGCCGAAGCGCCAGGCTCGATTGTCGTTTTGCCGGAGCATGCCGGCACCTGGCTGGTTGCGGCTGGCGCTCCGCGGGCCACATTCACTGCCGGCACGACCGGCACGGCAATGGGCTGGCTGATACTGGCCAACCCGCTGGCCCTCGCCTCGGCCTGGCTGGGATCGGGTGAGGAAGACCGGCTCGCTGCCGCGATCTTCCGCATGCGCGCCGAGCGGATGGCGCGTGACTATCAGGCTGTCTTCTCGGCGCTGGCGTCCGAGTATCACGTCACGCTGGTCGCCGGATCAATCGTGCTGCCCGAGCCGGGCGTCGAGGCTGGCCAGCTCACTGTGGGCGATGGGCCACTCTACAACACCTCGGCCGTCTTTCACCCCGACGGGCAGATCGATGCGCTACTCGTGCGCAAATCCCATCCCATCCCCAGTGAGGCAGGCTTCACCACGCCCTGGCCAGCCGAGCGTCTGCCCGTGTTCGACACGCCCTCCGGCCGGCTCGCCGTGATGATCTGCGCCGATAGCTGGCATCCCAACCTCTATGCCAGTGCACGGGCGGGCGGGGCGCAAATCATCGCTGTGCCGGCCTTCCTGCAGCCCTCCAATGTCTGGGACGAGCCCTGGGGCGGCTATACCACCGGCTGGCCTGAGGATGCCGATCAAGCTGATGCGGGAGGCCTCACCGAAGGCGAGGCCTGGCAGCGCTATGCCCTGGCGGGACGGCTCGGCTCGGCCGGCGCCGGGTTTGGCATGACAGCCTATCTGCGCGGCAATCTGTGGGATCTGGGATCAGACGGCAGCAATATCGCGGTCACTGGATCACAGATCTACCCTGGCTCTCATGACAACGCAGCAGCGATCACCTTGCTGCCGCTCGCCGCCGCCACGCCCTGATCGCGCAGCCAGGCTTCCGCGAGATCCGGCTGTCCAATCTCGATCAGCGGCAGAGCCTGCGCCTCCAGCGCGGCAATCCGGTCGCGCCAGTGCTGACGCGCGGCGGCATCCCGTTTCAGGCTTTCATGATGTGCCGCGCAGACCTCCCAGAATCCCTCCGCGCATACCGACCATTTGCCGGTGAAGTCTACCGGGCGGAAGAGCGAAATACAGGGCGTCTTGCTGCCGGTGATCGCGATGCGCGGCGCGGCGCCGGATGTGAGCTTGACGATCATGGAGCCGGTCGTGTGGCTGGGGCGCAGGGGGCCGGCCGCATGCATGCACAGATCGCGATTACTGCCGCGGACAAATCCATCACCGGCGGCATGGCTGCGCAGGATTTCCGCCAGTCCGGCCAGCGACGGGCCCTCGGACACGAGCGTCGCGATACGCGCCTGTGACAGAGCGACGCGCTTCCGCGCGCAGCCGAAATGCGGCCTCAGCCACGTTTCAAGTGTGCCGCCGAAACCGCTTTCCGGCGCCGCTGCGGATCGCGCCTCAAGCGCTTCGTTGAGAGTATAGGTATTGGATATCGCCCAGGCGCCCTCGACCGGTCTGACGGCCCAGTCGCGGCCACAGGTTTCCAGCACGAGCGCCTCCTTGGCATCGGCGATGAGGAAGGAATTGTCATAGCGAAACCCCTTGTCCCGATAGCCGGCCGGTCCGCCCTGGCCATGCGTTTCAAGCAGCGCCGTTATCACCGAGCAGGCCTCGCGCGCCGAGCCGCCGCGCTCGAGCCCGAGCCGGACCAGATCCATTCCGAGCAGGGCCGCACCGCGCCGCATCACCCGGCGCGAGAAGACCGCTTCATTGCCGATCACAACGCCGGCCGTATTGACGCCCATCTCCGCACCCCACATCCAGTCGGGACGCGACAGGATCACGCCCAGCCGGTCAGGCAGCTGGGGAATTTCGATATGGGTGCAGCGCAGCCGCGCCGTGCGATCGCCATGGACCGGCAGATGAATTTCGACACGCTGCGGCTCATCCGGCTCACGATCAGAATTCTTGGCGAACCAGGTGGCACCGGCGCCCCGTATGACGAGCGTGTCGCACATCAAGCCGCCCCGAGCGCTCGCCTGACCTCGTCAACGGCGCGCTCGGCCGCCTGCAGGGCGCCTTCGAAATAGCCGTAATACTGTGTCGCCGTCTCGGTGCCGGCGACATGGATCGGGCCGATCGGCAGGCGCAGCTCCTCGCCCAGCGAGGTCCACATGCCCGGCGGCATCAGCGCGGCATAGCAGCCGCGGGTGTATTCCTCAGCGAGCCAGTCCTGATCGGCATAGTCAATCGGATGACGGGCGTTTTCGCCAAAGAAGCGGGCAAAGGCATCGAGCACGGCGGCCTTGCGCTCACCGGGGTCGCGGCCCGACCATTTGCGGGCATGATCGCCCTCGATGAAGCCGAGCAGGAGGCCCGCCGTCTTGCCCTGCTCGGTATTGTCGAAAGTGACCCGCACTTCCAGATCCGGCCCGACGGCCTGACCGGCCAGCCCGTCCTCGCGCCAGAAGGGCGTCTCGTATTGCGCGATGCACTTGATACAGGCGCCCGGCGGCATGCGCTGCCAGAGGGCTGCCCGGCGCGAGGGCAGGACGGGATCAAAGCGCAAGCGGATCGCCTGGGTGGGCGGCAGGGCGAGGATGACCCGGCGCGCGGCATATTCCCCGCCCTGCGTGGTGACGGTGACGCCGTCATCCTCCCATTTGATACGCTCGACCGGCTGGTCGAGGACGACTCTGTCGCCCAGCCCCTCAGCGAGCCGGCGCGCAATTCCTGCCATATCGCCATGCACGCGGTCCTGCTGGGCGCCGCCGGTGGTGGCGAGGAGGTTTTCGAGCGAGGTGCCGGCGCGGGCATAGAAGAGCGCGTGCAGCAGCGAGATCTCGTGCGGTTCGGCGGTGAAGACCGCGCCGATGCCGACAGCGAAGACATCGAAGGCTTCCTTCATCAGCGCCTGCTTCGTCATCCATTGGCTGACCGTCTGGTGATCCCATTCCAGCGCTTTGGGATGATCCCAGGGCCTGGCCGGATCGAGCCCCGCCGCCATCTTGTCAAAGCGCGTCATCATCAGGTGGACATTGAGCAGAACATGCGGTGCGAGCTTGGGGATGGTGCCGGTATAGCGGCCGAGATGACGCCCGCTGAGCATCAGCCGGTCGCCCTGATCCCAGAGCGGATAGGTGGTCATGCCCAGCTCGTCGATCAGGGCATAGAGCCGGTCCTGCCCCGGCCCGACCCATTGCCCGCCGAGATCGGCGGTATCGCCATTGGCGAAGCTGTGCGACATCGCACGCCCGCCAACCCGGTCGCGTGCCTCAATCAGGAGCACATCATGTGTGTCCTTGAGCAGATCCGCTGCGCGCAGGCCAGACAGACCCGCCCCGATGATGATAACGTCGTGGCGCTGTGTTGAAGTCATGTTCGGCTCTCCGTTCCGGCACGCTAGCACGCCGGGATGGCTCCATACGAGCCCCCGGGATTTCCGAATGTTAACCAGACGATAATCAATTTGCCGCGCTGTCGCCCCATTCCCCGCGCAGAAAAAGGGGATCGCTTTTACAAGACGGAGGTCTGTTATGCGTGTCCTTACTGTTTCATGCGCGGCGTTTGCCCTCGCCATCGCCGGTCCAGCCCTCAGCGGGCCGGCGCTGGCGCAGACTCAGGCTAGCGAGTACGGCCAGCCGAGCGAGTATTCCGAACCTGTCGATACCTATTCCCAGGAAGAACTGGCCGATGCCGTCTCTGATTTCTTCGGCGTCACCGCCGAAGCGGCCGCCAGCACGCTTGAGCGCATCTTCTCTGATCTGGGACGCCCCGTCGGCTATGTCGCCGGCGAGGAAGCCTCCGGTGCGATCGGTTTTGGCCTGCGCTATGGCGAAGGCTATCTGACGATGAAGTCCGGCGAGCGCGAGAAAGTCTACTGGCGCGGCCCGTCGGTCGGCTGGGATGTCGGCGGCAATGCCAGCCGGGTCTTCGTGCTCGTCTATAATCTTGATGATGTCGACCGGCTCTACCAGCGCTTTCCCGGCGTTGAGGGCACGGCCTACCTGGTCGCCGGCATGGGCGTGAATTACCAGCGCGCCGATGACATCACCCTCGCGCCCATCCGCTCGGGCGTTGGCCTGCGCGCCGGAGCCAATGTCGGCTATCTCGCCTATACGCGCCGCCGCGCCTGGCTACCCTTCTAGTGAAGACACGCCCCTGCGAGACAGATGATCATGCCAGTGTCGATGCCCTGCTGCGCGAAGCCTTTCCCGAACCGGGCGAGGCTCGCCTGGCGGTGGCATTGCGTGCCGCCGATGCGGACACGCTGGAGCTCGTGGCCGAGCTCGATGGCAAGATTGTCGGCGTCGCGATGTTCTCACCGGCAACGGCGCAGACACCGGCCGGCGTGACACGATACGGACTCGGGCTGGGGCCTGTCGCCGTCCTGCCCGGCTATCAGAGACGGGGCATCGGGGCGGCCCTGGTCGAATCCGGTCTCGACTTCATCCGCACGCTCGGCCCGGCTTTCTGCATTGTGCTGGGCGACCCGTCCTACTATTCGCGTTTCGGTTTCCAGCCGGCCCCGACGCTCGACCTCCACTGGGTCGGCGATCCGGACGACAAGGCCGGCAATGCCTTTCAGGTCCTGGCGCTGGCGCCCGCCCCCATGCTGCCGCGCGGCACCCGGCTGGAATACCACGCGGCTTTCGACGATCTCTGATTACTGAGCCTCTTGCTCAGCCTGGCGCGCCTGCCAGTCCTCGATCGGCTCATGGCCATAGCTAAGCACGCGTGACATCCGCCAGCGCCAGCCCTCCAGACGCCAGAGCGTCGTGAAGGCAGCATGGCCGGTCAATTGCGGCTCCTGGCCGGGGCGGACGATGGAGAAGAGGTGCTCGCCCGACTGCACCACGCCATAGAGGCGGCCATTCTCGTGCAGGGCGTGATTGACCAGCGTTCCCTCAACCAGCGTCCGCGTCACATGATAGTCCGGGCCACAGATATTGGCTGTGAAGCTCTCCATAAAATCCTCACGCCCAAGCGTCACCCCGCCGACATCATGGTAGAATTCCAGATCCTCACTGACGAGATCGCGCATCGCCTCGACGTCGCAGCCATTATAGGCGAGGTCGAACAGGCGGTGATCGAGTTCAGCGAATTGCTGGTCGAAATCAGGGAAGGGCGCGGCGGTTTTCTCGGCCCAGGCATTGCTGCCCAGCAAGACCATCAGACACAGGCCGGCACGAAGTTGAAGCATACTCATAACCCTCAATAATCCAGCGCCTATTTCGACCCGCCGGGCCGCTGGCGGCAAGCGGGAATGCGCAATCATCGATCCCGCACTACCGCCGCAGATTGTTGCGCGATACTGTTGATGGGAAAGTCGTATTCGCTGGCCGGGGGCTGGCGGGATGTGGAGGACATTATGAGTGATGCGAGCACAATCAACGGCCTGGTCCTGCTGGTCGGGATCGGCGTCCTCTTCGTGCTGATGCTGGCACGCCAGATCCCCTTCCAGATAATCGGCCGCATCACCGGCCCGATTTTCCGGCCAATCGGCCGCCTGTTCGGGTTGAAAGCCATCACGCGCGCCGGCCCCGGCTCGGTGCGCCCTGCCCATATGGGCCCCAGCGCCTGGGCCGCCCTGTCGCGCGCCGCGCGGGCGCAGACCGAGACGGAGAAATCCCTCGGCGGCGATTTCGCGCATGAGGACAAACATCTCAAGCGCCATGGTTTTCTGTTTCACTGGACCGGCGTCCAGGTCGGTTATATCCGCACGCCGGGCGAGCTGACCCAGGACGTCGCCGAGGAGTATTACCGGCAGGGTGCCGAATTCCTCAATGGCCGGGTGAAAATCTCGGCCAATCCGCAAAACCTCTATGAGGACGAGGAAGGCGCGGTCATCGCCGAGTATTTCCCGGTCGATGCCGGCTGTCTCTATCTGCTCAACGAGATGCGCAAGACGATCAATTCCAATGTGCGCAAGCTCACCGTCATCTTCTCGACCATCATCGCCATCGTGCTGATCGTGAACCTGCTCTATAATGACGGCTCGCATCTGGCCCTGGGCGGTCTCGCCCTCGGCCCGCTCTCGCTGAGCCCGGAAGCCGTCAGCCAGGCGGTATTCGCCGCGCTCTCGACCATTGGCGGCGCCGTCGCCATGTGGCTCTTCTACTTCATGGAATACGTGCCTTATCAGCGGAATAATTTCCGCGAGCTGTCCAATTTCGTGACCCGCTATCTGGCCCGCCTGAATGACCATTTCCGCACCGCCGAAGGCCAGGCGAAATCCGTTACCGTGGGTCAAGAAAAGGATGCGGCGCGCTTTTCACACTCGGCGCGCATGTGGCACACAAATGTGCTGTGGATCGCCCAGCGGATCTTTTTCATTGAGACCTTCGTGCGCAATATCATGTTCCAGATGCTGCGCAATTCCGGGTATTATCTGGTCTTTGTACCGCTGCTTTTCCTGGTCGTGCTGGCCGGTCTCAACCTGGCGCTGACGGAGTGGGCCGGTTTTGATGCCGGGGCGCGCCTGGCCGATCTCGGCGTGATCTTCATCATCCTGTTTGTGGTCCTGCTTGCCGTCTATGCCAGCTTCCTGCGGCGCTCGATGGCCAGCATTGACGAGATCAACCAGGACGAATGGATCGGCTTTGACAGCCTTCTGCTCGAGCATGTGCTCGGCGATATTGTCGGCAAATATGCCGAGGATGTCGGCTATTGGAAGAACCGGATTGGCGGCGGGATCTGAGCGGCCAGATCAGTGGATATCTGTGTGATCCCCATCGCACAGCGCGTGGTCTGACAGGGTTTCGATGACACGGCATTGATCGACGACGCCATGGGCGCAATGGTCGAGCATGCGGGTCAGTTCGGCGCGGACGGCTTCAAGCCCGGCAATGCGGCGTTCAACATCGGCGAGCTGGTTGCGGGCAATGGCATCAGCCCGCTCGCAGGACTGGTTGGGCCGGTCGGAGAGATCCTGCAGGGCGCGCAGGCTATCGAGCCCGAAGCCAAGCGCCCGGCCATGACGGATGAAGCGCAGCCTCTCGACATCCACCCGGTCATAGCGGCGCTGCCCGCCCTCCGATCGCGGCGGCGAGGGCAGAAGCCCGATGGATTCGTAATAGCGGATGGTCGGCACCTTGACGCCGCTGGCGCGCGACAATTTCCCGATCGACAGGTCTGACATTTTCTCTTGAACCTCTAGCGACTAGAGAGATTAGGCTGTTCCGGAGTTGATTTGCAAGGAGCCGCCCATGTCAGGGTGTTGTGGACAGGATCAGGAGTTTGACGGGGTGAGCGATGCCTATAAGCGCGCCCTTATCGCCGTTATCGCGATCAATGGCGCCATGTTCTTCGTCGAGATGGTCGCCGGTGCGGCCGCCCAGTCACAGGCGCTGAAGGCCGACGCGCTCGACTTCATTGCCGATGCGGCGACCTATGGCCTCTCACTCTGGGTGATCGGCAAGCCAAAGGCCTGGCGCGATAATGCGGCGCGGCTCAAGGCGGCCAGCCTTCTGGTGATGGGTATTTCAATCCTGGGATGGGCGCTCTACCGCGCCATTTTCATCGCCCAGCCGGTCGCCGAACTGATGGGCGGGATCGCCCTGCTGGCCCTGGCGGCCAATGTCGCCAGCGTGCTCATCCTGATGCGCTGGCGCGATGGCGATGCCAATATCCGCTCGGTCTGGCTATGCTCGCGGAATGATGCGATCGGCAATATCGCCGTCTTCATCTCGGCCGGAGCGGTCTGGCTCACCCACTCCCACTGGCCCGACATCATCGTCGCCGTGATCATGGCCGGTCTGTTTATCACCTCGGCAATCCAGATCTTCACCCACGCCAATGGGCAAAAGGCCCATTCTCACGAGCGCTAGTGATGCTCCCCGGTCGAGAAAACCGAGCCAAGCAAATCATCGCCATGCTCTTCACGGTGCTCGTGGGAATAGGGCCGGTCGCGCGGCGGTGCCGGGCGGGTCGAGCAGCTGCTACAGCCTGAGGCGATGCGCTCGCGCACCTCTGCCAGCTGGAGCGAGAGATCATGGAAGCGATCCTGGCCGTCATGCCAGAGCCGCGCACTATCATGGCAGCGCCCTTCCTCGAAGCGGTTCTCTTCCAGGCAGCGATTATAGGTACGGCAGGATGAGGTCGCGAAACGGTAGGACCCATCGAGATCGGTCTCGAAGGCCGCGATCAGCTCCTGCGTCCTTGTATCGGCCACCCGGTCCGTATGGCCCGGTTCAACGCGGATGGTCTCACGATAGCCGTGGATCTCCTCGAGCATGGCCAGACGCTGTTCGGCGAGCGTGCTCACCTGGCACATATTGATTGCCGGCGTCACCGTATCGGCCGGGGCCGGCATGTGCGGCGACGGGTGAGTGTGCGGAGGGACGGGTCCGGACGCCGGCGTATGCGCGCAGGCTGACAGGATGGATGCAGTCGCGAGGAGTAGCGCCAGAGGTTTCATGGAATTCCAGTCCTTCCCGGTATCGGTTCAGTCAGTCGAGCTGCCACCGCCTGGTACGGCGAGGCTGCTTGTCAGGGCGGCCTGGTAACAACCAGGCTGGTTGGGGTCATTGCCATTCTCGCGGCGCGCCTCATCGACGCGCTGCTGCCAGGCGATATAGAAACGGTCACCGGAGCGCTCGGCCTCGGCCAGCAGCGCCTGGGAGATGCGCGTCCAGCGCTCGCCAGGCTCGCCGCCGCCGATAAACTCACGGCGCAGGCGCTGGGCCCGCTCATGACCGAGATCGGCGGCGCGGCGCAGATAGCTGTCCGCGCGCTCCGGGCTCTCTACCAGACCACACAGGCGGTAGCTGCCCTGCACCGTGCCGGTGCCATAGATCAGGGCGAGATTGAAATTGGCGCTGCCATTGCCGCGCTCGGCCGCCGTGTCGAGCCATTCCAGGGCGCTGTCGATATTCTGTTCCAGGCCGAGGCCGGTTGCGAACATGATGCCGAGCAGGTTTTGCGACTCCGCATCGCGCGCATTGAGGGCAGCGTGGCACATCAACGTCACGGTTTCCTGCGGTGTCAGGGCGCCGGTCTGGTCAAACCCCATCTCGCGCTGGAAATCGCGGACCGAGCGCCGGGTGACGGGGCCATAGGAGCCATCCACCGGGCCGGAATAATAGCCCAGCGCGGTCAGGGCGCGCTGGCGCGAGATCAGCTCGATCGTATCGCCGGAATCATCGCTCTGCTCGGACCCGTAGGCGATACGGGCAAGACTGCGCGCTGTGGTCGGGCAGGAAAGTTGCAGCAGGGCAGTCTGCAGGCGCTGCTGCGCCATCAGCGCCGCCTGGGCACCGCCGCCATAAGAGCCGGTCACCAGGGACTGATCCCAGGCCTCGCGGGCCTCATTGACCCGCCCGACCGCCTGATAGGCATCGCCGACATTGAGCCAGCAGCGCGCCAGGCGGGCCGCATTGCCGCTCTCCTGACTGCCCATGGCGCAGATGCGCTCGCCGGCAGAGCCGAAATAGCGTGAGGAATAACGGGATGAGGAGGGCAGGTTGAAGCCCCAGCCGGAGCTGCCGCTGCCCGAACCGCCTGAGCCCGATGACGGACGGGTATCGTAACGGCCCGGCGCGTCATAGCTGCCACTGCCATATCGCCCCGTGTCATAGGTCACCGTGGCGCCGGTCCCGGAATCCCGGTCGAGCGGGTCATTGCTGTCCCGCCAGCCCGGCTCGTCCCAGCTATTGCCGCTGCCGTAGCGGCTCGGGCCAAACGGGTCATTGCCACCCCTCAACGGGTCTGAATTGCGGCCCGGATCGCGGTCTGCCGTCTCGACTTGTCCAAAAGGCCACCAGCTCGAGGCCTCGGCCGACGTGCAATAGGCCGTCGCGCAATAGCCACTGCGATAGGCTCGGGCATGGGTATAGCCAAGGATCGCGACCAGCCCGATCAGGACCAGCACCGTCACAGCCGCCTGTGCCAGCAGGGCTGTTACACGATCAACTGACGTACCACCCTCTTCCACGAAACCATCCCGCTTCCCCTCCCGGCATCCCGTCCGGTAGGTTTTCGTTAACCATACTAGCGCCGCAACCGCCAGATCACCATACGCGTGGAGCGTGTTTCTCAAGAAAAATCGTCAACCCGCGAGGGAAATCCGGTTTTTCTCCAATGAGTTGATTGGTTTGGTCAGAAATTCGCGCGTCAGGCGAGTCGGGCCCGATGAAAGCTCACTTCGGGCCAGAGTGCGCCCTGGCGGTCGCATTTGCGATTCCACCCTGCAGGGTCTGCGAGCACGTCGACCGGGTGCACCTGGAGCCGGAAAAGGCCGGCCAGCCCCCAGGGCGCGAGGAGTTCGGGCGCGCCATTGGCATCCAGCCGGACGCCGACACTATGAATGTGGGAGGCAAACTGGGCGATGGCATCGCTGGTATCGCGGGCCGGCGCGCGCTCGACATCAAATTTGCGGCCAAACCAGATATGCACCCGCGCCTGGTTCCTCACCTCTACCTCGACATCGAGATCGGCAAAGGCCTCGGCGGCGCGGCGGATGACGCGATCTTCCGCCGCCTCACCCAGATCGCTGGCATCGTGATAGGCGAGGTCATAATCATTGATGCCATAGCCCGGCGCCCGGCCGGTCAGGGCGTTCCAGGCGGCGCCATAAATTGCGCCGGCCATCAGGGCAGGGTCGGGCAGGCCCAATGCGTGGGCGCCCTCGATCACACGCTTCGCGGCCGGATCGGCAAACACGGCCTCAAGCAGGAAATCCCGCTGCGTCTCAAAGCTCGCATCGGCCAGACGCAGCGGATCCATATCAGCCCCGCAAGCTGCCGCCTGTGGCGCTGGTGACCTTGGCGATCACGCGCGCCGCGACGGCATCGATTTCCTCATCGGTCAGCGTCTTGTCGCGCGGTTGCAGCACGACCTCGATCGCCAGCGAAGTCTGGCCCTCGGGCACGCCCTTGCCATCATAGACGTCGAACAGGGAGACATCGCTGATCAAGGCCTTGTCGGCGCCCTTTGCGGCGCGGAGCAGGCTGTCAGCGCTCACCGTCTTGTCGACGAGGAAAGCGAAATCGCGCTTCACCGGCGTCAGATCCGCCCGGTCGAGCGAGCCGCGCGCCTTGAGACCGCCAGCCTTGCGCGGCTGGGGAATGGCGTCGAGCACGATTTCAAACGCCAGCACGCGGCCATCAATGCCGAGCGCCTTCAAGACGCCGGGATGGATCTCGCCAAACTCGGCCATGACATTCTTCGGCCCCTGACGCAGCACGCCGGACCGGCCCGGATGCCACCAGGCGCGCGTTTCAGCGGCAACCTGCAGCGAGGCAGAGGGCGCACCGGCAGCCTCGAGGGCGGCCAGGGCATCGGCCTTGACGTCGAACACATCGGGCAGGCGCGAGCCCGTCCAGTGGCGGCCACTTGTGATGCGGCGCACGCCGGTGGCGACCAGCAATTGCCCGTTGGGCGCATCGGTCAGATAGACCGGACCGACCTCAAACAGGCGCGCATCGCCCTGGCCGCGATCGGCATTGGCCTGCAGCGCTGTGAGCAGATGGATCAGCGCCGTTGGGCGCATGACATCGAGCTCGGAGGAGATCGGGTTGTCGACCGCGAGGCCAATACCGTGACCGCCGAACAGATCAGCCTGTTTGCGCTCGCAGAAGGACCAGGTGACGGCCTCCTGATAGCCGCGCGAGGCCAGCGCCCGGCGGGCATGGCGCGCACGCAATTGCATTACCGTCGCCGGCGCTTCACGGCGCACGGGCGGGCGTTCCAGCGAGGTCGCGACCAGATTGTCGAAGCCATGAATACGGGCCACTTCCTCGACGAGGTCGGCCTTCTGGCTGCAATCCATCCGCCAGGACGGCACGCCAACCTGCAGCACATCCCCCTCACCCTTGGGATCAAAGCCAAGCGTCGAAAGGATGCGCAGGATCTCGGCGCGTGGCAGGTCGAGCCCGGTGAGGCGCTTCACTTCGCTCAGCGGGAAGGTGATATCGGCCGGCGCAGCCGGGATCTCGCCGAAGACGACGGTTTCAGAGGCTTCGCCGCCGCAGATGTCGAGGATCAGGCGCGTCGCGTATTCAATGCCCTCAGCGACCGATTGCGGGTCAACGCCGCGCTCGAAACGGTATTTGGCATCGCTGTCGATGCCGGTCGCCTTGCCGGTGGCGCGGGTGATCAGCGGGTCAAACCAGGCGCTCTCGATGAAGACGTCGGTCGTCTCTGCCGTACAGCCTGAATACGTGCCGCCCATAATGCCGCCAAAGCCGAGGCAATGGGCTTCGTCGGCGATGACGCACATGGTCTCGGCCGGCGTGTAGCTTTTCTTGTCGAGCGCCTCGAAACTGTCCCGCTCACCGGCCCCGCGGCGCGCATGCAGCGAACCTGTCAGCTTGGCCGCGTCATAGACGTGCAGCGGGCGGCAGCGATCATACGAGATCAGATTGGTGATGTCGGCGAGCGCATTGATCGGGCGCAGGCCAATCGAGGTGAGCAGGGACTGCACCCAGTCCGGCGAAGCCACATTCTTCAAACCGCGGATCAGGCGGCCGGCAAAGACCGGACAGGCTTCCGGCCAGTCGAGCTCGACCTTGATCGGGCACGGGAAGGTGCCGGGCACGGGCTCGATGGGCACGTCTTTAAGCGTGCCGATGCCGGTGGCGGCGAGATCGCGGGCAATGCCGCGCACGCCGAGCCAGTCGGGCCGGTTGGGCGTGACTTCGAAATCAATGACCGGATCATCCTTGCCCAGCGCCACGACCGCCGGAGTGCCGACAGCCCAGTCGCCTTGCAGATCGATAATGCCGTCATGATCCTCGCCGAGTTCCAGCTCTTTCGCGGAACACATCATGCCATGGCTCTCGACGCCGCGGATCTTGCGCGGCTTGGCGTCCAGCGCGAAGTCGAGACCGGGGATATAGGCGCCCAGCGGTGCGTAGACCGCGCGCATGCCGGTGCGGGCATTGGGCGCGCCGCAGACGATCTGCTTGATTCCGTCAACGGTCTCGACCGTGCAGACACGCAGCTTGTCGGCATCAGGATGCGGCACGGCCTCTTTGACATGGGCGACGGTGAAGGCGCCGAACTTTTCGGCCGGATTGTCGATCTCCTCGATCTCGAGACCGGCCATGGTCATCGCCGCCGCGATCTCGTCGAGCGAGGCGGTGGTTTCCAGATGGTATTTCAGCCAGGAGAGAGGGAATTTCATTGCGCGTCCTCCGGCCGCGGCGCGGCCGTTTCGGGTGATGTTTCTGTCGGGCTCGGGTCGGCTGCGCCCAATTGTTCAAAAGCGTCCTGGTCGCCCACTTCGCACTGGTTCACGCGACGGGCGAGTGCACCGCCTGCGGGAACCGTTTCCCAGCAGCGATCGAACACCGAGCAATAGCAGACACGGACTTCCCAAGCGTCCCAGCTGGACGCCGCAGCGCTGAGCTGGGACTGGGTGATATCCTCGCGCGGCCAGCGGATACTGATCGGGGTCACACTCTCGTTCGGTGCCAGAGCCCGGCCCGTCAGCCCGGCCCAGGAGAGGTTATAGCCATCGGGCAACTGGGCGCGATAGGCCTCGAGCCCGGATTGCAGCTCGCCATCGCGATAGAGCGAGACGCGGCGGATCAGTGCCGGCCCCACGCCATTATTGGCGATGGTAATCCCCAGGCTGACCGCGGTGGGCATGCTCGAGACAAATCCGTCAACCTGCAGCACCGGAAAGACAGCACCATGCTGCTGTGCCCGCATCACCCGTCCCTGGTCCCAGGCGACAAACAGCGCCGCAATGCCCACGAGCATGGCGCCAATCCCGGTCAGGGTCTGGTGGTTGTTGGAGAGCCAGCGCCACATGATCAGCTCAGCCCCGTCGCCATATTGGCCTGCAAGAGCGGCGAGAAGCCGTAATGGCCGAGCCAGCGCTGGTCGGAGTTGAAGAAGTCGCGCAGGTCCGGCGCGCCGTATTTGAGCATGGCG
>TARA_R110000868_G_scaffold259743_15_pt1 | contig 15832 bp, 20 predicted proteins | sample TARA_R110000868 | Tara Oceans TARA_R110000868 (sample SAMEA4397489) | marine metagenome | biome: Polar Biome; feature: [SRF] surface water layer (ENVO:00010504); material: water (ENVO:00002006), including particulate matter (ENVO:01000060) such as... | depth 5 m | reverse complement strand
GCCGCAGCCGCGGTTTTCAGCATCGATCCGGCCGCCGAGAAGACCCGCGCCCGCCAGTTATACGACGCGCATCTGCACCGCGCCCGCTGGATGACTGAGCAGGGCTATCGTCAGCTTGCCGCGTTCGAGCGGTTCGACTCGCGCTCCAGCTAATTCAAGCCCCCCACGCCGAGCTGACGGATCGCGGCCGGCACCTATCGCTTCTGTCCGATCGGGTCATGCTGCGAGACTATCCGAAAAGACGGAACAGGGGAGGAGCTTATGTCGCCGGTCGATGACGGGCGCGCGGATGGTGCTGCGCCAATTTCCGATGATCTCGATCTTCCGGGCCTGGCTTTCGAGTTTCTCCGCCGCAACCCGCGCTATGTGGCGGACGCAAGCCGCCGGCCCGACGAGCAGTCCACCGGGAACGCCGATGATCTGGCGAGACAATGGGGCTTGCGATTTCGTCCTTGATCCAGGCCGGCCCGCGCCGCGAGACCGGCCGATCTGGCGACCAGAGGAAATCCCCTACGTCGTCCTGATCGGTCCGGCGCCGCATCAGTTCCCGTCGGAACAGACTATCGATCCCGATCGCCTTCCCGACGTGATCGCGCGCTTTCCCGCCGGCGACGGGCTGCACCTCGTCATCGGCCGCGGCCGGAAAATCCTCCGCCTGCGCTTCGAGCCCGGGCCCACCTGCTATGGCGCGATCCTGCTTCCTCCTGAAATCCACGGCAGGATCAGAGCCGATACATCGCTCTGGTTCCTGCGCTGGCTTCGCGGGGACGTTCACAACCCCTCGCCGGAGGGCGCCTGGCTCACACCCTTCCGCCGCCATCGGCTGAAGACCCTCCTGCGACTGCTGGATCAGAGGAGATCTGGAGCATCACCAAGGCAAATCGCCGAGGCGTTGATCGATCCCGCGCTCGGATCACTGTCCGCAGCCGCCTGGGCCGACTCAGCCGAACGCAGGAAGCTGCGCCGCTGGACCCGGGAAGCTGAGCGCCTCGTCGGCGGCGGCTACCGCGACCTGCTTCACGGTGGCTAGGGGGACATTTTTTAATCTCGGCCCTGTCCCTTCTTTGGCAGCCCGAACGCACGCAGCTTGCCCTCCCGGACGCCGGTGAACGCCCCTGTTCGCGGCTTCAGCCTGGAGGACTTTTATGCAACCCGCCGATACCCACAACACGCCGCGATACCTCAAGGAGGCCGATCCTGCCGCTATTGTCCGGCCGCAGTATCTCAAGACACCCGATGCCGCGACCCATCTCGGCCTTTCGCCCCGCACTCTCGAGAAGCATCGCTGCTACGGCACAGGTCCTGTCTATCGTCGTCTTGGCGGCCGTATCGTCTACGCGATTGCGGACCTTGATGCCTGGGCCGCGCTCGGCACGCGGCGGTCCACATCCGATCCGGGCGTCGGCACGGTCCACCCGGCCAAGCGCATTGCGGACAACGGCTAAGGTCGATGCCGCGCGCCGCTTCACTCCGATGCGCCGAACGCACGCAACTGGAGCTGTTCCGCTCAGTGCCGGGCGACCTGGCGCCGCGCGATGCCCAGGACCTCATGTCCTGGCCCTTTTTCAGTCTCGCCAAGCGTAAGCGTACCACGCCCATCGCATTTCGCATGGGCGAGACATGGATCTCGGTCGAGGCGGTGCCCGAGCATGGCATGGCGACCATCTGGGACGCCGACGTGCTCATCTGGGCAGCCAGCCAGATCGTCGAGGCGCGCGATGCTGGCGGATCCCCCTCGCGCCTCATGGTGACCACGCCGCATGAAATCCTCACGTTCATTCACCGTGGCACCGGGCGCGATCACTACGACCGCCTCAAGGCCGCGCTGGACCGCCTGCAATCGACGACCGTCGCCACGTCGATCCGTCAGCAACACCAGCGCCGGCGCCATCGTTTCTCCTGGATCAACGAATGGCGTGAGCTTGCCGATGGCGACGGGAAACCTCGCGGCATCGAGCTGATCCTGCCCGACTGGTTCTATGCCGGCGTCGTCGACCGCGCGCTCGTGCTCACGATCGACCGCGCTTACTTCGACCTGACGGGCGGCCTCGAGCGTTGGCTTTACCGGGTCGTGCGCAAGCATGGCGGCCATCAGCCTGGCGGCTGGAGCTTCGACATCGCGCATCTGCACAAGAAGTCGGGGGCGCTCTCGCCGCTCAAGCAGTTCGCGTTCGAGGTGCGCGGTATTGTCCGCCGCCAGGCGCTTCCCGGCTACACCCTGGCCCTGGAACATGCGTTCGGCCGCGAGCGGCTGAACTTCGTTGCCGTACCGGTCGATCCGCTCGATCGCGCTATGCGCCGGTTGAAGCTCAAGCCTGTGGATAACCGGCCATGAGACTCGGCCTATTGAAAACCGTGCGGCTCGGCCGATTAAAAACCGCTGATTCGGCCTATTGGAAACCGACGGGGCTCGCGACTCGCCGGAATTCCTCGCCGAATCCGCCCCCTACTAACGATGCTAACAATAGAGTCCTTCGGACTCTTGCTAACGCACCCGGACTGCCCCGACGCGGCCTGCGCTCAGGCATCGCTGTGCCAGACCGGAATGCGGGAGCGCGGCCATGACGGTGATCGCCGGCGACTGCCGCCTGGTTATGCCCAGCCAGGGGCCGTTCGAACTGATCCTTGCCGACCCACCCTATGGCGACACGTCACTCATCTGGGACCGGCGTGTCGAAGGCTGGCTCGCCCTTGCCCGCGAGGCGCTCACGCCCTCCGGCTCGCTTTGGCTGTTCGGGTCACTCCGCAGTTTCATCGGCGTAGCGCACGAATTCACTGCGGCGCGCTTTCGCTATGCGCAGGAGATCGTCTGGGAGAAGCAAAATGGTAGCGCATTTCACGCTGATCGTTTCAAACGCGTCCATGAGCTGGTCGTGCAATTCTACCGCGACGATGCAGCCTGGGCCAACATCTATAACGATGTTCAAACAACAGCCGACGCGACCGCCCGCAGTGTCCGGCGCAAGCGCCGTCCTCCGCATACGGGCCAGATTGATGCCGATCACTATGTGAGCGAGGATGGCGGTCCGCGCCTGATGCGCTCGGTCATTTATGCCCGCAATTGTCACAGCCGAGCTATCCACCCGACCGAAAAGCCGGTCGGCCTTATCGAGATACTGATCCGTACGAGCTGTCCGCCGGGCGGGCTCGTTGGAGACTGGTTCGCCGGTTCGGGCGCGGTCGGTGAAGCCTGCCGCGCGACCGGGCGGCGTTATCTCGGCTGCGAGATCGACGCCGATATGGCGGATCGCGCCAACTCCCGCATTGCCGCCACGCTGCCCTTCGGCGGTGAACAGACCGCGCCTCTTTCTCATCCCGGAGACATGTCATGACAAAATCGCCGCAAATGGCGCGCGGACCTGCGGGCAAAGCGCCGTCCCGCAACAGCCGTACCGAGATCGAACTCATCTGGATCGAGCAGCGGCTCGAACACTGGATCCGTTTCGGCCGGATCGCCGGTGAGCGCATCCTGAGCCGCAAAACGCGCGTCGTCTCATTCCGGCCCGACGCGATTATCGCTTTGGTGCGCTGGTCGGCGAACGACTATGGCACCGTCCATTCCCGCATCGATATCCTGCGCGCAGTGCGCTCCGGCGAGCCCTATACGACCGTGCCATTCCTGCGCCCCGGCGGCGAGTTGCTGTTGTCGATCCAGGGCTGGCCAAAGGTGCTTAAGGTCATCGAGGCGATCGACCAGGTGGAAGCCGCCGGGCTCGATCCATGCGACATCGCGCCGGAGCATTGGCGGCATGTCCATAACCGGCTGAGCGCCGGGGAGCCCGCCCGCGACTATACGATCGAGCGCCATCAAGCGTGGCTCAAGCGCAAGGCCCTCGGCGAGTGACCCGTCGCCGCCACTCCCGCCTTGTCGCGCATATCGCCGGGGCCGTGATCGGCGCAACGGTGCTCGCAGCGCTGGTTCCACTGCCCAAATTGCTGCTCTGGAACGCCAGCGCCAGCGCACCCGTCGGACTCTACTGGCTGCATCCTGGTGGCAAGCCGGCTGTCGGCGACTTTGTCGCTATCGCGCCACCGCCCGCTCTCGCCCGCTTCATGGCCGAGCGCCATTATCTCCCCATCGGCGTGCCGCTGCTCAAGCGGGTCGCCGCACGTCCCGGCGCCTTAGTCTGCCGTCGCGACGCCGCAGTGTCGATCGACGGGCGCAGCGCCGCGATCGCGAAGATCGATGATAGCCATGGCCGGCCGTTGCCGGTCTGGCGCGGCTGTCGCGTGATCGAGGCCGACGAACTTTTCCTACTGAACGCCGCGCCCGACAGTCTCGATGGCCGCTATTTCGGCCCGATCCCGGTTTCCGGCCTGATCGGCACTGCGAGCCCTGTCGTTACCCGCGGGCAGCCCGGCGCGCCGCTGCGCTGGCGCCTGCGCTGCCCGCGCACCGCACCTTTCACCATCGAAGAAGGAAATGTCCCATGCAGATAGGTTGCTTCCGTGAGAATGAAGACGGGTTCGCCGGTCGTGTACGCACGCTGACGCTCGACATCGCATTGCGGCTCGTGCCGACCGGCTTCGACGGGCACGGTCGTGCGCCGGACTGGCGCATCCATCTCGCCGATGACAGCGCGCCCGAAAGCATCGGTCCCGAAGTGGGGTCGGGCTGGAACCATGAGAGCAAGGCCGGGACCTTCGTCACGCTCCAGCTCGATTGTCCGGGCTTTGCCCGCCCGATCCGCGCCAATTTGCTGCGCTCCAATCGCGGCGATGATGGTCATGTCCTGCTCTGGTCGCCGCGCCTCCGGCGCCCGAAGCCGGACTGAACCGGTGCGCACCCGCGTCGCATCGCGCTGCCGATCCTGTGCCGTTCGCCTCGCTGGAGCCTTGGCCATCACCGGCATGATATCCATCCTCTTTCCGGCCATAGGCGCGTTCGCCGCCGCGCCTGCCGCCGCCGCGAGCGCGCATCCCTACGCAGCTGATGTGTCCGAGGCGGCGCAGCGGTTCGGGATTCCCGAAGCGTGGGTCTGGGCAGTAATGCGCGCCGAAAGCAATGGCGATCCGGCAGCGGTATCGCATGCCGGCGCCATTGGCCTCATGCAGATCATGCCCGGCACGTGGGCGGGCCTCACTGCGCGCTATGGGCTTGGGGACAATCCCTGGGATGTGCGCGCGAACATTCACGGCGGTGCGGCCTATCTGCGCGAGATGGTGACACGCTACCGCGATCTGTCCGTCGCGCTCGCTGCCTATAATGCCGGGCCGGGCCGCATCGACGACTGGCGTCTGCGCGGCCGTCCGCTGCCCTCCGAGACGATCGCTTATGTCGCGAAGATCGCGCCGGTCCTCGGCACATCCGGCGTCGCTGCGCCCGCCGTCCTGCCTGCGGTTCCGCGCGCACCGGCGGCGCCCTCCTGGCGCGACGCCGCGTTGTTCGTGCTGCGCGGCGATGACGCACCGGATGGCAGCGATACCGCCGCCGACGCCGCGCCCATCGCGCAGCCGGGTAACACGGCTGGCGCGCGATCTGTATCCCCTTCGGCGTCGCCATCGCGCTCGTCCTCGCCCCGCTCTCAGGGCCTCTTCGTCGTGCTTTCCAGGAGTGGCGAACGATGAGCCGTCATCGCGTTCGCTGGCGTTCCCGGGCGCAGGATTTACGGCGTTGGGAAAGCAGCCAGCACAGAAAAATCGAAGGCAAAAATCGATGGCGAGATAAAAGGCGCGCCACCTGTGGCTGCTTATGTGGTTGTAAGTGGGGGAGGTTTTCAGGTGGCACCGGATATGGGCCGGTGGCGCGTTTTGCCGATAGCCGCGTGTTTTCAATATGTCGGCGGGTGGCAGCCCCGGTTTTGCGGCTGCCATGAGCGTGGGCGACGATGATTTCCGGGTCCGGCCGGGAAGAAGCCGCGATGCCGGGCGGGGCTCGGGGCGCAAGGTTCAGAGCCTCGCGGCGCAGGTGCGCCGGGCGGCCGCAAAGGCCGGCTATAGCCGCCGGGGGCCATCGCAAGGCAAGGGCACTGGCCGGCATGGACGCGGCCGCATCGCCTGGCTCAGAGCTCGCTCTCCCGCCAATGCCCGGCGCGTCGTCATCAAGGCCCGCGTGGTCCGGCACAAGGGCGCGAGATTTCGCGCCGCGCCGCTTGCCCGGCACCTCTCCTACCTCAAACGCGACGGCGTCACCCGTGACGGGCGCGAGGCCGATATGTTCGATGCCCGCTCGGATCAGGCCAACGGAGATGCCTTCGCCGAGCGCTGCGGCGACGACCGGCACCACTTCCGCTTCATCGTCTCGCCCGAGGATGCCGGCCGGATGAGCGACCTCAAGGCGTTCACTCGCGAGCTGATGGATGACATGGCTCATGATCTCGACACCCGGCTCGACTGGGTCGCGACCGATCACTGGAACACCGACAATCCCCACATCCATGTCCTGCTGCGCGGGGTCGACGAAACCGGCGCCGATCTCGTCATCGACCGCGACTATATTCGCGAAGGCATGCGTGCCCGGGCGCAGGAACGCGTCACGCTCGAACTGGGACCGCGCAGCGAACGCGAGATCCAAGCATCGCTGGAACAAGAGGTCGAAGCCGATCGCTGGACCAACCTCGATCGCCGGTTGCAACGCATGGCCGGCGAGATCGATGGTCTCGTCGATCTTCGTCCCGGCGGGGACGATGAGCCGGAGATGCGGCGGTTGCTGGTTGGCCGGGCCCAGAAGCTCGAACGGATGGGGCTCGCCGAAAAGGAGGGGCCAGCCGTCTGGTCGATCAGGCCCGGCGCGGAGCAGGCGCTGCGCGATCTGTCCATCCGCGGCGACATCATCAAGACCCTGCACCGGGCGATGGGCGAGAGCGGCCGCAGCATCGATCCGGCTCGAATGGCGCTACATGACCAAGGGCCTGGAGATCCCGTCCTCGGTCGCCTCGTGACGCGCGGTCTGCACGACGAACTAGCGGGCACCGCCTATGCCGTCATCGATGGCGCCGACGGCCGGACTCATCATCTGCGCTTCGGCGATCTCACCATGACCGGCGATGCAAAGGCGGGGGCGATTGTGGAGACGCGCAGCTGGCAGGACGCCAGGGGCCATCCGCGCCTGTCGCTCGCCACACGCTCGGACCTGACGCTGGCCGAACAGATCAGTGCGCCCGGCGCGACCTGGCTCGATCGCCAGCTCATCGCCCGCGAGCCGCTGGCTTGCGGTGACGGGTTCGGCAGCGAAATCCGCGAGGCGATGGATGCGCGTGCCCTCCATCTCGAAGGCGCCGGGCTTGCCCGGCGGCGCGGCCAGGGCTTTCTCTTCGCGCGCGATCTGATCGCGACGCTCAAGGGAAACGAGGTCGGGCAGGCGGTCGAAGCCATCGCCCGGCGTACCGGCCTCACGCATCGGCCATCCGCAGCCGGTGAGTATGTGAGCGGGATTTATCGAGAGCGCGTGACGCTCGCCTCGGGCCGGTTCGCCATGATCGACGATGGTATGGGCTTCCAGCTCGTGCCTTGGCGCCCGGCGATCGATCAGCATCTGGGCCAGCACATCACCGGCACCATGACGCCCGACGGCGGCGTCGACTGGGCACTGGGCCGCGGCCGCGGGCTCGGCCTGTGACTCCGTTATCGGATTGCTATGATATGCGAGCGTCTCGCCTGCAGGACCGGGGTCAACGTGACCGGCGGTGAGCGTTGGAATCGGTAATGCCGGCACAGGTTGCCACCCGTCTCCTCGATCGCTTGAACGGCAACCGCCCGCATGCCTGCGATGACCAGTTGGCAGGGCGGCGGTGCAGAGCATCGGTGAGAAAGCGCGGCCAGGCCCGGCGCCTTGCATGTGCCGTTCGATCACGAGGCGGACACAGGAGCCGGGCCGGTCCTCAGCGCGATAGTCGATATTCCCGGATCAGCACCGCAGCGGGCAGATGCCAGGCGGCTTCGATCTTTCGGACCATCGACAGCGACAAAGCCCTGTGGCGGGCCAAAATCTCCGATACGCAGTTGTCGCCGATGAGATCGGCAAGTTCGCGCCGGTCGTGCTCGCCGCTTTCCAGCGCCGTCTGGATGGCCTCAATGGGATCAAGATCGGCAACCGGCCAACGCTTTTCCTCATACGCCTCCACGAGCGTCGTCAGCAGGTCCAGACGGTCATCGGCCTCTGTGCCTGGTTCGGCATCCCACAGGCCTTCGATCGCCGCGAGGGCGGCGCGGTGATCCTCATCGTTGCGGATCGGTCGGATCTCGAAATCGGTCATGTCCATCTCCCTCAAAATTGGCTGACGGTCAGAGCGTCGTCTGGGAACTGACACTCAAACAGCCAGCTCAATCGCCAGGATGAAATCCGCTGCGAACCAGATCCACGATACGCAATGCCATACTGCGGTTCGGGTCGAAGGGAAGGTCTTCGAACCCCAAGTTACGGTAGAAGTCGCGCACACCATCATCGAGCGGATGGGTGAGGACGCAGAAGCAGCCGATGCTCTGCGAAAGGCGCACGGCGGTCGTAAGCGCGAACAACATGAGCGACCGGGCACAGCCGCGGCCCTGATGATCGCGATCGACCGCGAGCTGCCTCAAGAGCACGGCCGGCAGCGGGTCGGGGCGATTGCGCTGATCGGCCTTCGCGACGAAGACCCGTTCGATCTGGGCCGCCGACAGGCTCACATAACCGATGACCTGACCGGTTCCGGAATCGCAGATCACGCTGGTCCGCGAAACGCCCGATTGCTGATTGCGCCACGCCTTTCGTCGAAACCATTGATTGAGAGAGGCCCGTCCGCAGTCGAACAGATCGCAATCGTCCTCTTCCGCCAACGGCCGGGGCGGTGTCAGTCCTCCCATACGGGTCGCGATGCGGCGAGCTTGTGAAGTGCCGGGATCTGCTTCGGTTCGGCATGAACCCAGGCCTCGAACTTTTCCCAGTCCTCGGCAGAGATCGTAACTTGTTGGCGTACGAGCAAGTCCTGCTCCGCGGCCTCGACGGCCTTGCGGCGAATGAAGTCGCTGAGGTTCGTGCGCGCCGCGTGCGCGGCAGCCTCCAGCATCGCCCGTTCCGCCGGGCTAACGCGAACGCTGAGTATAGTTGGTCCCGTATTGGCCATATAAGGCTCCATTGTGTATGACAATAGCATACGCGCTTTGAGCTCTCAATGCATGTGCCGCCGGTCAGGTGTCCCTGCGGGTCGGCAAGGTCGCGCGCTACGCCATTGCCTGTCTTTCTTCCCCAGCCTGCTACGCTGACAGACCTGTGTTGAAACATCGCCTTTTCTGCGTTTCCTGATTGGCCCCACCGCGTCGGCCGCTTGCGTTGACGCTCATCGAGGGCGCCATCATGTCAGCTACGAAAATCCTCTGGGGCCAAGTCATCGCCGTCTTCGCGGTGACGCTCGCCGGCATCTGGGCGGCGACTCAATGGACCGCCCACGCGCTCGCCTATCAGCCCGAACTGGGTGAACCGTGGTTCTGGCTGGGACCATGGCCGATCTATCCGCCGCCGGCGTTTTTCTGGTGGTGGTTCGCATTTGATGCCTATGCGCCGAAGATCTTCGAAACCGGTGCGCTGATCGCGGTCTCGGGCGCCATGGCGGCCGTCGTTATCGCGATCGCCATGTCGGTCTGGCGGGCGCGGGAGGAAAAGAAATCCGAAACCTATGGCTCGGCGCGCTGGGCTACCCCCAAGGAAATCCGCAAGGCCGGTCTCTATGCCAATGACGGCGTGGTGATCGGATGGCACGAGAAGCGCTATCTGCGCCACGATGGTCCCGAGCACGTGCTGTGCTTCGCGCCTACCCGGTCCGGCAAGGGCGTCGGGCTCGTCATTCCCTCGCTGCTCACCTGGCCGGGAAGCTGCATCGTCCATGACATCAAGGGCGAGAACTGGCAGCTCACCGCCGGGTTTCGGGCGAAGCATGGGCGGGTTCTGCTGTTCGATCCCACCAATGCCGCTTCCAACTGCTACAATCCATTGCTGGAAGTGCGTAAAGGCGAGTGGGAGGTGCGTGACGTCCAAAACGTCGCCGATGTGCTGATCGACCCTGAGGGGTCGTTGGAGAAACGCAACCATTGGGAAAAAACCAGCCACGCACTTCTGGTCGGCGCCATCCTCCATGTGCTGTATGCCGAAGCAGACAAGACGCTCGCCGGCGTGGCTGCCTTTCTGTCCGACCCCCGGCGCTCGATCGAAACCACGCTCTATACAATGAAGGCCGCTCCGCATCTGGGAGAGGCAGGCGTTCATCCGGTCGTGGCAGCCGCCGCACAGGAACTGCTCAACAAGTCCGAAAACGAACGATCAGGCGTGCTCTCGACCGCAATGTCGTTCCTCGGACTCTATCGTGATCCTGTGATTGCAAAGGTTACCGGAGCATCCGACTGGCGCATCGATGACCTTGTGCGTTCACCCCTGCCGGTCTCGCTCTACCTCGTCATCCCGCCTTCCGATATCAGCCGGACCAAGCCCCTCGTCCGGCTGATGCTCAATCAGATCGGCCGGCGTCTCACTGAGGATCTGACGGCAAAAGGACAGCGTCAGCGTCTGCTGTTCATGCTGGACGAATTTCCCGCCCTCGGCCGGCTCGACTTCTTCGAAAGCGCACTGGCCTATGTTGCGGGCTACGGCATCAAGGCTTTCCTCATCGCCCAGAGCCTCAACCAGATCGAGAAGGCTTATGGGCAGAACAATTCGATCCTCGACAACTGCCATGTACGCGTCGCCTTCGCGGCGAATGATGATCGCACGGCCAAGCGGGTGTCGGACGCGCTTGGCACCGCCACCGAGCAGCGCTCGATGAAAAACTATGCCGGTCACCGGCTTTCGCCCTGGCTGGGCCACGTCATGATTTCGCGGACAGAGACGGCGCGGCCCTTGATGACGCCGGGTGAGGTCCAGCAATTTTCACCCAACGAGGAAATCGTCTTTGTCGCCAGTACACCCCCCATCAGGGCTGACAAGGCGCGCTATTACATCGACCCGCGCTTCCGCGAGCGACTTCTCGCGCCACCAGAACCAATGCCACTCAAGCCCGCATTACGCCCGAAGGATGACTGGTCGGTACTAGCGGTGGTGGCGGCACCACCCATGCCGATCACCGCCCCGCCGGCAAGCGATGCCAGGAAGGACGAGGACTGCGCTGGAGGAGACAGGCGCCAGCCAGATGGTTCCGGAGCTGCGGCCGACCCTGCCAATTCTGGTATCCGCCGCGAGCCGGAACTGAGCGAGCATGAAGAGATCGTGCCCAAGCCCAAGCCGCCCGAGTTTGAGGACCCCACGCGTGAAGACAGCCTGGACGAGGAAGCTGCTCGCGCCAAGCGCCAGGCGGATCGCGTGATGCGTCGCGATGCCCGCAACGCTTCGCTGGATCCTGATGATGGAATCGTACTTTGACTGCCGCCCATATCAAGCGCAGCATCCGCCTTCGTGTGAACCTTGCCCGTCGGCTCGCCGATCATGCCATTGCACGCCGCACCTCCCAGACCGCTGTCATCGAGGCAGCCCTGGAGTCATTCCTGTCGCCAGATGCGTCCGACCGTCTCGAAGCGGCGCTCTCCCGCCGGCTTGATCGGCTGACGCGCGATTTCGAACGTCTTGAATGGCATGTCGCGCTGTCCAACGAGACTTTCGCGCTGTTCGTGCGCAACTGGCTCAGCGTCGCTCCCGCTGTTCCCGACAATATGGATCAAGCCGCACGAGCACAGGGCCGCGAGCGTTGGGAGCGCTTCGTAAGCGCTCTGAGTCAACGCATGGAGCAGGGGCCGCGGCTTGGCGAGGAAATGTCCAGCGATCGTGACGGCGCTTAGTCGCGCCGCCGTTCAATAAGGCTTAATCGCGAATGACTTCTACTCCAACTCGGAACCATTCCGACAGGAAACCGTCTTCGCTGGCCAACGCTTAGCTGGATGGCTCCCAGCCGAGTACTGCGGGTGTCCGATTCAAAAGGGGGAGGTGTGAAAAATAGGAGTAAGCCATTGAAATATCGTCAAAATCAGTGCGACACTGTATCCAAAACTGTATCAAACGGCAAGATTTTAATCCGCTAGGCCGCGATTCTTGTGGAAAATGCACGCCATTCTGCGCGTCTGCGCCGCTCTCGAAATCCACGGTCGACTTTGAATTGGTCGCAAAAATGGCAATGCCCGGAGCACGCTTCGTAGATTCTGTGGCGGATTCGAGGTTCGGAGCTTCGCCTTCCACGAATGCACGTGAAATATTATCGCGCTTTTCATGCCAGACCGACTTAGATCGCCACATTCGCGCTGCGATCTCCTGCTCCTCTGGGCCCATGGCATTGGTATAAATTGCCGTTGTCTTAATGTCGGCATGACCCAGCCACTTTTGGACTAGGGTTAATGGGACGCTTGCCTGAATTGCGCGAACGCCAAACGCATGCCTGAGGCCCTTTGGCGTCGCATAGCTGCCACGAATACCTGCATCCTGCATAACTTCGACAATCCGGCGGTATCCGGTCATACGTGACCACGGCCAGAGAAGCTTGGATTCCGCGTCAGTGGTTTGCAGCCAGCGTTGCAGCGCCTGAAGATAGTGTGGAGGAAGTGGAATGGCGCGAAAAACGCGCTGCCCACGCTTCTTCAGGCAGCGAATGATGACGTGCTGGGATTCAAAGTCGATGCTGTCGCGCGTTAACGATAGCGCTTCGGATATTCTGCACCCGGAGAACGCAAGCATCCAACAAAATGTGCGCACTTCCAGCGAGCACTGTTTGGCAGTTTTAACAAACGAATCAACCTCTTTCGACGTCAAATACTTCCGCTGTCCCTGACCATTGAAGACAGTCCATGACACTCTTTCATTCCCCTCCGCAGCCTTTTTTCGTGCCGCTCCCTTAACGTCGTTAACCTTACCAAAGGCTTCACCGGCACCCGTTGATACAGTTTTGGATATTCGGTCGCAGACTCGGGCGATGGTTTCGCTCGGAAGAAGGGGGCGGCCGTGGCAACGCAATCAGAGGAGAAGGGCGCAAGCATCCATTTCCTGCGGCCCCGTGCCCGGCGCCCTGATGGCCAGGGCGTTCATTTTGTTCTGCGGATCGACAATTACCCCCATCTTCTGCGTGCCTATGGGCCTGAAGTGGCGCGGTCAGCGCTCGGTGAGCTCAATCGAATATTGGCTGACTTCTTCCGCGATGACGGCCTGGTAGCGCCCGAGCCTGATGGTCGGCTTGAGATTCTCCTTTGGAGCCCTGCGTTGCTGGGCAAATTGCCGCTCGAAAATGCGTGCGAAAATTGGGTTCATTCTTTTTGCGCCGCCATTGCGATGGTGCCTATCGAGTGCGCTGACGAGAGGCTGCATCTTGCTCTTTCGGGTGCGTGGACCAAGTTGGAATCGATCCATCTCGACGTCCATGATGCTCTGGCGTCTCCCGCCCTGCATGCGCTTGATCGAGTCCGTTTTTCCGGCGAGGCGCCCGGTCATGGCGACGACTGGATCGCGCGCTATCGTCGCGACATGGTTGCTGCCGCCGAGCTATTCGGCGCAATCGACGCTCAGGAATCGGTCAATGCTTTTGCCGCGATCGACAGTGAAGAACCCCTCGAGTTTTCTCACTATAGCGCTCGTCAGCTGGCGCTCGCTTGGCAGCCTGTTCGGGGCGCCGGGGATGCAACCGGTGTTCTCTATTACGAATGCCTGATCCGGTTGATCGATTCTGGTGGCGGCAGCGCCCCGCCAGATGGCCTGCTGGAGTCGCTTGAGCGCCTGGGTCTCGTGCGCGCGCTTGACCACTACATTCTCTCTGCGGTCATTGCGGAGCTTGAGCAGCATCCAGATGTCACGCTCGCTGCCAACATCTCCGCCCAGAGTGCTCAGTTCGATGGCTGGTGGCAGGATATCGAGCAGCGACTTGCAGCTGACCGCTCGGTTGCGCAGCGCCTGGTCATCGAAATCACGGAAACGACGGTGATGCCCGACATCGCAGCGGCGGCGGAGTTTGTGTCGCGGATGCGCTCATTGGGCTGCTTGATCGCGCTCGATGATTTCGGCACCGGTTTCGCGTCGATACGTCAGCTCCTCGCTCTCAAGCCCGATATCGCGAAGATCGATCGTCTATTTCTCGCTCGCGCCGGACTATCTCGGCAGGACTGCGCCGCCTTCACGCATTTGGTGGGGCTAGCCGATGCCCTTGCTCCCATCGTGATCGTCGAAGGCGTCGAGAGCGATGAGCAGTGCCAACTCGCGATCGAAGCCGGCGCCATGTGGCAGCAGGGATATCATCATGGCCGGCCCAGCCTAACCCGCACTTGGCGGTGGTCGCCTGAGGGTGTTGCTGGCGCATCGTTGCGTGGCTCCAGCGAGCTGCGCGCAAATGCCTCTGCTTCAGGCCGGTCATCATGACGGCGATCGACAGACTCGCGGGCAGCGTGACTGCAGAGGTGCTTCCGGTCGATGGACGGCCACTGCAGCAGGCACTCAAAGCACTCAAGATCGCCAGACGCATTCTTGCCGGGAGCGCGCCTGATCTTGCTGGTCCGCATGTCCAGTTGGCGATCGACCTGATCGAACCTTTGGGGCGGCGGCAAGCGACGTGTCATTTGCTGCCGATCAACGGCGGCAAGCTCGATGGCAAGGCCTCCTGCTCATCCGTAATGGCTACGGGTATCGCCTCATGAGCAGGGTTCGCTTCCGCAACTGTGGCCTGTCGAGGATGTCGAAGCATCCCAAGCTGCTGGCGAGCTGCCTGGCCGCTGTCGTTACCCCGCCATCGCAACCCTTGGCGAGCATGAGGCGGCGATGATCAAGCGAGGGGGCCAACGGCAGATGCGGAACCGGCGCAAGAACATGAGGGCGGATTACGAGTTCGTGCCGTCGCCCGATGGCCGCAGAATCATGAAGGGTTGCATGATCGCCCTTCCTCTGAGTGCTGCCCTTTGGTGGCTGATCCTCCGCGCTGCGAGTGCGATGATATGAGCGGTCGGCACGACAGCACTTCCGATACTGACGCGAGCCCGATGGCCGAAGCGTTTTGTCGACCCGTCGGGGCTGACAATTCGGGTGCCTACGCATGCTGGGTCAACACGGCCTCGTCAGGGCAGGCCGAATCCTGGCAAATAGCGGTTGTTCATCCTCCGCGCGACGAGGGGCCGAGCCCTGTCGTCAAGTGGGTCGTGGCACTAGCTCCGCTCAGCATTCTCTTCTGGGTCGTGGTCGGATGGGCCGTGTGGCGGTTGTTCCAATGATTTACACGCAACGTTCAAATGCTTTGGCGCGAATGGTGCCGAATTGCCTCGATGCATGTTCAAAGGCGCCACTCGAGCTCGGTCGCTCCCCTTTCTTGCCGAGTCCCTCGGGTCGCACCCTGGGAAGGCGAGGCGCAACACCGACCCGCGCAACAAAAGCGCGACCCCTGCGGTGCTGCGCCTCGTCGAATCTGTCGAACACCGCACCCGGTGATCGTCTCGCAGCCTCCTGGAGAGGATGCTGGAGCGGCGTGCGCAGGACGCCGGAAGAAGCGTCGCGCACGCCCAATTCTGTCATCGGAACACAATCGCCCAAGTCGCTCGCGGCATCATGGGATGGTCCATCCAATCACGATCAATTCTGCCTCGCAGCAGGTTCCCGGAGTATTCTTGCATGAAATGGTCACCCATAGTTTCGGGTGCGATCGTCGCTGCCCTTCTTCAGCCAGCTTCGGCCGCAGCCAACAATGTCGGCGAGAACGTAGCGTGGCAGTTCGACACGAGCGCTGACAAGGTAAACAAAGCCTATCTCGAGGATATGCGGCAGAAGCGGAAAAACGGAGTCTACGCAGCGCCTATCTACACGACGAATATTGATCGTCAGTATAACTGCTCAGTTTCTGCCAGTGCTATCGGCAATACCTCTTCGTCGAGCGCTGTGGCGAATTCGCCTTCGACATCGGGCCATTCCTCGACATCGACC
>TARA_R110000868_G_scaffold148839_5_pt1 | contig 15833 bp, 17 predicted proteins | sample TARA_R110000868 | Tara Oceans TARA_R110000868 (sample SAMEA4397489) | marine metagenome | biome: Polar Biome; feature: [SRF] surface water layer (ENVO:00010504); material: water (ENVO:00002006), including particulate matter (ENVO:01000060) such as... | depth 5 m | reverse complement strand
CGACATCAAGGAGATACTCCCCGGTGACACGGTCGTCAGCGTGGACAAGCACGGGAACCCCGTCAACGCCCTCGTCAGCAAAACGATCGAGCAGGCGTGGGACGGCGACCTCGTCACGTACAAGAACCGTGGCATGAAGATGGAGTTCACGCCGGACCATCGGTTCGCGTATCTGATGTCGGATGGCACTCACCGTATGCAGGAGTTCCACACATTCCGGCAGATCGACATCATGCGGCGAACGTCCCACCGCAAAGAACCCGGCGAGGTGTTCGACACCTTCGGGTTGTTCATCGGTCTCGCTCTGATGAACGCACGGGTCAAGGATGTAGACGGCAAGAAATACGTGGAGATCGAGTCCAGCACGGAAACGTGCCACGACGCGGTCGGCCAACTGAACATGAAGTGGACGTACGACCGTGGTCTGTATCTGATCGACAACGAGCACGCGGTACTGGCCGTCGAGCAGATGGGGAAAGCACACAAGCGAATCATCCCACACGCATACCGCAACTGCGTCGAGGTGATGCTGGGCACTCAGGCGATGGGTCCGGCGTTCTACACAGACAGCACTGAGCTGGTTGATCAGATCGCAGAGCTGGCGGCGGTGACTGGCTTCGCGTTCTACAGCAAGTACCGGGTCGGGACGTACGAGATTTACACTCGTGGTCCAACCTCGATCAAGTTTCGCAAGACGACCACCGAGCACTTCAAAGGTCCGGTCTATTGTCTGACGGTTCCCGAGACCGAGACGTTCTTCGTCCGGCAGAACGGATCAGTCTGGCTCAGTGGCAACAGTGGGCACTCATGGGTCAAGCATCGCTGGCGGCTGCCCGCACCGCAGAACCGGATGTGCAGCCAGCTCATTACGGACTCGATCGACAAGAACGGGGATGTCGAGCCACCACGGATCGCGATCATGGGACACATCCGTGAGAACCACGTTCTGCTGTTTGCCGATCCCGGCTACATCGGTCGTATCAAGAGTTCGGCCCGTAACCATGCGGAGCTGGAAGCGTGGCTCAACGGATCATGGGATATTGTTGCGGGTGGCATGTTCGACGATCTGTGGGAACCAAACATTCACGTCCTGCCGCCGTTCCCGCTGCACATGATTCCGAATGGCTGGCGGATGGATCGATCTTACGATCATGGACAAAGTCGCCCGTTCAGCGTCGGGTGGTGGGGCGAAAGCAACGGCGAGCCGGTAGAGTTCGGCGGCAAAAGGTATGGGACCGTCCGGGGCGACCTGATTCGGATCGCAGAGTGGTACGGCTGGACGGGCGAACCGAACGTGGGTTCTCGTATGTTGACCAGCGAGATCGCCAAGGGGATACTGGACCGCGAAAACCAGATGGGTATCTACGGTCGTGTCAAGACCGGCATAGCGGACGGATCGATTTTCGACGAGTATGAGCCGGGACTCAGTGTCGTTGGCGAAATGCGGAAGAACGGCGTGGATTGGTACGCGGCTGACAAAGGCCATGGCAGTCGAAAGCAGGGATGGGAGCAGATAAGGGAGCGGCTCGAAGGCGCGAAGCCGGGAGACGAAGGGGTGCGTGAGGAAGCGGGGTTGTTTATTCTTGAGACCTGTGATCAGTTCTTGAGGACAATTCCAGTTCTGCCCCGCAGCGACAAAGACCTCGACGACGTTGATACGGACGCAGAGGACCATATCGCGGATGAGGCGAGGTATCGTGTCAGATTTAAGTCTCGACGAATGCGTCGTGGGAGCTGGAAGTAATGGCAAAGAAGAAAGCTGGACCGGACACACTCTCCGCTGCCTACGTCCACATGCAGCCGCTCTGGCACAAGATCGACGCGGTGCTCGGCGGCACGGAAACGATGCGAGCGTCTGGGGAAGTGTACCTGCCCCGGCACAACCGTGAGAGTCACGACGCCTACGAGGAACGGCTGAACCGGACGGTCCTTGTCAACACCACGGACCAAACTCTAAGCGGCTGGGTGGGCCGACCATTCGGAAAACCAATCCAGTTCAACGAGGACATCCCGATCACGCTGGAGCCGTTGCTCGAAGACGCTGACCAGCAGGGCAGTGACCTCGACGTGTTCTGTCGCAACTGGTTCAAGAACGGACTCGCCAAGGGGTTCAGCCACGTGCTGGTTGACTTCCCATCGCTGCGACACGACGCCGACCAGCCACGCACGCTGGAAGACGATCGCAACGAGAAGCTACGACCGTACTTTGTTCAAGTCCCGCCAGAGAATGTTATCGCAGCCCACGCCGAGATCGTGGACGGCGTGGAGACGCTGACTCACCTGCGGGTGCTTGAGCAGGAGATCGTACGAGTCGAATTCGAAGAGGTCGTGGTGAACCGCATCCGGGTCTACGAGCCGGGGCACGTCACGCTCTACGAAGAGAGAAAGATCAAAAACCAGAACAAAGTCGAGTGGGTCATCGTCGACGAGTACGACTACGACCTCAGCTACATTCCGCTGGTGACGTTCTACTCCCAGCGTGAGGGTTTCATGTTGAGCAAGCCGCCACTGCTCGATCTGGTGAACCTCAACATCGGCCACTGGCAGAGTCAGTCGGATCAGACGGCGGTACTCACCGTTGCAAGGTTCCCGATGCTGGCGTCGTCGGGCGTGCTGGACGACGAGTCAGAAATTGTGGTTGGGCCGAATCAGTGGCTGTCCACACGGGAACCACAGGGCAAGGTCTACTACGTCGAGCACACGGGCAAGGCGATCAACAGCGGACGGCTCGACCTGCTCGACCTCGAAGAGAAGATGGCTAAGTACGGTGCGGAGTTCCTCACCAAGAAGCCCGGACGACAGACGGCAACCGCTCGCGCGTTGGACTCAGCCGAGGCTGTCAGTCCGTTGCAGGATATGACGCACCGCTTCATCGACGCGGTCAACCTCGCTCTGCGATACGCTGCTGACTGGGTCGGTGAAGAGAGTGGCGGCAGCGTTGACCTCGATACTGACTTCGGGATGAGCGGGGGAGACGCTGGTGCGCTGACGGCACTGAATGAAGCTCGTGCCGGTCGGGACATTTCTCGTGAGGCGTACCTGAAGGAACTCCAACGACACGGCGTACTGGATCGATCGTTCGACCCGGCCAAAGATGTGGGGCTGCTCACAAATGAAGTAGCCCTGCTGGGCCTTTCCACAGAACCGCTAGATGATGAGGATGAATAAATGAAGGTATTTGAAGGCGGCGTAAAGGGCAACCAGCAGAATGCAATCTCTGAGGGTTCGGCCAACGCAACCAACACACTGACGATCGCAGCCGTGGCCGATCACTTCCACGTGCTCGACTCGTTCGCGTTTTCCTGTGACGCTGATCCCGCGAAAGGGACGTTGGTCACTATCTCGTTCGGAGCTGTCGTGAAGTGGAAGCACTTCGTAAAGAGCGGCGGACCCGGCCCGATCCCACTGGACGCACTGGCGTCGGGTGTCAAGAACGAAGCGGTCACCATTGTGGCAAGTGCCGCAGGAGCGGCCATCAGCGTAAACCTCAGCGTGAAATACAGGTAAGCAGATGCCGTACGAAGATACAGGGTTGGGCGGAAACTCGGGCACGAGCGGAGTCTCCGCTGTTCACGACGCCGGTTTGGTCTCGACCATTAGAACGGTGGGTCGGAAACGGAAGAAGTATTCGGTCGTGTGCCCGCAGGCGGGGAAGCTCTTTTGCTTTGCCAAGTTCCAGAGGTCGCTCATGCAACTTCCGCTGGATCAGGCGCACGTTGTGATCTATGACAACTCCCGATCAGAACGACACCGTGCGAGGTTGGTATCACTGACCAAGTCGCTGCCGTCATTCACGTTGGTGGAAGACCGGAACCCGCCAGCATCAATCGAAAGCACGGACAGCTTCCGAAATATCATTCGTCGATGCAGTGACGTGTATCAGCAGATTTACGAGCAACACCTTCCGGCGAAGTCAGACTTCGTCATCAATCTGGAAGACGACATTGAATCACCCAAGGGTGGCTTCGACAGGTTGCTCAACGTGATGCAGACATACGACGGTGTGGGCACTGTGATTGGAAACTGCCACGACCGTCGAGTCTTTGTGTCGAACGGAAGGGCCAGCTCGATCGCGGTCAACTTCACAAAGAGTCAGCCCATTGGGGGCACGGGTGAAACGCTCTACGAGGTTACGGGGATGCCGGAGAGGCAGTTCGGTGTCGAGGCTATTGGGGCGGGGCACATGGGTCTCTGGCTAGCTCGTCGGGAGTGCGTTGAGCAGGTGGGTATGCGAACAATCCCGGAACCATCGCTGTTGCCTTTGGGTCACGACATCCAGTACGGCCTTCGTCTCAACGAAGCGGGCTGGAAGTTCGCGATCGACTGGAGCGTTCCCCTGAAGCACTACTACCAGAGAGACGGATCAACTTTGTCATGTTGACGTTGGAGCACAGCCAGTTCATTTGTGTCCCAAAGACGGGTTCGATGTTCTGCACGTATGCAATGGTGCATTCGTGCGAATACGCGGAGATCAAGTGGAACGACGCACGGAGCTACCACACACCGCTGAGCGAGGTTCCGTACCCGAACAGGCCCACGTTCGGGTTCGTGCGTCATCCGGTCGCGTGGTACGTCTCATACTGGAGACACCGGATGGAGCACGGCTGGGACGAAGCGGGCCACGTCGTTGACAGAGTGTGCAGGTCTGACAAGTTCGAAGTCTTCATGGACAACGTGCTGCGACAGGCACCGGGATGGATGGGTCGATACTTCAGCATGTGGTTGGGCCACGACCTCAAGCAACTGGCCTTCGTCGGACGTAACGAAAATCTGCTGGAAGACCTGATCGACATTCTGAACAAGCTGGAAGAACCATTCGACGAGGACAAGTTGCGAGCGTATCCACGGACGAACCAAGGCAACCGGGAAAAGTTCTCCGTCGACATACCCACAGCACTCAGGCGTCGGATCGAAGAGTCCGAGGCATACCTGATAGAAACATACTACGAATGACTGATAAATTTCTGCACCACAACATGGAGCTGGCAGGCGAACAGACGATGCCGGGAACGCCACTGCTGTCAGCAGACCCGGCAACACAGCAGGTTCTACGACTGCTGTCACGTTGCTACCCCCCGTCGTCGGATCGCACCAGCGTGCGGGTGGCGGACCTCGGTTGTCTTGAGGGTGGGCACTCCGCCGAGATCGCCAAGGCTGGATACGACGTCACAGGCATAGAGGTTCGGGAGAGCAACTTCCAGAAATGTCTCACGGTGCAGGAAGGCGTGGGCAGAGTTCCCGGCAGGCTGCAATACGTTCAGGACGACGTGCTGAACCTCAAGAGTGTCGAACAGCAGCATGGGAAGTTCGACGCCATCTTCGCAGGCGGGATTCTGTACCACCTCGAAGAACCCGTTAGCTTCCTCAAGCTGCTGTTCGACTCAGTGCAGAACGTCCTGATCCTGAATACGCACTTCGCAGACCCCGAAACATTCACGGTCTTCGAAGAGAAGGGGCTGATGGGCGACCTGACGAAGAACGAAGAGTATTTCGGCCAGTGGTACACGGAGTATTCAACCACGGAACAGTTCCGGTCTCGTGAGAAACACGAACTGAGTTCGTGGAACGCGAGTCGTTCTTTCTGGTTGACGAAGCCCGAACTGCTGAGAGCACTTTCGGATGTCGGGTTCGTCGATATTGCGGTTATGTTCAACAGCGAAGAGGATGAGGCGTTCTCGCGGGCCACATTCGTTGCGTGGAAGTAGGACAAATGGCACATGCCAACCAAACATATCTCGACTTGCAGCTTCGATACCAGCACCGACTTCGACGACTGGCGAGCCGAATTCTTGGACGGTCCATCGAACTGGTTTCACTTTCTGACAAGCAACTGCTACAGCGTCTACGCCGCGAACTTCCGGTGCTGCGTCGGGGTAAGTTTGACTTTGGTGCGCGAAGATACCTGGCACTCATGGACGAACTGGAGCAACTGCGACGGCAGGACATTGAACAAGCCTGGGGAGCAGCAATCGTCGAGATAGAGGAACTCGCTGAGGTCACGCAGGACAAGGAAGAAGAACGTATGCTCGTCGCACTCCCCGTGCGAATCCCAATCAAACGCCTCGCGGCGGCAGCGGTGCTATCAGTCTTTGCCGAGCCGTTTGCGGGGGGTCCGCTCGATGCGAGGACTTTCCCGCAGTGGCTTGCGTCCGTGCAGCAGGCGGACAACGCTCGCATCCGTGGTGCGGTTGCGAAAGGCATTCGAGACGACATCAAGAACAGTCTGATCCTCACGTACCTTGCTGGCACTCGTCGCAAAGGATTTTCAGATGGTGTTCTCGCCGGAACCAGACGGAACATGCAGGCGGTGCTTGCCTCGGGAATCACTCACATCCACAACGGTGTTTCGGGAAAGCTGTGGGACAACAACCCGGCGGTGTTCAAGTTCCTGCAATGGGTTTCTGTGCTCGACGGACGCACGTCACTCATCTGTTCGGGACGCGATGGCAAGTTCGCCCCGCTAGGCAAGAACAAAGTACCAGCCGGACTGCCCCTGCTTAGCCCACCAAGTGCTCGACCCCCGGCACACGTTAGCTGCCGTTCAGTCGTTGTTCCAGTATTTGACCACAGGGGGATCGCGGGTATCATCGGAGAACGACCGTTCGTACGAGAGACAGTAAAGGACGAATACAGGCAGATAAACTTCCGGCAGGATGCTCGCATCCAGATGGGAGATAACCGATGGCGGGCACTGACCGAAGTACAGCGTCAGCGAGCCGTAGATAGCATCAGAGACAAGTGGCTGCGTGACCGCATTGGAACGGTCCCTGCCGATGTCACATACGACAGATGGTTGAGATCACAACCGATAGCTTTTCAGAATGAAGTGTTGGGTCGCAGCAAAGCGATCCTTTTCCGTAAAGGACTCAACATCGATCGCTTCGTAGATCGAGGCGGTAGAGAGTTGACCATCCAAGAACTCAAGGGACTGGTGGAGTAAGAATGTTTGATTTTGCAGCTAACACCGAACTGGAAACTCTGGACAATGTGCCAGAGAACTTCCACGTCTTCTACGTCGCGAGCGATTCCGGCTTCAAATTGAATTCGGAAGATGGTGCTACTTCGGCGGCGGTGGCAAGTATCACGGGACTCTCCAAGAGTCTGACCGCAGCTCGTGGCGATGCGAAGAATCGGAAGGTTGACCTGTCTGCCCTGTCTGACTACGGCGACAGCGTGGAGTCGATCGCGGAAGGGGTCACAGCAAAGCTGGAAGAACTCAACGGTCAGATCAAAGCGGGCGGTAAGGCCAAGATCGACATTGACAAGATCAAGGCTGACCTTGCCGTGGCACAGGCAGCGGAGAACACGAAGCGTGACGCGCGTGAGCAGGCACTCCAGAACCAGCTCTATGGGATGCTCGTCACCTCAGAGGCCACAACGGCCATCACGGCACACAAGGGTGTCCCTGAACTGCTGATGCCATTCGTCAAGCAGCAGGTGCAGGTGGTCGAGGAAAACGGCCAGTTGAATGCGTTCGTTGTCGACAAGGACAACAACCAGCGGTACTCCGGTACGACTGGGGCACCGATGACGGTTAGCGAACTGGTCGTGGAAATGAAGGGCAACGCTCAATTCGGTCGCGTGTTCGAATCGGAAGCACCTTCTGGGCCGGGAACCCCGCCGTCGCCGCGTCGTGTCACACCGAAGCCGGGAACAGAAATGTCCTCGACGGACAAGATCGCGGCGGGCTTGAGAGCAGGCAAGGCGACACGACCCGGCATGGAGTAGGGGAAAGGACTTGACGTTCTTTGTGCTGCCACATACCTTCTGTGGCAGCACTTGGCCGGGAAGCGACTTCCGGGCAACACTGTCAGAGCGATTCTGGCGTTCCATGAATCGTAAACAATCTGGCAGGAGACGCCCTACATGGCATCCGTAACTCTAGCTGAGTCGGCCAAGCTGGCCGAGAACGACCTCGTCGCAGGTCTCATCGAAAACATCATCACCGTCAACAAGATGTTCGAAGTTCTTCCGTTCGACGGTATCGACGGCAACGCTCTGGCGTACAACCGCGAGAACGTCCTCGGGGATGTCAGCACGTACGCAGTTGGTGACACGATCACCAGCAAGGCTGCTGCGACATTCACGCAGGTCACGAGCACGCTGACGAGCATCCTCGGTGATGCTGAAGTCAACGGTTTGATCCAAGCCACCCGATCGGGTGATGGCAACAACCAAACTGCGGTGCAGATTGGCTCAAAAGCCAAGTCGGCTGGTCGTAAGTACCAGGACATGATGGTCAACGGCACTGGTGCAAGTAACCAGTTCGACGGCCTCTTGGGTCTGGTTGGCACTGGTCAGGAAGTTAGTGCTGGCACCAATGGTGCTGCACTGTCCTTCACTGACATGGACGAAATGCTCGACCTTGTCACTGACAAAGACGGCACGGTCGACTGGATCACGATGAACGCTCGACCGATGCGTTCTTACCTCGCTCTGCTACGTGCTCTGGGTGGTGCGACCATTAACGAAGTGGTCACCCTGCCGAGTGGTGCAACTGTTCCCGCCTACCGTGGTGTTCCGATCTTCCGTAACGACTGGTTGCCTATCAACCAGACGCAGGGTAGTGAGAACGCTGCCACGACTGTTCTGGCTGGCACGCTCGACGACGGTTCTCGTCAGCACGGTATCGCTGGCCTGACCGCAGCGAACGCGGCTGGTCTTCAGGTCGTGGATGTCGGGGAGTCTGAAGACAAGGACGAGCACATCTGGCGTGTGAAGTGGTACTCTGGTCTGGCTGTCTTCAGCCTGAAGGGTCTCTCTTCGCTGGTCGGCGTGAACAACTAAGAAACGGGTTCGCAAGGACTCGCTACCGAAACCGGGCTGGTCGGCGCACTAGCCCGGTTTTTCCAAACAACGAAAAAACTCCATAGGGAGACACGACAATGGCTGAAGGACTTTGGCTCGTCGAGCGAACAACCGCTCTCGACGGCAATGACATCGACGGTGTTCGCACCATGATTCTCGCTGACGATGACGGCACCAGTTCGGCTGCGATTCTTGTCGCTGCTGTTACTGCCATCAACGCAGCGAGCGGCGCAACGGACAAGTTCCCTACGGGGTACTTCGATACGACCAATCTGCTCAGTGACCTTGTCACTCTGGGCGATCTTCGAACGGACAGTGACTTCATCGCAATGGGTGAAATCCACTACTCCGTCCGAACATAATTCACGTCCCGCGTGAGTTCCTTGAGTGGCCGTTGGCGGTGCAACGCCAACGGTCATTTTTTCTTATACATCGGATAGCGACGGGGATTCGAATGAAGCTCTACCTCACGGGACCGAAGGCGGGCAAGACAATCAAGCTCAACGGCGTTGGATTCGTCTCGGGTATCGCGGACATCGATGCCAAAGACGTAGGACTTGCGAGGTACTTCGCCAAGTGCTACGCCGCCTATCCGGAAGGTTCACCAGAATTTCTCGAAGCAGTGAAACGGGACGGCGGCGGAAAGGAAATCTACTATGGCAAGCGTGATATTCCGCAACACCAATCAGGGACTGAAGGCGGACTTCTCCCGGATGGGCGTGGGGCTGCCGCGACGGCTACAGAAAACCAGCGACCAGATGCTGGAGCAGACGCACACGAATCGGGAAGTGGTTCCGAGGGGAGTGGACACGAAGACTCCGGGGCATCTGTCCAAGAGGCGGTGATCGAAGCCTGCCTGAAGCTGGACACGAGGAACCCCAGACACTGGACTCCGGGTGGCGTTCCGAAGTTCCCAGAAGTGCTCAACACGCTGGGGGCCAACCCGCTCGAAATTACTCGGAAGCAAATCAGCACGTACGGCCTAACTCGCAAACAGGTGGCTGAACGTCAGGACGCATAGATCGGGCTCGGATGGCATTTACGTTCACTGCCGAAGATGGCACCGGACTCACTGCGGCCAACTCATTTGGAACCGTCGCTGAGGCCGATGACTATCATGATGGTCGAGGCAACACAGCGTGGGCATCTATTGCCACGAATGCCCTGAAGGAAGACTGCCTCGTACGTGCGACGGACTACATCGAGAAGCGGTTCGGTCACAAGTTCCGGGGCTTCCGTCGACGCGGAGATCAAGCACTGTCGTGGCCGCGTCTCGACGCATGGGACAACAGCGGCTACACGTTCGATGACGTACCAGTGAAACTCAAGCAGGCGCAGTTCGAGTACGCCCTGCGATCGGCCACGCTCCACGAACTCACGCCTGACCCGCCGTCTCCGGTGCAAGCACAGACCAACCTGACGGGCGAGACCAGAACAACGACTCCGACTGGCGGGGTATCGAAGTTCAAGGAAGTCGTTGGTCCGATCGAGGAGGAGACCGAGTACGACAAGGGCGGTAGTCTTTCCGCTGCTGGCGTTGCACCGAAGTCTTCACTGGTTAGCGACTACAACATCCCGGAATACCCAGCGGCTGACATGCTCTTGCATGGAATGCTGCTGAACTCATCTTCTCGCACCACTGTTCGGGGGTAGTCATGGCAAAGGACTATTCTGGAGCAAAGGCACTGGCCGACAGGGCGATGGCGAAGTTCGGTCGTGCTGTTGACATGCTGTCAGATTCACGAGTGGAGACGGACACGGACCAACCGTGGTTGGGCACTTCAACCACGGAGACCCGGCTGACTGGGCGGATGGCGATCTTCGTTCCGGTGGCAGGCGACCAGACGGTCAGCAGGATCGTATCTGACTTAGGTGGGTCGACGCGACGAAGGGTAGACACATTTTTGATTGGTGCCGTTGCCGGTTACGACCTGTCCGACTTCCAGAAGATCGTCGACGGAGACAAGATTTGGAAGATTGGCGTGGTCCACGTCATCGCTCCGGGTGACACGGTGCTGCTCTACCAGATTGAGGTTTCAGGTTAGTGACCACTCCAGCCTTGGCTCGCATTGACATGTATCAGGCTGTGAAAACAGCTTGGGATGGGGGTGCGTCCACAACGGGGAAGGTGCTGATCTTCGACAACATTACGAAGGACATTCCGACTGACGAGGTAGGAGCGACGGGCGACCCGCCGCTCTGGGGATCAGTCAAGGTTGAGAATAATCTGTCGCAAGCTGTTTCCCTGCGAGGGGCTGGTGGAACGCGACGGTTCCGACGAGGTGGTCTGCTCTTTGTGGAGCTATACACGCCCGCCGGAAATGGGCTATCATCAGCCGACGCAGCGGTCAAGGTCGTCCTTGACGGCACTGAGGGACAGACGACAGCGAATGGCGTCTACTTTCGCAACGCTCAAGTACGGGAAGAGGGTGTCTCTGGACCGTGGTTTCTGACTGTCATCGCAGTCGAATTCGAGTATGACGAGGTAAAGTGAAATGGTAGACGTTACGAAAATCGACTCGAATATCAGTGGCCTTCGAGTCGCAGCCGAAGATACATACGGTGTCCTTCCCGGTACTCCAATCTGGTACGGACTTGAACCGAACAGCTACAGCGACTTCGGTGGGAACATCACCACGGTTGCTCGTGAAACGATCAATGATTCCCGGTCTCGCCAGCAGGGCGTCACCACAGACGTTGAAGCGTCTGGTGGCTTCGAGGCCGACCTGACGCAGACCTCTCTGGCAGAACTGCTCGAAGGGTTGTTCTACGCACCGTACGACAAGAAAGCGGAGCGGTTTAACAACCACACTGCGGACAGCGTCATCACGGATGTTGCGCTGACCGGCAGCACGTATACGGTGACGACTGGTACTGCCTTCGCTGTCGGAGACTTGGTCTGGGCAAGTGGCTTCACCAACTCAGCCAACAACGGACTGAAGATCGCCGACACAGGGTCTGGTGCTCTGGCGCTGGTCACCGAGGAAGCGTGCGTTAACGAAACAGCACCGCCCGCACTGGCGAAGCTGGTCGCGGTTGGTTTCGAGTTCCCACAGGGTGACGCTTCGATCGTTGTGACAGGCGATCTACCTACGCTGGTTTCAGCGGGTGGAAAGAACATGACGGAGTTCGGTATTCAGCCCGGTGAGTTTGTCTTTATTGGTGGAGACACTACAGCGGACAAGTTCTTCGGTCCTGCTGGAGCGACGAGCGAAGTCAACAACGGATGGTGCCGGGTACGCTCGGTCACAGCCACCGTCATGACGTTCGACAAGACCGCAGCCACGATGGTTGCGGACGACGGCACGGACACCAACGCGGGGGGCACTGGGCTGGAGATTCGAATCTTCTTTGGTCGATCTGTCTCCAACAAGGTTGGCTCGTCCATTGTTCGAAAGACGTACCAGCTTGAACGAACTCTCGGCTCAAACGACGGCATCGCCGCAGACCAGTCGGAGTACATCACAGGCGCGATCCTGAACGAGTTCACCATGAACCTGCCCACGGCAGACAAGGTGACCACGGAAATGACGTTCGTCGGGAAAGACGTTGAGCAGCGAAGCGGAGCCACGGGCGTCAAATCCGGTACACGCCCAACGCTGATTTCGTCTGAGGCGTTCAACGCCAGCTCTGATGTTACTCGGTTCCGACTGTCCGCGATCAGCACCACGGACGCCTTCCCGACTGCGACGTTTGCGTACGTCATGGAAGGGACGCTGTCCATCAACAACAACAACAACCGGAACCTCGCCATCGGCGTGCTCGGTGCGTTCGACAGCTCTGCTGGTACGTTCGAGGTCTCGGCTGAGATCACGGCATACTTCCAGAACATTTCCGCTCTGGCGATCGTGCGTAACAACACGGACGTATCACTCGACATCATTACCGTGAAGCAGAACGCTGGTATGTCTATCGACCTGCCACTGCTCACACTGGCTGGTGGTTTGGCTCAGGTCGAGCTGAACGAACCAATCAAACTGCCGTTGACTTCAGACGCAGCACAAGCAACGCCAGTTGACGCAACGTACACGCACACGATTCGAATCGGTGTGTACGACTACTTACCTGATGCTGCCGAATAGGACCATAGCCGATGGGTGCGTACGACCGATTCCGAACGGACAAGAAGATTGAGATTGAAGGGGTGTGTTTCGAGGAACCAAGGTTCCGATACTGGCTCGCAAGGACTGGTGGAGCAAACAAGAAGTTCCAGCAAATCTTCGAGAAGCTGTCGCGACCGCATCGTCGTCAAATCGACACGGACACGATCGCAGAAGAAACGTCTGAGTTGCTTCTGTGGAAAACCTACGCCAGAGCGGTCATCAAGCGATGGGAAATCATCGACGAAGACGGCAACTGGGTTGAGGGTTTCGAGCGCGTCACAGGCGAAGTGGTTCTGGGTCCAGTCCAGGAAGCACATCTCATCGAGCTGTTCAAAGAAGTGCCTGAATTCTTCAAGGGCATGATGAACGACTCAACGAATCTTCAATACTACACCATCGAGCAAGCCGAGGAAGAGGCAAAAAACTCGTAGAGTTCCTGACGTACCAATTCGATCAGGGACCGTACGAGGAAAAGATCATCAAGCAGTGCGTGAGGGAGAATGCCCCTCTGCCGGACGCGATCCTAAACGCCCCGGAACTGACCAATGGCCTTGCCTTCTATCTGTCCTCTTGGCAGGAACTAGGATACGATAGACCAACGGGATTCGGGGCTGGCCCGATACCGTCAAGGTCCATTCGTGAGTATGCCGACTACATGGAACTCGATTGCGACGATCGATTCATCTTCGAGCACATCATACGAGCGATAGACCGATTCTTCCTTGAGCGATCGAACAAGGAAAAGAAGTGATGGCTACACCCGAAGTCGCAGCAGCGAACATCAGGAAGAAAGGCTCCGCGCTCGGAGCGGCGGCGAACGCCCTCGGAGCACAGGTCGGGATAGCCATCGGCAAATCACTGGTGACGCTCACACCAAGTGACACAGGTGCGGCGAAGTCCAACTGGCAGGGGTCGCGAGTTCGTCCACGGACGGTCAAGCGAACGGCCTACGCTGTTGGAGAATTCTCGAAGACAGACTCGGCAAACGAAGCGGCGGCGATCGCCCAAATCACGTCGCAGTTCAAGGCCCGCAAGAAGAACCAGCCGCTCTACATCACGAACGGTCTTCACTACATCGGCAGGCTTGAAGAGAGCTACAACGAGATCAAGCGAAAGGAACCGACACCGCCAGCGAGGCACAAGTCCGGGTTCTTTATCATTGCTGTGCAGGAAGGCAAGAATGTCGTTCGGAACACGAAGCTGATCCGACAGGCACTTACTAACGCAGGTGTTACCGGGTTCCGTATCGAGATAGTCTAATGCCTAGCGAACGCTACGAAATCATCATCACGTCCAAGGGGTCTCGCACAGTTAAGCGGGACTTCGATTCTGTTGCCAAGAGTGCAGACCGAACGGGTAAAGCTGCCGAGAGGACGGGCAAGACCCTCGACACGTCGATGCGACGTGGCGGTGCTGCGGCCAACCGCGCAGGTGCGGACTATCGACGACTGAGCAGAGACGTGAACCGGGTCGGGCAGTCCGGCGTGGTAGCAGCCGGTCGGATGCGAGCACTGACTCGATCGTTGGTTGTGCCCTCAGCAGCTAACGCATCCCTACTCACCGCTAGAAGGAACGTCCGGGGATTGGTTGGTGCGTTCTCTGCGTTCTATGCTGTCCGGTTCATTGGCGAAACGGCTGACAGTTTCACTCGGATGAACAACGCACTCCGGGGCTTCGGCGTCGGTGCCAACTCGGTTGACCGGGTACGCAAAGCTGTTACGGGATTGTCTAACGACGCACGTGTCGATGCAGAGCAGGCTGTGGTTCTGTTTGGTCGGCTGCGGCTGGCGACCCGCGACCTCGGCCTAACAACAAAGGATGTGTTGGGCCTCACTGGAACGATCAACAAGGCACTGCGACTCTCTGGTTCGTCAGCACTGGAAGCCAGCCAATCCATCCGGCAGTTGTCTCAGGCGTTCAACAAGGGCAAGTTGGACGGTGATGAGTTCCGTTCCGTGTTGGAGAACGCGCCGATCCTGACCCGGCTGTTGAGCGACGAACTCGGTATCTCGAAACGGGAACTCCGAGACTGGGCAGAGGATGGAAAAATCTCAGTAAAGGTTCTAGCAAATGCGCTGGCTGCGGGGCAGGCTGAGATCGATGCAGCATTCGGCAATCTGACGCCAACACTCGGTGACGCATTCAAGGTACTGAACAACAAGATTCGTGAGTTCGTCGGCACGACTCCAGCGTTCACAACCTCGATGCGTATTGCCAGCAAAGCCTTGCAGCTCGTGGGCGACAACCTGTCTGCCATTCTCGGACTGCTCGAAGCGATCGCGGCGGTGAAGATCGGCAAGTCGATACTCAACCTTGCCCGCGACCTCGGGGGCGCCAGGGCGATTGGTGCGATAGCGGCTGGACTTTCAGCGGCACCAGCAGCCGCAGTAGGCGCGGCAGGAATAGCAGGTGGTGCGGGTGCGGTGCCCTTCGCGAACGTGGTTGGTCCGCAGGCTGCCGCTGCTGGTTTGGCCGCAGGCACAGCAAGAGGCGTTGGTATTCCGATCAAGAGCACTGAGAAAGCGATTGCGAGTGCCACAAGCGAAGCTAAAAAACTGAACGTGGTTGTGGGAACGGGACTCAGCGGAGCGTTCAAAAAAGTATTGACCTTCGCTGGTCGAATTGGATCGCGTGTCAAAGGACTGCTTTCCCCGTTCAACATACTTGCAGCGACTCTCGGTGCAATGGTGATTCAGATCGGCAAGGGGTTCCTCGGATCGCTGAAAGAAGTCACGGGTGAAACCTCTGCGTGGGAAGCCGTGGTGGTATCCATTTCGGCTTTGTGGGACATGCTCTCGGTGACCATCGGGGGTGTCGCGGACTACATGCTGTCAAAGATTTCGGCAGTCCTCAAATCCATCATGTTCTTGATCAACATGGCTTTCGCAGAGGCACTCGGGGCAGCAACCGTGTTGGGTGGGC
>TARA_R110000868_G_scaffold82356_4_pt1 | contig 15834 bp, 18 predicted proteins | sample TARA_R110000868 | Tara Oceans TARA_R110000868 (sample SAMEA4397489) | marine metagenome | biome: Polar Biome; feature: [SRF] surface water layer (ENVO:00010504); material: water (ENVO:00002006), including particulate matter (ENVO:01000060) such as... | depth 5 m | reverse complement strand
GATAAACCCGATCGTCAAAGTTCCCGCTGAGCTTGCTACTGGCCGAAACTTCTACTTCCACTCCGATGTCATCCCCCGATACATGGAGGGAGGCAATGATAAGAGCCAGGAATACACGGACGGCACCAATGAATTCTACAAGAAGGCTGCCAGCCTTGTGCCGGACTGGGGACCTGATGCGCTGAAGTCTCCAGCTTTACTGCAACATGCCTCGCGAGGATTCTTCGCTGGAATGGTAGAGCAGTTCGTTGGGCGGAAGCCTTTGGAGGGTAGGTCTGAGGCTACTGGTTATCCGATCATCGGGCCAGTCCTCGGCAGATTCCTCCGCTCTCGCTATTCCTCCTCCACTGGAATGAATAGAATCCTTGATGAGAGTGAGGCTCAGCAGATCAGTGACAGGAACCGTGACGCGCACAAGGCGGATATACTCGTCGAGGAGTTCAAGCTGCACGACAAGGCGACGATTGCGAAAGAGCTGAGGGTGATAGCCAAGGAAGACCCAGTTCTGTTGGATGCTGTAGAGCGAGCCCTGAAACAGGAGGAGCGTGGATTGGGGTTCGCGGACAGGAGGCTCAAGCGATTGTCGGTAGATCGAGGCATCAAGGCTGGAGCTGTAGAGCAAATCCTGAGGCAGAGTTCTATGACGAATGAGTTGAGAGATCAGTTCATCGCTGAGAAGCTCAAGAACGACACGATCTCCTTGGAGGTGAAGAGGCAGGTGCGCAAGCTGCTCAAGGAGAAGCCGATCAAAGGCTGGGAGATGAAGTGAGTTGACACCTGCTGTGAGATGTGGTAGATGGTTGTAAACCATTATCACAAAATTCAAAATTATGTCACTTCAATTAGTAAGAGAAACCTGGTATGCGTCAATAAGCGTCAGAGGAGTAAACAAAAAACTGCGGAGAGTGAGGATCAACCTCCACCTCAAAAAGTCGCAACGGATTAAGGCGAGGGAGATGCACGACCTCTTTGAGAAGTTCGCGTCCACAGCCATGACTGAGCGCAATGGAATGACGCGATTAGATGTAATGGACGCTATAGAGAGAATCGTTTGTGCGATTGGGCTTACCGGATGTATGGACGATACCGTAGCCAGCTATGCCTTGACGTGGCTAACCGAACTGGAAGGGGAGGTAAAAGACTCTACCTATGTTGATTACAAAACCAAAGCCCTTGCTATTGCTAAGTGGGGTTACGCCAAGAAATTAACGCTAAACTCAACATCGCCACAGGATGTTAAGGGTTTTCGTGATGAGCTTTTGGCTGATGGTTATGCTCCCGGAACAGTCAATTCTTACATATCGAGGCTTCAAAGCTTCTTCCAACATGCTGTCGACAAAGGGCTCTGCCTTCGTAATCCGGTAGATCCCGTAAAGAGATGCAAGGCAGATGACACGCTGAAGCGGATAGCATTCACGGACGAGGAAGTCGAACTCTTACTGAAGCATTCTAAAGGTGAGATGCATGATGCTATCTTGCTAGCCTCTACAATAGGCTCAGCGATCAGTGACACGGCAGGTATGCAATGGAATAATGTTAATTTCGAGAAGGGCTATATTGAATATGAGAGAAGGAAGACTGGAACGAATTGCATTTATCCCTTCCGAAATGGATTAAGGGAGATGCTGGAGCGACGATGGAAGGCAGGGGTGGGCGTGGATAAGGGGATGATCTTCCCTATCTACGCATCTGGGGTAGCAAGGATAAGGAATCCATCCAGCAATCAGGGCACAACAGCTCTTTCTAATGCATTCCTGAAGCTCATCAAGGAGGCGGGCATCGATCAAGCTTTTTGTGAATCCAAAGCTAAGGAGGGTAGGACTCTCTCAAGGAAGAGCTGGCACTCACTGAGAAGATACGCAATCGACAAGGCGATCGATGATCACATCCCAGAAGATGTCAGGATGAAAATGTTCGGGCATGGTGACAAACTGATTCACCGAAAATATGCTACCTATGACATCGCTCGCATCTGCAATTACATCCCAGATTCTGAGGCTAGTATTTTGAAAAAAGAAACTTGCAATGCCTGAATCAGGCTGTAGCATTACCACCGTTAACAACCAAACAAAAAGAAACCATGAGTCCAGGAACCGAAAAGCAAATCTACTTAAACAGCCAAGACGAAGTTCATCGCCAAGCAGCAATGGTATCCAAAGCATTTGGGGATGCCTTGAGGGAGGCGAGAGAGAATCTCAAGGAGGCGAGAGAGAATCTCAAGAAAGCTCAAGAGGAGCAAGAGAAGCCTCAGGATTTCTGCTGCCCCTGCCCAGATTCCTGCGGGGATTCCTACGGCGATGAGTATGGGGATGAGTATGGGGATGGTGAGTCAGCCGAAGTGCAGCTCAGCCCCTCTATCACTCAGCGCATCCTGGAGTCATCGACGGAGCTGAACATCAAGGCGGGGGAGTTGGTCGACATCCTGCTAGGGCAGGGACTGAGAGAGATCGAGGCAACCGGGAGCTTCACCATCATCGGCTTCAACGTGGATGAGTGTGAGTAGTAACCCTCCATTATTCTTGCGGATGCCCCCGCCCGGAGGACGTTGTCCAGTCTTGAGTTTGAGCAAATGGTCTATCGCCAAGCTCTTCAAGACTGGACAACTCACTAGGATCGAAATTAATGGAGTCGTTGGTTACTACCGTGAAGAAGCAGATGAGTATCTCAAAGAAAAGATTGCCCTCAACAAAGTCAGGCACGTCAGTCCCAGACGAATCAAACGAGAAGGGAAAATCTCGAAGGCTGAACGCGAGGCAGAAAGGACACCAGTTCGAGAGGGCGTTACGGTTGCGTCTATTAAAATTCTTCCCTAAATGTTTAACTAGCAGGCTTGCTAGTAAACTAACAGACGACGCCGGGATCGACTTCGTCCGCACTAGACCATTCGCCATCCAGGCAAAAGCCGTTGAGGGGACGGTCGACTACTGGAAGCTGATCCCAGCGATGAAGATCAACGATCCAGATGAGGATGTGAATTCGTTTCATGTCGTCGTCCACAAGAAGAACAACAAGGGAACGGTTGTCGTGATGTCGCTGGAAGATTTCGAGTCGATCCTCGAATTGATCATTTGACACTGCTGAATACTGAACAACATTCTGCTTCTATTAAAAAAATATGTTAACAACTGTATTTGATATTGAAACGAGGGAGATTCCCTTTGAGGAACTCCAAGCAGCTGGCATCGCGCCAGCCAGTGTTGGCGTCATGCCGACACGGGAGATGATTCAGGAGAAGATGGATTCCATGTCCAAGTCTTGGTTGCCAGAGACTAAGTTGAAGAAAGCTGAGGAGTGGGCAGCGTCCTATTCAGCTGATGAGGACATTGAAAAATGGATGAAGAACTCGCAGCTTGATCCCGTGACTAGCATTATTGCAGGCTACGGGGCGTGGGTCAGTGATGACCCGAAGCGTTATCACATTGAGCTGATGTCTGAGAAGGCTTTCCGCACTGATCGTGTGAACGCTGAGATCAACATGCTGCAACGCCTGACTGAATTACTTGACCGTTCAGCCATCGCAATAGGCCATTATGTTAGGGGCTTCGACCTGCCCTTCATCAAGCAACGCTGCGTCTTGCTAGACATCGACTTCCCAGATCAGCTCATCCGCCCTGAACACGTTCAGGAGAATGGTGTGGAGACGCGAGTCTACGATACCTGCGAGCATTACCAGGGTAGGTCAAAGTCCAAGTCAAGCTTGGAATACCTAGGCTTAGCAATGGGAAAAGGCAGGAAGCCACTCCATGCTACCGAGCTATGGAGCGCTCCACTGGACACCCAACAGGAGTATGTTGCCTATGATGTCGAGGTTACCTTAATGCTAGCACGTCGCCTTCGCCTCATAGAACCAGCCCAAAAACTCTAATCAATCACAGCAAACCAAGCAACAAAGAAAAAATAAAGAGCCATGAGTAGATCAGCACCAGAAATTACCGCAGCAGCAAACCCAGCGAAGCGCCGCATCGAAGTCAAGAGCAAGGGTATCCAGGAATACGTCCCTAGCAAGGTAGAGGGAGAGAAGGGAACTCACAAGGTTCACAGTGTCCCATTCGGTTTCATCGTCCTTGATGAAGTGAGCTGCATCACTGGATACAGCGAGGGCAAGAAGCTTGGATACTACTCGAACGAAATCAAGGACATTAGCAAGGATTACCTCCTCGTTCGCTGCGGAAAAGACATCGTAGCAAAGGGGCTCTACGCGGACATTCAGGAGAAGGTCAAGGCGCAAGGCGGTAAGTTCACTACCTGTGTCTATGCTGTCATCCGCAATGGTGACGGCTTCGACATGGTTCGCATCATGCTTGCCGGAGCAAGTGTCGGGGCGTGGTTTGAGTTCAAGCGTAAGGCTAGCATCTATGGAGACAATGCCATCATCATCAGCGGTTGGAAAGACGACAGGAAAGGTGCCGTGGAATACAAGGTTCCGATCTTCACCACTAGCGCAATCAAGCCTGACGTTGTGCATACGACTGGAGAGCTTGATGCTGATCTCCAATCATGGCTGAAGCCCTTCCTCTTCCAGCAGCAGCAGGAGATCAAGGGTGGCGATTCCACCGATGATGGTTACAATGGCGACTACAGCCAGGACGGTGGGGTTGCTAAGTCGACTCGCGAGGAACAGCACGAGGAGTATGATACGGAAGACATCCCGTTTTAATGACTCCTTACGAGCAATTCCGCGAGAGGCTGCGATCCATCTATGGCGATGAGCCGTGGATCGCAGCCTGCGGGCCAGTATTTGACTCCGTTAGAACCAGTGAATCCGTTGCAATCGCTGGTTCTATTGGGGTTTCTGTGTGCTTCGGTAAATGCAAGAAGCAACCCGGTGATATTGACCTTGTAGCAAGAGACGTCCAATCTGCACGGGGGCTGCTAGCGAAGCTTGAAGACTTCCTCTTGGCGGATAAAGCTGAGCGGTGGTGGTCGGTTAAGTATAACAGCTCTGCCAAGTTTGTTCCATCACAAGCCCAGCTTCATATCCGCATTGAGAACGGCATGTGGCTACCCATCTGCATCTTCGTTCTGAAGCCCGGAGGATTCAAGAGTTGGTTCACAAAGGAAGCTTACCCAGTTCAGTTCCTTGCTGGTATGAAGGCGGCAGCCGATGAGCTTGATACAAAATCAATAAAGAAAATCAGAGCGGTGGGTGAAGTCTTGGACGATAGTGGGAGGGCTGAGTTCTGGGATGAGGACTCCGAGCCATTCGATTACTGATTACTGATTACTAGAATTTGATTATTATAAATGACGAAATACACAATACGATTAGCAGTTAAGAAAGTTAGCAATAGCAAGGATGGGGCGTGCCCTATAGAGACGGCTCTCGTTGGCATGAGTGGCATTGAGAGCGCGTGTGTTGGCGTTAGCCAGGTGCTCGTGATCACAAGCCGGGGCAACGTGTGCGTCGCACAATTACCGCCAGAAGCAATCTCTCAGCTTCGCAAGTTTGACAAGACCGGATCGATCAGTCAGTTCAGTTTCGACCTAAGGATTGAGCAGTCGGTATTCTATACCAACCTGATCATGAAGCGCAATGAGGAGGTGTCCGTATGATGGCTCCCCACTCCTTAGAATCAGAGAAGCGAGTTCTGAGCGCAATGGCTAACGATCCCAGCAAGAGGGATCGCTGCATGGAGATGCTTGTAGCGTCAGACTTTTACAGTCAGGCTGGACGGGCGATCTTCAATGTATTCACCGAGCTTAAGGATTCGGGCAACCTCGTATCAGTCACTCAGAGTTTGATAGACTCGGGTGATCTGGATCTCATTGGGGGATCGGCTGCCCTAATGGAGATGATAGAGCATCTCGAAGTCTCTGATCAATTCCTGGAGAGTGCAATCAAGATCGTAAAGGATAAGTCTGCACTGCGGTGCGGTGGTCGTATTGCGGAAGAGTTGAAGCTTCAGCTGGAGACTGCCACAACTCCAGAGCAGGTGAGGGAGTTGGTGAGTAAGGGGCTGTCAGACATTTCAAAGGCTACCTTATTGCGGGTAGACCCTCCAACCATTGAGGATATAGCAAGGTTAGCACTCCAGAGATGGAAGGATAGAATTGCCGGGATAGGTAATCGGTCAGTGCCAACACCATGGCCAAGCTTCAATAAGGCGATCTGCGGAGGAATTGGGGAGCGCTACTACGTGATCTCAGCCCCAACGGGAGGTGGCAAATCAACTCTAGCAATGAACCTTGTCACCCCGATGATTGACGCTGGCAAGGATGTAATCATCTACTCCTACGAGATGTCAGGTGAAGATAATATCGATCGCCTGTCCGCGATGAGGGCGAACATCAACCCGAATCTCATCTTCAACCCCGAGTCATTCAAGCCTACTGAAACTGAGATTGAAATGATCGTCGAGGCCAATGATTTCTGGGCGCAATCAGCGGTAGACTTGCGATGCGACCCGAACATTACGGTTGATCAGATCTCAATCGAGATCAGGAAGGCTGTTCGAGAGAGGGACATCGGTATGATTGTGGTGGACTACATCCAGCTCGTTCCTGTCGATGGGATGAAGGAGGGCATCAGGGAGCAGGTCGTTGCGCACATTAGCAGGACGCTCAGGAACATCAGCCTGGAGCATGGTATTGCAGTGGTTGCGCTCAGCCAGACAAACGACGATGGCAAGATGCGCGAGTCTCGCAGCATCGCTAACGATGCAGAGGTTATCCTGAACGTGACCACGGATGGGATCTTCGTGGATAAGCAGCGCAACGGGCCAGCCAAAGTAATGCTACCCATCTGCCAAGGTAGCAAGAGCTTCCTGTTTGTGGACGATACAGATCAGGATTACCTGGAGGACGCCCGCGAAGTGGAGACGCAAGAGGAGCATGATGATTTCGTGGCTGCCGAATCAGGCGAGATACCATTCTAGCATTACAACATTATGATACATATACACGCACTAGTAATAGCAGTCTGCTCCATCGCTATCACATCCTGCACGTCTACCGTAAAGGAGAGGGAGAACTTAATATTCTGGACTCACATCTTTGGCAGCAAAGCTGAGGCTGTGAGCGCCATGAAAAGATGGGAAGAAGAGCGCAGCTTTAGGATTGACAACGCAAAACAACGCAGTACATTACACCCACCTTATGAAAGAAGAACCAGAAACAAACACAGAAGTCGTCGACGACACCACCCTCGACCGTCAATTCATCACCGATGGAGATGGTGACGTTAGCAGGGAGGAGGTCGCACTCCCGGCAGCTAAGAAGAAAGCAGGAAGGAAGGCGAAGGTGGAAGAGTCACCAGCACCAGCATCACACTCACCAACTGGAAACGAAGCCCGCCTAATCGAGGCGCTTGCTACCATCGAGACTATTGGAGGCAGCCAGGTAGCCACCCTCGTTAGCGCACTGAAAGTCAGTCTTCGTCGCGGAGGAAAGCTCATTGGAGGCTGAGTCTAAGATTGGTATCTACGGCTTCCGCGTTGAGGCGGCCAGGATACAGGAGGCGATCATCGAAATTACCGACCGTAGCTTTGATGCTATGGTTGTCCACGCAGAGAGGAAGGGAATAGTAATGAGCGGCCAGCTCAAGAAAATGTTCTGGCAGCTTGCCTTTCAATCTGCGTGGCACTCAGCCGACTGGGCTTTAGTTAGAATCACAAACGGTAGGGCAGACCTACTAAAAGAGTTCCGACATGAGATGGAACTCATAGCAACCAAACACAAACTAAGAAATGCAATCGATAAACTCAGTATCCAGAAACCACCTTCACTTGCGTTCAAAGAAGGTAGAGCAACACGATTCAGTAATCTTCATCCCAGAGACTTATCAAGAACGCCACAGTTCAAGCGAGTTCATCATCCTGAAGGGGAGCCACGAAAGCGCCAGTCCAGGGTCCACCGTCTACCTTAGGAAGAACGCAGCCGCTGTGACGTGGTTGGACGATGAGAAGACGGAGTGTATTGCTAACGTGCGTGACTGCCTCGGATATGGAGAGCAAGTCAAGGGAGGTGAGCACGATGGCGCTGAATACTTCGTGCCGTTCGGTGAGAACTTCCTCATCACTCGTGATAACCAGACAACGATTAGCGCTGGCGGATTGATCCTGCCTGATGAGATCACGGAGCGGAAGCAATCCAAGGTCGGATGGGTGGAGGAGATCGGACGTGCGGTAGGAGAGACTGCAGTCAAGATTGGTGATCGAGTCCTTATGCGTTGGGACAAGCGCATCCGTGAGCTTGGCATGGGAGGTGGGACTGATGATTACTTCATCATTGTCCCTGCGGATTGCATCCTTGCTATAGTGGCTGAGAGCGCCTACATCGAAACAGAGGAGGTCGGATGAGCGAAGCAGAGAGAGACAAGCAGAACATAAAGGCGGCAACCACGATGGATGCTAGATCAATCAGTGAGCTGATAGCAAGGCTGAGAGATTTGGAAGAGATAGGCATCGACAAGGATGGTCACGCATACTGGCGCAGCAATGGAGAGCGGGTGGGTTCATGATCAGGCGAGATCTCCCAACAAATAGCAATCAGCTAAAAGCGTGGAAGTTCACACGCAATGACGGCACCTCCGCAACCATCTACGTGAGGGGCGAGGCGACACACAGAGGTGAGCAGGCAAGGGCAGAGCGAAAATACTTAGAGACTTATGAGTGGGCGATGGCTCCTATTTGCAAAATCGAAAAATTATGATCAAGAAAATAATACTCACACTAGCTATAATCACATCCTGCCTATATCCCCTGCACGCTCAGGAGGAGGGGCGGTTCAACTCGAATGGCGACTACCCCTTCATCGGGCTTTATCGAGGATCACTCCGTGCTGCCTACCTCCAATGGCAGGTGAACGGAAACACACTCAGGTTACAATCGGTCGGAGCAGTGCAGGTATTCGCTGGAGATAAATGCGCAGTGCATATTGACCCTCTACGGAACACTCGCATCTTTGGCAACCTCCAGGTCGATGGGCAAATCTACTCAGGCGCAGCAGCCTACAATGAGCGCACCGTAGTCGTGCTAGAGGGTCACTCAATCATGGAGCACTGCCAGGCTCTAGTCAATCCAGTCGGTTCCTATGTGGTCTATGAGGAGGCAGTGGGGGGATCACAGCTGAAACAGATCGCGATCCGAGCGCGGAACTCAGTAGATAAACACTACTCATGGGCAGCCGGATACAATGTGTGCGTCTTGCTAGGGGCGACGAACTCAATCAATGATGGAGTCACGGCTCAGGATGCGTTCCGTTCGATCAGGGCGTTTGTTCGGGAGAGGGAAAAGGTCGGGTTCGATACGGTCGTCTGTCACATGCTATCCCGAACTGGTCTTGATGCACAGAAGACAGCGCTGAATGCTCTGATCGACGAAGAGTTCCCAGCAAACCGAGTGATCACCTGGCCTGTGGAGCTTGAGGGGGATGGAGCCTCGGTGAATACCGCCACATTTACTGACGGTATTCACCTGACGGTGCCAGCTAGGGTGATGATGGCTGAGATTATCAGCGACAAAATCGAGAGCATCACCCACAATGACTGATGTTAGGCGTGCTCTGAGAATGCCCTTCCATTCCTCCAGTTGTGAATCCATCGGCACTCATCTTTTGTGAGTGTGCGATTGTAGAACACTAGCTCCTCAACATTACAATCCCCTCCAGAGTTAGCATCGTTTGTTCGATCACCAATCCTCAAGGGGATGTTGGGGTCATACAATGGGACAAAGTCCTCGAAGGTTCCCCCTGTGACATCGAAGTCCACGTCATGAGCAATGCGAGTAACCTCAGAATCAGCTGTTACATTCCTGAGGGTGATTTCCTTCCGATCCTTATCCCACGCCCCATAGTAAAGCGTCCATTCCCCTTGCACTGGATCTACTGTAGGGTTTGCGTGGTAGGAGTTGTATTCCGCTGATGGGTGGGGGAATATCAATCTGATCTCGCTCAAGAGTGGGTCTACGTTTGGAATCCAAATCAACTCAAACCCGCCAGTGACAACGGCTGTTGCTCCTATGCCAATGCCGCATGTAATCGGAGAGGTGGGAGCATCATACCTAGCAAGTTGAAACGTGCCTGGCGTTGAACCTAATACAACGTAAGGCTCGTCCAGCTCCAACAAATCATAAGCATCAATACCTGGTGTCCCCGAAATGGCCGAAAGATAGACCACGTTACCATCCTGGAATGGGTGTCCAGCAGAGACGAAATCAGGCCCAAGTCCTGTGAATGCCGTACTTGCTACAGAGCCTGACCCCGTTTTCGAGATTACAGTATTGTTCGTTCCAGACACCGCTGAAAGAGTGTTGAACCTAACCCATACCGTGAACGAGAAGGTAGCGTTCCCAGATCCGTAATCGTAATCTGCCGGGACAGCCCCAACAAGGTGATTCAAATGGTTCAAAGATGAAACGAAGTCTCCTGTATTTGCTGGGTCGCCTACACCAGAGGTGACATCAGTTACTGTTCCTACAGTGGTAAACGTCTTCAAGTTTCCAGTCTCATCCTCCCAATTTGCTGCTGCGTCGTGGCCGACTCCACCAAAAGGGAAGGAGTCAATGATGGAAGTTAGCAAGGCAGGGTTTCTGCCAAGCGACATCTTCACAGCCCCACCAATTTCGACGTAGGGCTGCCCGATGAACAGTTCAGGATCTAAGAACGGCGGTGCCTCCATCAATTCTGGATGGAGCGTAGAAACATAGTTCCCAACCTTAACTCCATCTGGACTTGCTACCTCCTTGGCATATCCCCGAACGTATTGAACGATTGAACGGAGGTAAGGGCTTCCGATTCCGTGAGACTTTCTTCCCCTTGGAACATCATCAAGTAGAATCACAGGTTTTGTAATGTCTAATCCAATGTTGTAAATGGCGCTCAGATTATTAACGTGAACAGACGCAAGTTCTGCAGTTCTTGTTATCTTTAGAGCTGCCTCAGTAATCTTCACATTGAAGTCAACAACATCAATGCTAACATATTGCGGAGGTCTTGTAGCGTTCCAGAAAACCAATGGCCCAGCTGGGGCTGGCGACGCACTAGCATCATTCGTCAAGCCGATTCCACCGGAATCAACAAGGATGCCAACCACTCCCGCCTCACAGTGGGTAGACCGGACAGTGAGCGATATTGATTTGCTATCTATAGCAGTGATACAAGCGTTACTCTGCAACCATGATCCGCTTGTAGCTGTGGCAAATGCCCCTATCGCATCTGCGGTATCGTGCATCGTGGTCGTCAGCCTAAACGTGGTCGGAGTCTTGTCGATGATGTAGTAACTCACGAAAGCCTCAATCTCTGTGAGTGTGCCTACGTCAGGGAAGTAAATCGCATCACCGTTCTGCAAATTATGTGCAACAGGGGTTGTGATAATGTCGGACAATGCTGTGGTAGTAAACGATCCACTTGCCACAGCACCCACAGACCTACTGATAAAGGTGTTATTGCTAATGTCGACAAATCGTCCAGCCACAACCCTCACCACAGACCCGGTAGTGAAACCCGTTCCAGCAAGTCCCTGTGAGGTCGTGAATCCGAACTCGCATTGCTCAATCCGAACTCCATTGCAATCGAACCAATCTAATTGAGTTCTGTCACGAGCCCCAAAAAGCATCTGGCAAAAATTACTTCCATAGAAAATAAGATTCTGAAACGTGTTGTTTTCCTGTATATAATTTGGAGCAAATAGCTGCGCAGTATTATACCCCTGCCTGTTTGTGAAGACAAAATAGATGTACTGGAAATGATTGCCGAAGGCTCCACCATCACGGGTCTGTGCCAGTCCTGCGGTATTAACTCCAACAGGCCCGCCGAATAGGAGCTGGCCATAAACTATGGACTTCCTGCGAACCTGGTGCTTCCCTATTTTTACAATAGCGTTCTTTGTGGCAGACAAAGTACCATCATCAGTAAATGGTATGGGAGTGACGGTTCCTGGAGTCGAAGACAGCTTGAACGTGTCGCGTGTGGTTGTGTGAAGCCACATGTTCGTTCCCCTAGTGAGGCCGAACGGCAACGCCGCTCCAGTGGTATGAACCCAGACCATGTCTCCATCTGACATGCCATGCCCTATAGCTTCGCACGTATCGGTATTAAAATCAGGAGTAAAGTCAATCCAATTGCTTTGCGGGAAGTCACACACCTCTGGCACAGAATTAGCAAAATCAAAAGTCGTAAACGCAGTGATCCTGGTTCCTCCACGCAGACATCCAGTTACCTTGAGGTTGCAACCCATCACGTCAATCGTTCTGGCGTGATAATAATTCGCAGCCGCAAGCTTCACATCTACAGGCTGGCACACCCAGTAGGTAGGCCCGTTATAAGTGATGGGTGTCCACGCTTTTGAAGCCTTACATGCGCTAACAATCGCATCCGTGCAATCAAATGTGGCACTATCCCTGACGGCACCAAACCATTCTGGGCGACGTGGAACGTCACCGAATGCCCCCTCCACATCTCCTGCGACACCACCAATTGTGCCATCTGCTGTTGCCCTTTTACGCGGCAGGGTAGTGAATGCTACTCCATTACCATGAAATACCCACTGGTCTTCACCCCATCCATCCGGTGTAGCATGGAAGGTTAGTTTGCCAGTGCTAATTGTGAACTTGCCAAGGCGGGTTACTGCTACCCTCTTATCAGAGTTGACGGTAAGATCAGCGTCGACGGTGATATTTCCAATGACAAGAATGGAGGCGTCATCGATTGCGTTAGCAGCATCGAACTCCGTGCGGTTGTGGACGACGATGTATTCTGCGGAGGTTGCCTGCCAGTTTCCTGCGGCAAGCCCAGTGCTAATGTAGACTCGACCAGTGTCGGTCTGGACTCCCAACTGACCGATGAAGAGGGGGACTATCCCAGCACGAGTGCCGTCATTAGTCCAGAATGCCGTCCCCGTGGTTGAGTAGTTGTGAGTGTGAGTGCCGCCGCCTCCGCTGCCTCCGCTGCCTCCACTGCCATCGCACGATGGTGGAGCAGGCAGGCCGGAGACTAACATATCAATGCTGGGGTCACACTTTGTATGACTGTGAGGGCTGCACGCTTTGCGAAATAACCTTTGGTTGTTGTAAGTCATGATTAAATTTTGTCGAATTTTGTCCAGTCATCACCTTGGAATAGCAATCTCTCTGCGGTGCGCCTCCGCACTAAGCCTTTGAGCTTTGTCTTCCCTGCGTAGACCCATCGATTGAATTGCTCGGCTGCCTCTGTGTATTTTCCGGCGTTCAAGTTGCGTAGCAGTGTGGAGGATCTCAGATTCGTCTCCCCCAAGTTGAAAGCAAAGGCAACCAGAGCAGCGAACTGATCGACAGTAACAGGAACCTTTACCATATCCCGCACCTTATCAGCGAAGTAGTTCAGGTCAGCAGCAAGCAGAGCTTCCGCCTCCTGCACGCTAATCACCCTCCCTCGCTTCACAGTGCCATCATTGTGAGTCTTCCCCGTGTGCCCGTATCCAATTGTCCATATGCCCACAGCGTCCATGTATGCAGTGAGGAATGCTCGATTGCCGCCATCGTTAAAGTCTCCACTAGCCTCGAAATACTTCACCAGATCAACGCCGTCGTCAGTGATTGGGAACATCGATTCAGGAATGTTGGGGATGTCAGTTATGCAGGTAATTTCCAGCTCTTCAGATAGACCTTTGAGTGCCGCTATCGTGGAGCTTCCCATCTTTCCGTCAATCTCACCAGGGTCATACCCCATGCAGGACAATGCTATTTGCAGAGTCCCTATTGCTACAGTTTCATCAACCGGCTTCGGCATATCTTTTTTCTTTCTCTTGAATGGTTTAAGTAAAAAGGAAATGAGTTGACCGAGACGCTCCCAGGTGAAGCTTCCACGAATGCCGTAGAATAATCGCCCTTCTTCATCTCGGTCAACCCATGGGTAGATCAACTATTTACTCCCCTTGCTAAACAGCTTAGTCATCTTTGGCCCGACGTAGCCATCAACCACAAGCCATTCCTCCTTCTGCACTTCAGCCACGGCAGTCGAACCACTAACCCAACGGACTCCGATGATGCCAATGGCGAAGACCACAGCATTCGTAACGAAGTCGGCGAGGGATGTTACATCAATCTTAGCAAACGACTCAGCCAATTCGGGAGAGTAAGATGCTAGAAAGATAGTAGCCTTCTCGAATCCAGCCAGGAATGCAGCAAGGATACCGGAGGCGATGACAGGCCCAACCCTTTGAAGTAGGAGTTTAGACAATTGAGATTTAAGTTTTTCGATCATAGTTTCTTTCTGGTTGCTAGTTATTACTTAGGGCTTGAACACGAATTCAAAATGCAGCGTTTGCCCGGTTACGTTACTGACCCCATTGAGGTCAACGGTGATGATTCGATCAACCCAATTGAGTCTAGCAATCTCAATCAAGTTGCCGGACACACTGTTGGCGAATAGGATAACCCTACCAAGGTGCTCCTTGGTGATGATCCATGCTGGTGCTAGCTCGGCATCAAGGTCAAGCTGCACGCTTGATACGTTCACTGGTATAGGGATCTCAACATGCCAGTAAACAGCGTCCGATGCGATGGTTGCGTTGGTTTCAAGTGTGCATACGCGATTGAGTAGTGACTTTACATTGTAGGTTAAAGCATTCAGTAAACCGCTGAATGACGTTGCGGTATATGTTCTTTGGCAGTCCGTCATGGGTTCTGATGTATGCTGGTTACTTCTGGAACGTCAGGCGGATGATGAGATCCTCAGATGCGGCTGCATCCAGGTAGATCTCAAGCGAGGTGCCATTAGCAAGTGGGCTGTAGACACCAACAGATCCATCTGCAGGTGCGGTGGCGGCGCTATACAAAACCTCAGCGCTCTTCAGCGTATCGTAGCTGGCCCATGATGGATCGGCTGCCGTGATGGTATATGTAGCAGTAGAGGCAGCAGCAGCGATGGGAACATCAACCGTGTAGAGGCGGCCAATATCATTGTTAGCAAGAGCCTCAACAGCGGCGGCGTCAAATGTCCCGCAGGCACACACATTGACAGCGATCAGGGTAGGGTCAGCTCCGGCTGCGATTGCCGCAACGTAGAACTGAACGTATTCGTTCTTGCGCTTCTCGACTGCGCCATATGCGCTACATGGATCGGGCACCAGGCAAGCGAAGCGCTCGACCGGATCACCGTCGTAGTTAGCGGCTGCCACAGTGGCTGCGTAGGAGCCGTCTGCCGGGGCTGCCGCATTGATCGTCTTGACCAGCAACTCGTACCAGAGCTTATTGTGATACGAGTAGTGAGCTGCGGCTGAAGATTCGTAAATGGGTGAGTTCATTTTTTGTAGAAGTAATTGAAGAAAAAGAAGGGGGAGGGTTGCGGTTTATCGATCCGTCCCTCCCCCTGGGGTTCCCTAGAAAAGGAGGGGGAGTGTGACCTCCCCGTTTCTCCTCAACTGGGGTTAATTATTACACACAGCGAACCACGGAAGCAGCGTTACCGGTAACGTCAGTAGCTGCGTTGAGTGGGTCAGTCATCGTGAACACATAAGTGTTACGCTCATCGTTAGCTGTGGCGATCACACCGACACCAGTCGTGATGACGGCACCAGAAGCGTCCACGTAGTCAACCTCGATAGGATCTCCAACTCCACAGGAGAGGACGCTATCAAGGACAAACTCAACTTCTCCGGCTGCGAATTCACCACAACCTGGGGTGTTAGCATCGGATGCTGCCAGAACTTCAGCTGAGGCTGGGGTAGCATCGAAGCAGATCAGAGACACGATACAGGTAGCATCGTCGAAGGCGATAGGATCACCATCACCATTCACACGCTGAACAGTGTAGATGTTACCAGGGTTAGCAAGGCTGTTATCGACCAGCTTGACGACGATGTCAGTTCCATCCTTCAGCAGAGCCTTCAGGGTAGATCCGCAAGCGCAGTCAATGACGAAG
>TARA_R110000868_G_scaffold21614_13_pt1 | contig 15848 bp, 14 predicted proteins | sample TARA_R110000868 | Tara Oceans TARA_R110000868 (sample SAMEA4397489) | marine metagenome | biome: Polar Biome; feature: [SRF] surface water layer (ENVO:00010504); material: water (ENVO:00002006), including particulate matter (ENVO:01000060) such as... | depth 5 m | reverse complement strand
CAATTTAGCTTTGTTTAATTTGGTAGTGAAGGACAATTCCTTGGTAACCCTAGAGTTTTTGAACATATACAATCGGGCAACACTGTTTTCGTTTTTCACGGTAACTTTTGTAACGATACTCATGGTAACGGTCTCAACTTTAACTTCAACAATACCCTTTTGAGCTTGTGCAGCTACTCCGATAAAAAGAACAAAGATTAAAGTTAAAATGGTTTTCATGACTTGCGTTTTGTTATATATATAACTTGGGCATATGTATTTTTATAGGTTCTGATTCGTTGAAAAACAGTGATTCTCGTTATGTGGAAAAATGTCTGTTGAAACGTAAAAAATTACCGATGAAAGCAACAGGGCCTAGAATCCCTTTAGCGATTAAATATGAATTTAAACGTTCATCATTGACTGCCAATCCTTACAAATAATATGTTTCGGAGACAATTGAAGAAATTCGAAGGCTGAAAAATAAGAATTACCAGCATTTTTTTCCCAGATGAAATGGAAAAACAAAATGAAGATGCTTATCAAGGTTTATTTTTTTTAAAACGGTAATGACCAATTTTACCAATATTAGGCTAGAAGTACAAATTAGTGAGGTTTAATAAATCTGAACTATTATTGCAGTGGGAAAGAAATTCTTTTTTCCACTGCTTAATAGATTACATATTAAAGAATAAAATTATGGTTGATAAAATTAAACTGGATATTGTTTCCGATGTAGTCTGCCCATGGTGCACCATTGGTTATAAACGTCTACAAAAAGCAATTGAAGAGTTAGGAATAGAAGACAAGATAGAGATGGAGTGGCAGCCATTTGAATTGAATCCAAATATGCCAAAAGAGGGCCAGAACCTACAAGAGCATCTTACGGAAAAATATGGTTCCAGTTTGGAGGATCAAAAACGCTCACAGGAATACATGGCAGAGGCTGGGGCAGAACTGGGATTTACCTTCGATTATTTTGATGAAATGAGGATTGTAAATACTAGGGACGCACATATACTATTGGATTACGCGAAGGAAAATGGCAAACAGACCGAATTAAAAATGCGTCTTGTTGCTGCCTTTTTTAGCGAACGAAAAGATGTTTCCAAAAGGGAAGTCCTTGTTCAAGAATTAAAAGCTGTAGGTCTAAATATGGATGAAGCCATAGCCAAATTGGACAGTGATGATGCACGTTATCAGGTACAATCAAAAGAAACCTACTGGCAAAGTCTTGGTGTTTCATCGGTACCTACCATGGTATTCAATAAGCAAAGTGCTCTTACAGGGGCTCAACCTGTAGACGTTTACAAACAAGTCTTGACCGAGTTGCTTGAAGAAAAATAAATACAAATACCTGCGGGAAATAAAGAAATAATTACAATATGAAAAGAGTAGTAATAACAGGATTGGGAGCCTTGACTCCAATTGGAAATTCGGTTGATGAATTCTGGGAAAGTGCCATAAATGGTAAAAATGGATTCTCAAGAATCACCAAGTTCGATCCTTCATTATTTAAAACCACCTTTGCCGGTGAATTAAAAAACTTCGCTCCAGAAAAGTATCTAGACCGCAACGAAATAAAAAGAAGTGACCCCTTCACCCAGTATGCTCTTTGTTCCGTAACAGAAGCATTCGATGATAGTGGTTTAAACTTGGACACTATTTCTCCTTTTGATATTGGGGTAATTTGGGGAACAGGCCAAGGTGGAATGAAAACTTTTGAGGAGGAGGTAAAGAATTACGCCTTAGGAGGTATGAATCCACGCTTCAGTCCCTTTTTTATTCCCAAACTTCTTTCAAATATGGCATCGGGAATGATTGCTATGAAATTTGGGTTAATGGGAATTAATTACACCGCGGTTTCGGCCTGTGCTTCTTCAAGCTCTGCCATAATGGATGCCTTTAATTATATTAGGTTAAATAAAGCCAAAATAATGGTTACAGGAGGTTCCGAAGCTCCTATTACAGAGGCCTCCATTGGTGGCTTTAACGCCATGAAAGCTTTGTCGACCAGAAATGACGATCCCCAAGGGGCATCTAGACCATTTGACTCAGATCGGGACGGATTTGTTATGGGCGAAGGAGCAGGTGCCTTAATTCTTGAAGAATATGAACATGCAAAAAAGCGTGGAGCAAAAATATATGCCGAGATTGTAGGAGCGGCCATGACCGATGACGCCTATCACATTTCAGCCACACATCCTGAAGGTCTCGGTGCTATAAAGGCCATGCAATTGGCCATGGAAGAAGCAAAACTCAATCCTGATGAGATCAACTATTTAAACACCCACGCCACCTCAACACCCGTTGGTGATTTAAGCGAGATAAAAGCTGTAACAAAAACGTTCAACAACGAGTTTAGCAATCTAAAAATTAGCGCTACCAAGTCAATGACAGGACATTTATTGGGAGCGGCAGGTGCTGTGGAGGCCATTTTATCCATAAAGGCCATTCAAACCAATAAAATACCTCCAACCATTAACACCACAAAGATTGATTCCAACATTCCCCAAAACATGCCCATTGTAATTAAAGAGGCCATTGACCATACTGTTAATGTGGCCATGAGCAACACCTTTGGTTTTGGAGGGCACAATGCCACAACAATATTTAAAAAAGTATAAAAACAATAAAAAAATTATCACTTCAATAAACAAGGGTCCCCAATTTTCTAAGATAAATTGGAGACCTTTCATTAACTTGTAGCCATAGGCAATATATTGGATAACACTTGGTGTTAAGGATTACCATTTTCTAATGTGTTGTCTATTTGTGAATTTTTTTTAATTAAACGATCGATATGAAAACAATGACATGTAAACAATTGGGGGGTGGCTGTGACATGCAATTTCACGCCAATACGTTTCAAGAAATGGCAGAACAAAGCAAAAAGCATGGTATAAAAATGTTTCAAATGGGTGACAAAGAGCACCTGGAGGCCATGAATAAAATGAGAAAACTTATGCAATCACCGGAAGGAATGGCCAAATGGTTCGAAAACAAACAAAAGGAATTTGAAGCCCTCCCTGAGAGCAAAAATTAATTTCTACACAATATTGGAAGTAAGCAGAAAGCCTGGAACTATTTATCCCTTTTCACTGGCTCTTTCAGTGTCCTTAGACCGTTATTGGTTTCAGGGAAAACTACCATATAATTTAGGCAGATACATATGGGGACTAAAAGTGCAATTAACATCATAGCGATCTATTTTATTACTAAACTATTTAAAGTAGCTGTTTAAAAATTAAGCATTAAGCCAATTTAGCTTTGTTTAATTTGGTAGTGAAGGACAATTCCTTGGTTATCTTGGAATTCTTGAACATATATAAACGCGCAACACCGTTTTCATTTTTTACGACAACTTCTTGTTTTGCAGTAGCAGTAACAATATTCATGGTAATAGTCTCAACCTTAACTTCAGCAGCACCATTTTGAGCTTGTGCAGCTACTCCGATAAAAAGAACAAAGATTAAAGTTAAAATGGTTTTCATGACTTGCGTTTTGTTATATATATAACTTCGGCAAGTGTATTTTTCTAGGTTCTGTTTCGACGAAAAGCACTCTTTCTCGTTAAGTGGATAAAACATGGATAAAGTGCAAAAAAATCCCGTTGAACGGAAACTGCCTCAAAATCACTTTAACGATTAAAAAATGTATTTCATCGATGAGCGTAGGTATTTACTTAGAGTTTTAAATAATTTAAATTTTGTATTAGTGCTCCTTTATTAAGAAACTAAGCCAATTGCAAACCTTGAAATTCGATGCATTTTCAAAGGCAATAGGTCAATTGACCGAATTTTTATAATGAAATTCATCATATGACCACTACCTGGAAAAATTCAAAACTTAGCATAAAATAGCGGCATTTTATTAAGCTAAGTTTATGCACTTGAATGGAAAGGATAAAATCTTATTTGTAAATTAACAGATCAACGAGCGCTATATCCTATTTGATGGATCTGTTACTATCCATGATTTACCCAGCGATTGTACCCTATTATTTGCCGATGTCCAAAGATTTCGAAAGTACAATGGGCGTCCCTTTTAAGCCTTTAGGAAGGTGACCCCCATAATTCGGACTTCAGGGTGTAGCAACGGAAATAGACTTTATTTCAAGTACATCAATTGCATTAGCCAAAGCCTTTACAGCGCTGAATTAACTTGCAGAAAGCGATTTATACCTTAAAACACATGCCCTAAAGTAGTAGCATAACACTCTGATTAGCAGGAAAACTTCATTATAAAAACACTAACTATAAAAAATAAAACAAAAAAATATTGGCCAAATAAAATATTAATCGTAATATTGCGATATACAAATAATAAGAGTATGGGCTTAGCCAAAACAGAAATATTTTCTGATCAACAGAATGAAATTGCCATTTTTTCCAAAGCATTTGGCCATCCGGCCAGGGTGGCCATTCTACAACATCTATTTAAAATAAATACCTGTGTTTGTGGTGACCTGGTGAACGAAATAGGCTTGGCCCAACCTACCATTTCACAACATTTGAAAGAATTGAAACTCTTGGGACTTATTAAGGGTAGCGTTGAAGGAACCAGCGTCTGCTATTGTATAAACACGGAGAAATGGCTGGAAATGAAGGAAATTATAAAACAGTTTCTAAATCTGGACATCACCAAAAAAGGAGATTGCTGCTAAAAAATTTAAAATCATTAATCGTATAATAGCAATAAACAAATATAAAAATGAAACTATCAGAGGTAAAAACAATTTTAGGACAATTGGATAAAATTGCATTTCAGTTGCCAAATGGCACATTAGTACCGAATCATTTTCATGTTACGGAGGTCGGTAAAATAACAAAGCACTTTATAGACTGTGGTGGAACGGTCAGGAAGGAAGAGGTAGTAAATTTTCAGCTTTGGGATGCCAATGATTATGACCACCGACTTCATCCGGAAAAATTAGTGCACATCATAGAACTATCGGAAAAGAAGTTGGAAATAGGAGATTTAGAAATTGAAGTGGAATATCAAGGTGAGACCATTGAAAAATTTGGTTTGGAATTTGACGGCACCAACTTTCTCTTAGCCTCTAAACATACAGATTGTTTGGCAAAGGAAAATTGTGGTATCCCGGCAGAAAAGCCTAAGCTGGAGTTATCCCAATTACAAGGAACCACATCTAATTGTTGTGCACCAGACTCCGGATGCTGCTAACCCTGTACCACCAAATAAACATTAATGCATGATACCAGTAAAAGCTAAACTTTTTGCCAATATTGAGAATGTTATTTCCAAACTAAGTCTCAAAAACATAAGCAATGAACGTAAACAAATCTTACAATCCCTTGTTGATTATATACAGCAAAAAGCAAATAGTCAAGATGCCATAAGAATCAATTTTATATGTACCCATAATTCCAGGAGAAGCCATTTATCACAGGTCTGGGCACAGACAATGGCTTTTCATTTTGGCATTAAAAATGTCTATTGTTATTCCGGAGGTACAGAAGCTACTGCCCTATTCCCAATGGCAGCAGAAACCTTAAAGGATTCTGGATTTCATATAGCCGCTTTATCTCATGGAGAAAACCCAATATACAGCATAAAATATGCCGACAATGAACCTCCAGTAATTGGGTTTTCGAAGAAGTTCGATGATGGCTTCAATCCCAAGTCCGGGTTTGCAGCTGTAATGACCTGCTCCCAAGCGGATGTTGGCTGCCCGTTTATAGCCGGGGCCGAAAAACGTATTCCAATAACCTTTGAAGACCCAAAGGCATTTGACAATACCCCACAACAGGCCGAAAAGTACCGGGAAAGAAGTCTTCAAATTGCAACCGATTTACTATATGTATTTGGCCAAATTAAATCTTAAATAATGGCATTCCGTAAAAAATTAAGCTTTTTGGACAGCTATCTTACCCTATGGATTTTTTTGGCAATGGCCTTGGGTGTAGGTATAGGTTATTTTGTTCCGAGCTTTCCTGAAATTATCAACAGATTTAATAACGGCACGACCAATATACCAATCGCCATTGGATTAATTTTAATGATGTACCCCCCTTTGGCCAAAGTTAATTACTCCCTTTTGCCAAAGGTTTTTAAAAACACCAAAATTTTATCCATTTCATTAATCTTGAATTGGATTATTGGTCCTGTTTTAATGTTTGTTTTGGCCATTACTTTTTTAAGGGATTACCCGGAATACATGGTGGGACTAATACTTATTGGTTTGGCACGCTGTATTGCCATGGTACTTGTTTGGAACGAGCTAGCGGAAGGAAGCAGTGAGTACGGTGCCGGTTTGGTAGCTCTGAACAGCATTTTTCAAGTATTTGCCTACAGTTTTTATGCCTGGATCTTTATAACCGTACTTCCACCCTATTTCGGATTTGACGGTGCCATAGTAGATATTTCTATTGCTACCGTTGCGGAAAGCGTAGCCATTTATTTGGGAATACCCTTTGCATTGGGGTTTTTAAGTAGATTGATTTTGGTGCGGCAAAAAGGTGAGGATTGGTACTCCAACACATTTATACCAACCATATCACCTATGACGTTGATTGCTCTATTGTTTACAATAGTGGTCATGTTTTCCTTAAAAGGCGAATTGATAGTGGAGATACCAATGGACGTTTTAATTATAGCAGTTCCATTATTGATTTATTTTACACTGATGTTTATCATCGGTTTTTTCCTTACCAGAGCTATGGGAGCGGAATACGACAAAACGGCTTCAGTTGCATTTACGGCTGCAGGAAACAATTTTGAATTGGCCATTGCCGTAGCCATTGCTGTTTTTGGTTTGGATTCGGGACAGGCATTTGCAGGCGTCATTGGTCCATTAGTGGAAGTTCCTACCTTAATTCTATTGGTGCGAGTAGCCTTTTGGTTACGTAAAAAATATTATCCAATGGCCAAAGTTCAATAGGGACACTAAAGGTTTGGGGAATTCAGAGTTTAAATGCTAAAAATGTACTGGCTTAAGATTAAGCCAACTTTGCTTTGTTCAATTTAGTAGAGAAAGACAATTCTTTAGTTATCTTAGAATTTTTGAACATATATAAACGGGCAACACTGTTTTCATTTGTTATAAAAACTTCTTGTTTTACGTTGGCCGTAGCAATACTCATGCTAACAGTTTCAACCTTAACTTCAGCAGTTTCGTTTTGAGCTTGTGCAGCTACTCCGATAAAAAGTACAAAGATTAAAAAGTTAAAATGGTTTTCATGACTTGCGTTTTGTTATATATATAACAGGGGCAAGCGCACTTATCTAGGTTACGATTCGACGAAAAGCACTGTTTCTCGTCAAGCGGGAAAAATCCAGATTAAGTGCAAAAAATCATCGATGAACGTAACTCTATCCAAAATCACTTTAGCGATAAAAAAATGTATTTCATCGATGAGGGTAGGTTTTTACTTACAATTATAGCGCATTAATTTTAGTGATCAATGATTAAAAGCTCAAAACCGTGGAATTTCAACGAGCAAATAATAAATACATTCTTTCAATATTTATTACTTTACTTATATTAAAAAAGCCTTGGACCGTTTTTACAAACATTCAAAACTTACAAAAATTTCCACCCAACTTACCCACAAGCTTTGTATCAATATATATACACCCATTACCTTAAAAAGGTAACATCTTGAGATTGCGGCACTGGTAATGGTCAGGTTGGCCAAGGTGCTATCCAGTAGCCATAACCATCCTTTTTCTCATCAACATAAAAATTCCGAGTGAAATAAAGCCACAAACAGAAAACCCGACAAAAAGTGGAAGCGTTGTTCCATGAATAAAACTACCTACATAGGTTGCGATCGGTATGGCGATCATAGTGGATATAAATCCCGTTATAGCAGCCCCTATCCCTGCAATATGACCAATAGGTTCCATAGCAATGGCCCTTAAGTTTCCGAATAAAAAGCCTATTGTAAAAAATTGCATGGCCAAGAAAGTAATCAATACCGCCAAACTTGGATTTTCGGCGTTCCAGTATAAAGCCACATAGACAATGGAATTTGTGCAGAACAATGTCAAAGCTATCCATGCCAATCTTCTCATCCCCAATTTAACCACTAAAGTTCCATTTAACAAGGTGGACAAACCTACAGAAATCGCCAATCCGGCAAAAATATAGGGGAAATTATCAGCTAGGCCATACTGAACTTCAAATATTTCTTGCGCCGCGCTCAAATACACCATAAAGGCACCGGTTATTAACCCAGATACCAAAGTAAAAGCCATAGTTTCCCGGTGTTGGATCAACTCTTTAAATCCATTTACGAAAACATGACCGGAAAACTTAATCTTATATTGAGGCTTTAGCGTTTCGGGTTGTCTTTTCCAAAACCAGATTCCTACCATTAGGGTAGCAGCCAATTGCATATAAAAAATGGCCTCCCAGCCGTAATGGTCCAGGAAAAATTTTCCCAAAGCCGGGGCCACTATAGGCACCAAAATAAAAAATGCCGTAACAAAGGACATGATCTTTGCCATATAATCTCCCTTATAGGAATCCCGGATCATGGATATACTAATGGTTCTAGGGGCAGAAAGTCCAATTCCTTGAAGTATTCTCCCGAAAATCATCCACTCCAAAGTAGGAGCAAGAACGCATATAACACTCGCTATACTAAAAACTAAAAAGCCAATGTATACAATGGGTTTCCTACCAAAGCTATCCGACAAAGGACCAAAAACCAATTGTCCCAAGCCCAAGCCCAAAAAAATCATAGTTATAAACTTCTGATTTTCTGTAGGGTCCAAACTATGGATATCTACGCCAATGGTGGACATTGCCGGCAACAAGGCATCAATGGCCAAGGCTACAATGGACATTAAGGATGCCATTATGGCAACAAATTCAAATTGTGGTCGCTGCTGATTTTTTTGCATTCGGCAAAATTAAACATCTAGGCTCAGATTAACCTACATATAACAGGAAATAACAAAACCATAACATTTAATAAAATTTCACAAAGTACTGACCCTTTGCTAATTATAAATATTATAGATGGTCATTCCGGAGCATAATTCGCAATTAAATTTTGATATTAACTAAAAATTAATCCCACGTTGGCCTTCCTAAATTATAATTCTTATACATTTGGAGGTATAAACGCTAATTAATCACCTATGAAAATTTATTTAATCATTGCACTAATATTTTTGTCGACCCTATTTAGTTATGGCCAAAAACTAAAAGTAAATCAGGGGGATTTTAATTTCATCAAGGGTCAGAAAGAAATAAACGTGGAATTTGTCTATGACAATATGAAACTGTTAAAGAAGAATCTATCAAATGATGAATACGTAAAAGAGCATTCCGCAGAGTTGGAAGAAAAGACACGTGGAAAAGGTTCTTCTTGGGAAAAAAGTTGGTACGCAAGTAGAGAGCTGATCTATGCCCCAAAATTTTTGGAATTAATGAATAGATACCTTTATGAAGAACACAATGTTTTCTTTAATGAGAATTTAACAGGGGCCAAATACACTCTTTTGGTAGAAACGGTGTGGGTTTATCCAGGCTGGGATGCCGGTGTAATGAAACAACCCGCAAAAGTGAGCACCTTATTAAAGTTCGTTGAGACCAACAACAGGGATAACATACTTTTGGAGGTGTCTAGCGAAAACGCTCCTGGAGATCAATGGGGAAGCTCATTTAGCAATGAAGACAGATTGGGTGAAGGTTATGCTAAAACTGGTAAATCATTTGCCAAGTTAATTCTAAAAAAAGGATTTTAGACCAACCTTTAAGGTTTGCTACAAAAAGTGAATGACAATGTTATTCACTTTTTTGTTTTTCAAGATCAATGATATGTGCTACCGTTCTAATAAGTCTATTGTGCTTGGTCACGAAGGGATTGGTCTTGTCCCAAACATAACCCGCCAAAACAGAACAAATTTGCCTTTTTACTTCAGGATTTTCTGGTTGATGGAAAAATAAGGTTTGTAGATTTCCGCTATACCACTCCTTAACATACGAAGAAAACACACTTACCCCTTCCCTTATATAATCTGAATATTCCTTCTCCCAATCTACGGGTTGTTCATTAAGCTCCTTGGCAATCAGTTTTGCCCCCAACAAGGCAGATTCCGTAGCAAATGTAACTCCTGACGAAAATACGGGGTCCAAAAATTCGGCACTATTGCCCGTTAGGACAAACCCTTTTCCATAGAGTTGTTTTACCGATTTGGAATAATTCTTTATCATTACCGGCTCAAACAAATATTCCACCTCTTTGAAACGTTCGTAATAATAGTCAGATAACTGTAACATCTGTGTCAATTTTTCTGCATTACTCCCTTCAAAAGACTCCATAAATTCTGTTGGACCTACATAACCAATACTTGTTCTTCCATTTGAAAATGGAATGACCCATAACCAAACTTGGGTCTCAACCACATCAAAAGTAATTAGGGTACCTTCCCTACCCTTCGGACGATTTACATCTACCACATGTGTAAAAATTGAGGAATGACTGGGCAGTACAGAGGGTTTATCAAGGTCCAACAATCTGGGCAATACCCGTCCATAACCACTGGAATCAACAATATACTTGGCTTCTACCTTATATGGTATGCCATTTTCATCCTTGATAGTAGTGGTAGAAACACCATTTTCGTTAATGGCAACACCTACCACCTCTTGCCCAAAGGAGACCTCTACTCCTTTTTTAATTAGTTCATCTACCAAGACCTGGTCAAAATCTGCACGTGGAACTTGCCAGGTCCAATCCCATCCTTCAGTATGTTTCTTACTAAAATCAAATTCACAGATTTTATCCCCTTTTATAAATCGGGCTCCAAACTTTTTTTCAAAACCAAAAGCATTCAAACCCTCCAATAATCCCACTTCTTCAAAATGATCCATACACCTTGGCAAGAGACTTTCCCCGATAACAAAACGTGGAAATACACTTTTCTCCACCACATGGACCTTAATTCCTTTGCTGTGCAAATAAGCCGCTGAAACGCAACCAGACGGCCCTGCACCAATTACTAAGACTTCTACAAAACGTTGATTCATTATTTTTAAAATATTGATTGGTTAAATATCATACATTTGCAATCCAAAATAACTATTTTTATTAATTGTTATTCAATTTACTTTTTAAATATTGAATTTATATACATGTTGACTCTTAAAGGAAAGTTGGAAATAGAAGATTTCTATCAAATAATATTTAAGGAAGAATCTATTCTAATAAATAAAGACGTTTTAGCAACCGTTGAAAACAGTTTTAGATTTTTAACCCAATTCTCCCAAAACAAAATTATTTACGGTGTAAATACAGGTTTTGGACCAATGGCACAGTACAAGATAAAGGATTCCGACCGGATTCAATTGCAGTACAATTTAATAAGGAGCCATGCCTCCGGGACGGGAAATTTAATTCCTACGAAATATGTTAAGGCCGCCATGTTGGCTAGATTAAACACCTTAAGCCTGGGACATTCAGGAGTACATATTTCGGTAATCGAATTAATGACTTCTCTCATCAACAAGAACATTACCCCTATAATTTTTGAACATGGTGGCGTTGGAGCCAGTGGAGATTTAGTCCAATTGGCGCATATTGCCCTTGTTCTCATTGGGGAGGGTGAAGTTATTTATCAAGGAGAGAGAAGACCAACGGAAGAAGTTTTTAAAATTGAAAACCTAAAGCCCATTACTGTTTCTTTAAGAGAGGGTCTGGCACTTATAAATGGTACTTCCGTAATGACCGGAATTGGCCTGATCAATGCCATAAATACCAGAAAACTATTGGATTGGATGATATGTTGTTCTTCAGCCATCAACGAAATTGTAGAGGCCTATGATGATCATTTGTCGATGGAGCTCAATCAATCCAAAAAACATAAAGGTCAACAAGAGATTGCCAAATCCATGAGAAATCATCTAAAGGATAGTGCACTTACCCGAAAAAGGGAGCACCACTTGTACAATGGCAATAATGATGTATCCATTTTTGAAGAAAAGGTGCAGGAATACTATTCCCTGAGGTGCGTACCACAAATTTTGGGCCCGGTCCTAGACACTTTGAACAACGTAGAAAAAATCCTTATCGAAGAGGTTAATTCCGCCAACGACAATCCCATTGTGGATGTTGAAAAAGAGCATGTTTACCACGGCGGCAATTTTCACGGGGACTACGTTTCACTTGAAATGGACAAACTAAAATTAATTGTGACCAAAATGAGTATGCTCGCTGAAAGACAATTAAATTACCTATTAAATCCTAATTTAAACAATATACTTCCCCCCTTTGTAAATCTTGGCAAACTTGGTTTAAATTTTGGCATGCAGGGTGTACAGTTTACCGCTACCTCAACTACGGCCGAAAACCAAATGTTATCCAATTCCATGTACGTCCACAGTATCCCGAACAACAACGACAATCAGGATATTGTAAGTATGGGTACCAATGCTGCCAATATTACCAAAAAAGTCATTGAGAATACTTTTGAAGTCATTGCCATTGAGACCATAACTATTGTACAGGCCATTGAGTATCTTAAAGTACAGGATAAGGTATCATCAAGAACAAGAAAAATGTACGATGATATTAGAAATTTGGTTCCTGTAATTTCTGACAAAGACGTTCCCATGTATCCCTATGTAAAAGCTGTTAAAAACTTTATTCAGAATGTTGAAGTAGAAACTTACACTTGTAAGGAACTAAATTAAAATTTTGGGTTAGAAAAGTTATATATGTAAAATTATCCCTAAATTAATACTGGTATAGGATATATTTCACATACACCAAGTCATTACTTGGCAATTAATAATTTTGAACATTTTAATTTAAAAAAAATCTCGGATGAAAACAAAGATTACTTTTTCGGTTGCGCTTTTTTTAATGTTCGGCAATTTTTATGCCCAGGAATATGCCCTAATAAGGGAAAATGGCCTATTTGGCTATATCAACACCTCGGGTGAATACGCAATAAAGCCACAATTCAAGAAAGCCGATAATTTCACCAATGAGCGTGCTGCCGCATCAATGGGCGACAAATGGGGGTACATAAATACTAAAGGAGAATGGGCTATTCAACCTGAATACGAACATGTGAAGGAATTTAATTCCGGGCTGGCCTTGGTAAACAAAGGTGATCAATGGACCTACATCAATGTTTCGGGCGAAGTAGTGGGAACACCTGTTTCGGATAAATATTACGATTTTGACAATGGAGTAGCTTTCTTTAAAAGAGGTGAAAAAATAGGGCTTCTGGGCACTGATGGAAAGTTGGTCGTAGAACCGGATTTTGATGAAATAAAACCCTTTATTGATGGATATGCCAAGGCGAGAAAAGGTGAATTTTGGGGAATGATCAACCAAAAGGGGGAAATATACATCCCTATTGAAAACCAGGAAATTGGTGATTATAACAGTAAAGGGGTCTGGATAAAAAAACAGGAATCTTTTGGTATTGTGTCCAATGGCAACTTTAAACCGGTAAAAAATGCCGATAAGATTTGGGAATTCACTGACAAATCAGATTTAACGTATGCCCGGAGTAATAAATTAATGGGCTTTATCAACAATCAAGGAGAGTGGGTCATTGAGCCTACTTATGAAAAAGCTAGGGATTTCAGTCAAGGATTGGCACCGGTCTTCATGAATAAAAACTGGGGTTACATCAACGAAAAAGGAGTAAAGGTCATAGATTTCACTTTTAAGGATGCCGAAGTATTTTCGGCCAACGGCCTAGCTCCTGCAAAAGACAAAAAATGGGGCTTTATAGATAAGAGTGGAAAATGGGTTATTCAGCCGGAGTATGATATCACCGCAGGATTATCATTTTCAATTTTTAAAAAGAATTTGGAAAAAGGGTTCATCAACGGTCTCGCCCGAGTAAAATATAACAAAGAATGGGGATTTTTAAATGCTAAGGGGGAAGTTTTGGGAAATAAATGGTACGAGAATGCGGAGATATTCGATGACGTAAAGAATTAAATCACACTAATTAGATAAATGAGCGAAAAAAAGAAATTTGCACTGGTAACCGGAGGATCAAGAGGAATTGGTAAAGCCATATGCCTACAGCTAGCACTAGATACCGAGTATAAGATTCTTATTAATTATCAATCCAATGAAACCGCGGCACAGGAAACCTTAAACGAAATAGAAAAAATTGGGGGGAGCGCTGAACTTATACAATTTAATGTTGGCAATGCGGAAGAAGTACAAAACAAGTTGGATATTTGGCATGAGAACAACAAGGAGGCTATCATAGAAGTCCTTGTAAACAATGCAGGTATTACCAAGGACGGACTATTTATGTGGATGAAATCTGAAGATTGGAACAATGTAATCAACACCAGTCTTAATGGTTTTTTTAATGTTACCAATCATTTGATTCAAAAATTATTGGTCCATAAATACGGTAGAATCATCAATATGGTTTCCGTATCAGGCCTTAAAGGAACACCTGGCCAAACCAATTATTCCGCAGCAAAAGGAGGAATAATAGCGGCCACAAAAGCCCTGGCCCAGGAAATAGCAAAAAGAAATATCACAGTCAATGCCGTGGCACCAGGTTTCATAAGAACAGATATGACCGGTGAACTGGATGAAAAAGAACTTAAAAAAATGATTCCTCTGAACCGCTTTGGGGAAGCTGAGGAAGTAGCGCATTTAGTTTCTTTTTTGGCATCCAAAAAGGCGTCGTATATTACTGGCGAGGTCATAAATATTAACGGAGGAATTTATTCTTAAAATAGTACGACGAAGATGAGCAGGGTGGTAATTACAGGTATGGGAATATATTCATGTTTGGGCAAAAACTTGGATGAAGTAAAAAAATCTCTATACAACGGAACTTCAGGAATTGTTTTTGATGAAAAAAGGAAAAAATTTGGATATCGTTCCTGTTTAACGGGAATGGTGGAAGAACCGGACCTTAAAGAATTATTGACCAGAAGACAGCGGTTAAGTATGGGCGAAGAGGGAGCATACGCATACGTAGCTACATTGGAGGCCCTGCATAATGCAGGTTTAACCCAGGAATATATAGACCAGAATGAAGTAGGTGTACTTTACGGTAACGACAGTACTGCCAAATCTGTCATAGAGTCCATAGATAAATTAAGGGAGAAGAAAGACACCACTTTAGTTGGTTCCGGTGCTATTTTTAAGGCCATGAACTCTTCAGTAACTATGAACCTTTCCACCATCTTTAAATTAAGAGGCATCAATTTCACCGTTAGCGCAGCTTGCGCTAGTGGATCTCATGCCATTGGTATAGCCTATCAATTGATCAAGAGTGGACTACAGGATTGTATTATATGTGGTGGAACACAAGAAATAAACGAATTGGCAATGGGCAGTTTTGATGGCCTTGGCGTATTTTCGGTCAACGATGTAAAACCTGAGACCGCTTCCCGCCCGTTTGACCAAAGCAGGGACGGACTTGTCCCAAGTGGGGGTGCGGCATCACTTATTGTTGAAAGTTACGAATCTGCCATAAAAAGGAATGCTCCTATTTTAGGCGAAATTATTGGGTATGGATTTTCCTCCAACGGAGACCATATCTCCACTCCCAATGTAGAGGGCCCAACAATAGCCATGAAAAAGGCCATAGACCAAGCCAATATTAAACCCAGTGAAATAGATTATGTAAATGCCCATGCCACCTCAACACCAGTAGGGGATTCCAACGAAGCCAAGGCCATATTTGCCGTATTTGGAAAAGACGGTCCCTGCGTTAGTTCCACAAAATCCATGACAGGTCATGAATGTTGGATGGCCGGTGCCAGTGAAATTGTCTATTCCATGCTAATGATGCAGCATTCCTTTGTTGCTCCCAATATAAATCTTGAAAACCCTGACGAGGATGCCGCCAAATTAAATCTGGTAAGAAAAACACTGGATAAAAAAATTGAC
>TARA_R110000868_G_scaffold103107_3_pt1 | contig 15854 bp, 7 predicted proteins | sample TARA_R110000868 | Tara Oceans TARA_R110000868 (sample SAMEA4397489) | marine metagenome | biome: Polar Biome; feature: [SRF] surface water layer (ENVO:00010504); material: water (ENVO:00002006), including particulate matter (ENVO:01000060) such as... | depth 5 m | reverse complement strand
CCTACTTGTATTTTACAAAACCTACCCTGTAATTCGTCTGGTATGCTAACTATGTAACTACTATCTTCAGGAGAATATACAAAACTTGAGGTGAGTTGTGTGGGGAGTGTTGTTCTTGAGTAAACACTACCTATTGCCACGGGCGTGTCAAATAGGTCATAAGCATTCGAGCCAGTTAATGCGCCTGCTATATAGAATTTAACCAACGAAGATACCCTACTATCAGTATTATTAGCTGATATACTTTTTAAGGAAAACGAAATACCAAGTTTAGTTTCATATGGTAGAAATGTAACTGGATATTCAGATACTATTGTATATGTAGCATTATCATCGACATTTTGTCTAACATATTCAGTACTATCAGATACGATTTGTCTACCAACATTTCTAGCATCTATAAGACCTAATTTTGTGTCAAGTAACGTGTAATTTGTTGTTCCGACTCGTTGTCTAATTAAAACATTAGAACCGGTCATATCACCATTAGCTTTTAAAGCAAGGGGTGTACCAAGGCCAGTTATAACCAATGAGGAACTAATAGAAGTTGGTGTAACTACAAATCCACCTATAATAGCCTCATTATCCTTTGGATTGAGGTGAAAGAATGATGAACTAATTTCTATGTTGGAAGCAGCACCACTAATAAACTGAGTGTTTGGATTTCCTATAAAGAATGAATCAGTTCTAATATCAAGATTACCACCACCATTGGTTGTGTATCTAAAGTATGAACTTGAATTTGCAACAAGGTCTAATCCGACACCATCATATGTATCTGAACCTACATTTAAATTCCCACTACCACTAAATAAAAGGAACCCACCAGGACCGCTTCCGTTTAATGCGTTTGTAAATCCATCGTACCCAACTGATTTAAGATAACCACTTGAATTACCTGCCATCTCAATACCAGTTCCAATGGCGTTACCTATATTAAATGAGCCTGTTATTAAAGATTGGTCACCACCTATATAAACGTTACCACCCTCAAAAACAACATTTGATTTTATAATCTCTACAGTAGAGACATCTCCAATTTGATTTACAAATTGTAATCTTAACGTCTTTGGGTCTTTTAATTGTTCTGTTGGAACCGGTACTTTATAAAAAACACTTGATGTATTATCTATTGTTGTTTCCGCAATTGTTTCATAATTAGAAGCAGGCAGTCCTTGAGATTTTATTGAAGTACGAATTGCAAAAATTCTACCAGCAATTGGACTCAATTGTGAAACCGTGATGTTTGCAAATGCAATTTGGTTTTGAGTTGTCGAATTAGATGCTGTGGAATAATATTTTATTTCAGTTGGAATTGTACCATCTGAATATTCGTATGTATGTATCGACCCATCTCGTCTAACGTCACTTGTTGTAATTGGCGATTCTACTTGTAGTATAGTTGATGATACTACTGATGTTATACTTGACGTTAGTGATGTTGGTTGTAGTTGGCCGCCTGTTAACCTTGGGAATAATACAACTGCACCCATATCTAAGTTTAGTTCACCACCCACCATTTCTTGGTTAAAAATTGGAGTTGTACTTTCAAACGAAGTGGAATTACCATACAATGATTTTTTGTATGTTAGAGGTGTAGATACTATGGTTGGTGTAAGTATCCCATTTGATTGTGGTATGTTTGTAAACACATCAACACTCGATGACACTATCATCGATGGTGTTTGCGATTGTTTAAATATAATTTTCGATGGTGATTGCTTTGACTTTACTACATTTATAATTTGCTTCCAACGAACTGCCTTACCATCAACACCAGTTCCAATTATACTTAGTTCAGCACGGCCATCAGGAGTATCATATCGATTATTGGATGGTAGATTGTATACCCAAATTGAAATTAGACTTGATTTATCAGAGTCCTTGTAGTCGGTAGTTTCCCAATAAATTGGATTTCCGTTTACATCGATTATTTCAATTTGTATAGGACTACCATTTTGCAATCGAGTTGGTTTTATCTTAAATGAGTTTTTACCTTCACCAAGATATTCGGGAAACGAAGTAATGCCAAATAACCGAATGCCGATATCAGTTGACACATCGGTAACATTTGTTACTTTGTTTAAGTATTCTTTAGACCGCTTTTTTAGTTCTAATGCCATTAATGCACTCCATCACTTTCTTATATATATGATACTTTAGAGAACCCACGAACTTTATTGATATCAATTATTTGGTCCACCATGTCTCTTGTCTTGTCAATGTGAGATATTGTGATGATAAAATCGAACTGAGTCTTTAAGTAATCAAATAATAAATATAGAGAATTAAAGTTGTCCGTGTCTAATGAACCAAATCCTTCGTCAATAGCGATAAAGTTTGGTCGTGGTAAATTGGATACGTTAATCAACGCAGTTCTAATTGCTATAGATGAAATGAACTTTTCCATACCACTTGTAAGCTCTAATGGCCAAAACTCAGTATCACCATATGCAATATATGAGTTGATATTTTTACCATCAGTATTAAGTAGGATTTCAAAATCAACTATCGGTTGTAAGATGTTGTTAATTTCTATTTCTAACTTTGGTAATACATCTGAGATTAAATTGTATGGAATACCATCACGTTTCACACATTTCAGATAGTACTCATACCCATCAAACTTAGTTTCCATTTCACGAAGTTTATTGATAGACTGGTTAACCATCTCAATTGTCTTTTCGGCTAATTTAATTTCCGAATTGACATTCATAAGTTCATCAGTTACTTCTTTTATTGAATCATCTAATTGACTTCGAGTTACTTTAAAAGATTTTATCTTTTCTATAATCACCTTATTATGAGCTACCGCCTGTTCTTGGTCTTTAGCTTTTTGTAAGGTTCTCTCTAATTCTTTTATTTCAGAATCGTAATCTTTTACTAAGGCAATACATGAGTCGTATAATTTATTTAACCTTACCCATTCCTTATCTAATTTTAAAAGTTCGTCGGAATGGTCATTCCAAAGTTTCAACTCCGTAGTGACATCACACTTACTACGGATGCCCAAAATTTCCAATCGTTTAGTTACTACTTTAGAATAGTCACTCCCTAATGATTTTATCTTTTTTTCTAAAGTATCTGCCTGTTTTGCAAATGGTGTATTTTTGTTTTCAATACAATGATTACACTTATCATCAAATGTCAATGACCCGATACCATCTAAATGTTCTTTAGCATGAATTATCTCAGACTCCAATTTATCTAATTGGTTTCCCATTTCATTAAATTCAGTATCATACAATTTATATTGTATTTCTTTTTCTCTAAGTGAGTTAATGTCAATTTTATCAAGTTTAGATTGAATATCCAATTGTAACGTTTCAATCTTTTTAACTTCTGCTAGATTAAAATTACAATCGGTGGATTGTATATCTCTGATTTTTTGAAGTGACTCCAATTCCAATTGGATTGTTTGTAAATCACGAATGTCTTCAACGGGTTTTAAATTACCCATGTCAAACTCGATTTTAGTATTAACTACATCGCGGTTGGTTTCTAATTTAGATTTTTTATTTTGGTATTTTATTAACGACCCGGCAGTTGATGTCAATACTTCTTCCGCCTCAGCTAACTGAGTTGGTAAGTCTTGATTCTTGTAATCTTTTAGAAGAGCTGATAGTTCTCTAATCTCCTCACTTGCAATTTGATACAACCCCTCAAACACATCCATGTCCAAGAATTGAGCAAGAAGCTCTTTACGTTCTTTTTGTGACTTGTCAATAAATCCACTATTATTTGATTGAGTTGACATAGCGGTTAGTACAAAGTCATCATACGTTCCAACATACTCTCTAATGAGTGAGTTGGTGTCCCTACGCTGTTCTCCATTAAGAGACTCTACGACCCCATCTATAATACGATAGAAGTTTGTGTCTACCTTTACAGTACCTCGCTTAGGAGACTTCCTAGCGGCTCTCTCAATTACGTAGTCGACTCCATTAAGTTCAAATATGAATTTACAATCATATGACATCTTTGAGTAATTCAATACATCCTCAGCCTTGGAAGTTCGTGAACATTTATCAAAGATACAAAATGATAAAGCATCCCAAAGGGTTGACTTACCACTTGCGTTTGGTGCAAAGATACCATATGCCCCTTTCATGTTTGTAAAGTCAATAATATTATTAGGACCATACGAAAACATATTTGAAAACTCAAAAGTCTTTGGTATCCATATTGAATTTGTAATTACACGTTGGCTCCCTAACTTCGCATTGATATCAGCATTAATTGATTTAACCACCTCAAGTTGATTTTCGGTGAGATGGTCCGTTTCCATAAGTAAATCTTCTATTAACTTATTTTGAAATGCAACATCACGCACGTTCTGAAGAGTAATCTTACCATGCTCACCTCCATCTTTACGAGTAATAACTTTTTGTATAGTCAGTTCCTCAATTTTCCTACCTTTTTTAAGTTCAGCTATAAGCTTATTTAATTCAGAGGTTTTTGTGTTTTTAACACGAACTCGCATCCTTGGTCGATTGGGAATATGTGAATTTGAAACTACCTTACCATCTTCAATATCAACAGTAACATAACCAAACTCGTTTGGTATAGTTACAAATTTACTTGTTAGGGTTTCCATATCCCACACCAATATACCATGGTCAGGGTATAACGACTCAGCGTGATTTTGCATAATCAAAGAACCTGGATACATAATATTAGAATTACCCAATACAGCGTTGTTGGGTTTGTGAATATCACCCAACAATACTAAATCATACCCATCAAAGTTTGATACGTTTATTTTTTTATTTTCAATAACAAACCCATGGTCGGTTATAATTTTATCAACGGGCCCGTGAAACAATGCAATCTTGTGGTCGCATAATGCGACATCAAGTGGTGATGGGAATCCTGGTGAATCGTCAAACACCGATTGGTGTGTGAATATACAATTAGCAATATGCCACGACCCGCTATCACGGATGTAGTGTAATTTTGGAAGCCTAAGTGCATTAACAATTGGCTGTAACGCATCCATACGAGATGGGTTGCTTAGGTTAGCGTCGTGGTTTCCTGGAATTACAATAGTCGGTAGTAAGTCTGATAGTCGAGAAAAGAACTCTTGTGTTAAATTAACTACCTCAGGTGACATATCTGTTTTTGCGTGAACAATATCACCAGCTACTACAATGATGTCAGTTTCCGACATTGTGGATAGGATGTACCCATAAAGTTGGGAAAAGACATCACGGTATTCTGAGTGTCGTTTTAGGTTTCTTATATGTACATCGGCTATATGATAAATTTTTCCAATCTTATCAATACCAATGTTAATCTTTTTCACATTTTTCATACACGAAATAGTTGGTACTCCATTAACTTACGTAAATCGAGTGGGGGTGTACCATATATTTTTTCATTAATTTTTTTATACCCCAATTCCGATGGGTCATCATCACCTAAATCTACAAGGTGAGTTTGAATTCCATACGACATAAACTTCTTTGCTAACCCCAATGCATTCTTCAACGCGTCGGAATCTAAACAAATATACAACTTTTTTACTGAATTTCCTATTATTTTCTTTTCTAACTCAGATTGGATTGATTTTCCAAACAATGGTATTGCGTTTCGCCTAATCGCGATAGCATCAAATACACCTTCACATAGTATAATAGGGGTGTCCCAATTAACTAATAAATCAAAACCTATAATATCTTTAGATACTTTTGGATTCTTATGTTTATATTGTGTCTGATAGAATGACCTACCTACGAAGAAGTTTAACTTACCTCGTTCATCATATGATGGGATTATAACTTTATCACGATACTCACCCTCCTCACAATACCCAATATTATATTTTACAATATCCTCAACCCTAAATCCTCTATTTAACAAATAGTGTAAAGCGTGTTTCCTTTTAGTTGAATTGGAGCTCTCATAGAGTGGGTGAAACTCCTTTGGAAGTTGAACCTGTTCTACAACGTCAGATACATCATACTCACTTGAGTATCGGTTTAACTTGTTAAAGATGGAATTATAATCATCCCAGCTTTGTTTAGATACTCGTAGTTTTTTAAAGAGTGACTTAATGGTTTTACCACGTTCATCCGAAATCCAACAATGCCATGGGTTGTCTGCTTTAGAATTAATTCGTATATTAATTTCTAATTTTGGTTTGTAATGGTCAACGAATGGTGAATAAAACGCATAATTATCACCCGATGTTTTCTTAGATTTACCAAGAACGGACTCTAATAATTCAAGTAGTCTTTCTTCCATAACTACTAATATACAACATTATTTTGAATAATCAAAGAAATTAATAGAAGGTTTTTCATCCAACCATTCTTTTGGTATTTCTTTTGTTGCCCATTTGAACCCATTCTTCTCACACCATTGTGCATAAGTTGTTTTTGACCCTTTGTATATTTTACCATTTGGGGACTGTAGAATAAATCGTAAATCCAAGTCGGGATGTTGTTCTTTAATCAGAAGATGCTTTTTTCTGTCTTCGGATAAAAACCATCCTTTGGATTCTATATAGATTCCATTTGGTAATTTAAAATCAGGTTTATAAGTGTGATTCGATGCAGGAATAATATATTGAACTTCGTGTTGTTCATATTCCCCATCGACGCCTTGAGATTGTAATTGTTCGTTAATTTTAGTTTCAAGGCCGGACTTGTGTCCTTTTTGTTTTTGGATATGACTCCAATTTCCGTTTGCCATAACTTTTTAATCTATATCAAATTTTATATTGATTGTAACATCAACATCTTCTCGTTTCTTTAATGGAGAACCTAATTTAGCCAGCGCTAACAATTCACCATTATCATTATATAATCCCACTTGGGTAATGTATGGTCTAAAGTCCGTAGTGGTTACTGCATCTTTTAATTGATACTCACTAAGGTCATTATTTATTCTTACCGATGGATTTGATGAGACGTTGTATTCGTTTTTATTAATCTCACATAAAATAGAAACCTCTTCAACAGTCTTAGTTGCTCTGTAATCAAGTTGAAATGGTTTTGATGTGTAATCCCAATTTCCATTCCCTAAAAAGATATTTTGATATTTAGGGCGTGGGTCCGATACTACAATCATACCATGCTGATAGAAAACATATCCTACTTTATTTGTTTGATAAGCGGAACCACTGTACCAATGGTTGTTACGTAGTGAACTTCTATTATCTGTTGTTAATTCAGTTTTGTAAATACGTACTTCGTCAAATGAAGCGCTAGTTCCACTAATTGTATTTGAGTTCAAACACCCAACTGATATGTCGTAATTATTTTGTGTGTTTCTTGCAAAGTGTGGAAGTGTGTCTATGGTATTACCATCCACCTCTAATACATAACCGCTTCCACTGTGGTGTATTAGGTAGTGATGCCATGCCCCATCGTTGTATGTTGGTGTTGTAATTATTTCGTTATCAGAGGTAAGCCCATCACTAACAGATAGTTTTACTTTACCATTGTTAGATGTAGATTGGTTATATACTGATAGTTCAAATGGGTAAATTGGGGTTCCTTTTGTTGAATAGGTAACACCATCCCTTGCCTCATCATTGGTATGTTGATATCGTTTTGATATTAAAACATTTTCATTACTATCCGTATATGATTGCGAGCTTGGTAATTTAATCCAAGCAGACACAGCCCATCCCTCAACATTATTTAAGTGTCGAAAATGTGATTTGTGTTTAATAATCAATGATGAATCTATATTAGTAGATACAGCATACCCACTAGCGTCAGTATGTGTTCCAGTCACATTGATACCACTAACTACATTTAAATTTGATGTAATGATAGTATTGTCTCGGTTGGACTTATCGGAGTTAGACTTCCAATTTTTAGAAAGAGTCCCATCTTGAAATCCAAGGTATAACACATTTGAGTCTACACTTGGAAAATGTGAGGTTTGTATATCGTTATCATATAACACCCCATGCATATTGTCTATTTTAGATTCAGTTAAACTTGTGGCAGTAACGTCATATGAATAATCTTGAATAAAGACCGATTTCGGTTTTATCCCCTCACCAAATTTGTTTTGTGGGATTGAAAAGATAGAAGCGGTTGGGTGTAGTAATCTACCATCTTTTTTAAAAAATGTAGAATTTAGACTACCCCATACTACTTTTTGAGGGATGTTATTTAATTCGGTAGTGGCTGCACCGGAGCCTGTCAGAAAAGACTGGCTTCCAATTTGACCAGCCACCGACGTGGACATCTCTAATAAAATACCATTGTCTGATATCCCTCGGAGAATTGACAATTCAAAAGAAGATGAGTAGTTAACATTAGTTACCTCATATCGTTTGTGTGCCTTGAAAGGTCGTGTTACAACACCTTCACCAAAAATCCTTTTAAATACCATACCCATATTGTCATTTTTAGAAATCTAATTTAACCTTAATCAAAATCTCATTAGAGAATGATTTAAGGAGCGGTTTTGATACTTTAGCAATTGCCAAAAGTTCGTTATCATTATTATACAAACCAACTTGTGTAATGTAAGTTTTAGGGTCACCTACAAATGTTTGTTGATTTAATTTACCATTAGACCCCGTAACATACGATGGGTTATTTGAGAAATTGTATTCAGCGTTCTTTGCTCTTATAAAGAAGAATGTTGATTTTACTTCCTCTTCACTTCGTGCTTGAAATCCATCATTAACATTGGTTACAGCAGCACCACTCAATGCGGTGAATACTTTTCTATGGTTTTGAGCATCTGTATTTGAAGCCCTATTAGTACCTAATGATGCTGATGCGTCTAATGCAGCAGCACCTAACACGATACACCCAAACTGAGGGTATACTTCCCCAAAGATTTGTGTGGTTGAATATACACCATTAAGAAGTGAGCCAGACACTACGCTATATTTATTTAATGTTGAATTTCCCAATTGATTAACATCACCACTATTATCAATTAATCTAAGAGTTTCACCATCTGAACCCGAAAGAACCAATTCCCAATTTCCAGGGTCAAGTTTATCTCTCAGTCTAGCTCGGTTGATTCCAATTATATAAACATCTTCTTGTGCAACATTACCAAATCTGAATGTGGTTTGTGATGCTGGGAGAAGAACTTGTTGGAATTGTGAATATATTGCGTTTGATGGTGAATCTTCGTTTGTTCCTAAAGAACCACTTCCTTTACTGTTACCATATGAAATTGAGAACTGGGGTTCGTTTGTTGAAACCGTTGGGTTCCCATTATAAATTTCATAATAATATTGTTTTTGCGTAGAGGATTGAAATGATGAAGTCCAATATGTTGATAATTCACCAACATTGTTACTCCATAACCCACGTGTAACTCGCTGGCTACTTCCTTCTACAACATCTTCAATTGTAAATGCGGTATATACTTTACCACTCCCATAGTCGTAAGCTCCGGCTGGAATTACTGGAGTGGCATCCATACGGATGTCTTGTGCAGCGATGTCTGATAATGTTGTTTGTGGGGCTGAATTAACTATTGGATTAGTGGGTGTACCACCTCCACCGCTCCCAGCGCTAAATCCACCACCATTACCACCAGACGAATTTTGTTCAAATACAGGCATAATTTTTCCTTTTTAATTTTTAAGCAAATGTACGAACATTAACTATCGTAGATTGTGCATCAGTTATTGGGTTAACAGTAATATCAATTTCGAATCTTCCACCAGTCTCATTACCAATGATAATCATTCTTGTAGTGATTGCGGTGTCATTTGGTAGATTGGCGATTGAAGTGAATATGAATTGGTTCTTACCAACAACAGCTTGCGATTGTGATGAATTATAAGAATTAACTTTAACGATTGGTGATACATTACCCGGCACACCTGCGTTACCTTGAATACTACCAGCATCTGAATTTAACAATATAGCGGTATAACCCAAATCAGCATTACCACCATTTTTAGTGTTAATTGTGATTGTTGTTGAGTTAGACGCCTCATTTGTTACAATTGTTGATGGAGATGCTTCAATGTATGGCAATCTCGTTGTTGTCTTTGGTAGTGTTAACAATTTGTATTTCATTGCGTAATTGTCATCCGTGATTGCTTCAATCACCGGCATATTTTCAATTACAATACCATAATAATCAGAACCAAGCGAGTGTGCTGGGTTCCATAGTTCATAATCAACCTCATCATCCGCCAATGCGAATTGAGTGATTTGAAACTTGTCTCTACCTTGTGCTAATAACTCTCTACCTTTTTTGGTGAGAATAGCATCTACTGTTACTGATGAATTATCTAAAAATCCCATGTTGTTTCCTTTTTATACATATAAATATGGTTTTTTATCTTTTTAATTGTTTTTATGTTACAACTACTACTCTAATCTCTAAATCATATAGAGAATAACCTACATTAATTAGTTTGGAAGTATCGTATATTGGGTTTTGTTGTGTACTTACAATATACCCATCCGACTTTCTTACCACGTAAATTCTATCTAACACAACAGTCGATGGACCACTAAGTGATGCGTTCGATAGTTTTACATTTTTAACTTCAACACGATTAGTTGGTAACATTTGTCCTTTATTGTGTTGAGCCCCATTTAGTATCATTTCAAATGACCCACCTGTAACTCTTGTCAATTTAGACCAATCACCATTCCAATTACTATCATATAAATACACGTTAGTGCCTCCATAAATACTATATAGTGATGACATTATTTTTGCAACACCAAATGGGTCTTTGTTACCCACCATTTGTTGAGTTGGTCTTAATATGGATGGGAGTCGTTTTGGAATGAACCCGACAGGTGATAATGTATTGAACTCACTTGCTTTTAATATAGCAGATTGTTTTGAAGTCTTCTTTTTATTTTTAATGTTTACTGATAACAATACATCATCTGGTGTTTTTCGTGGATTTCCACTTGTTGGTGTAAGTTGAGTACTAACCCCACCATCATTTGGTGTTTGAGTAGAATACACTAATATGTTAGAATCTACTTTTGTAATTTCAACAACAGGACCACCATCAGGCGTATCAGGCGAATCGGTAGTTAATGAGTCAGATGTAATCTTACATCCATTGTAATATAGATTTTCCATAGACAACGCAAGTCGTGTGTCTTGAACTTGAGTAAACACCATTGAGGATGAGCTCGGTAATTTTAAACTTGCTGACAATGCATTGGAGTAAAAGTATTTTGGTACTTGGTATATACTTGACATTCGTGAGTTTAATATTGTAGACCCAGTTGGGGAATATTCCCAATACCCATTTGAAAGAGGTGTGTAATTAGCCCCAGTTACATAAGTAATTAAAGTAGGGTCCCCAATTGTAAATGTAATAGATGTACTTGTGGGTGACTTATATATTACATCCGATGATACATCTGAACCACTTGTGTTTGGAATGAATGAAGACGTATCAATACGAATTTCAGTATTACTTATTCTTTCTAAGATTGGATAGGTTCTATCGTCACCATTACCATCATCAAAGACAATACTTCCAGATTGAGCTACATCAGCCGGCCATGACCCACCACTGTATCGGTATACGAGATTCGAAGATACATGGTGTGGATATGATGATGATGACATAAAACTAATTTCAAACGTAGCAGTTGCTTGGTTAACAGTTTGATTAATAGAATATGGGGTAATGTTTACCCATGCTCCTTCTGGACCTATTTGCGTGAGTACACCATCAGTTTCATTTCCCGTTGAAAAAATGTTGACATCACCGCCTGGTGTAGTATTTGAAACACATCTTACTTTAGCGTTATTTCCATAAAACTTAGTAATGTTAAATGCTGATGACCATGAGGCGCCAATCGCAATCGCTGTGGCGGATGAAGTTAAGTCAACCTTATTTAAAAATGAACCTGTAAGTGATGTATTTGTAATGTCGGTTACAAACCTACTTGATGTGATACCAACTGAAAGTTGTTCGTTACTACCACTATAATAAAGTGTACCGGATTGACCCGATGCTACTTGTAAATTACTATTTAATTCTAAATGAGTATTAGTAATTCTATTTATAATTGAGTAGGAGGTCCCACCATATACTAAATTATCACTTGCATAATTCCCAATATCAGTTGAAAGAGATGTGGATGATGTTATGAATTCAGACGATAGTGGTAACGCATCAATACTCGATGATAGTGTTGGAATATAATATCTATAAGTTGATGGTGTGAACTCATTTAACGCAATACTTGATGTGTAATCATGTTTTGACGCTATTAATGTTCCACCGATATTTGGAATAATACCCGAATATACGTGTCTACTTATGTTAATATCTTGTGGTCGTCTGTACTTATTTCTTTCCAACGTATGTGGTTCAATCAAAATACCCTTATGCCAGTCAACACGTGCTGGTAATAATTGTTGTATTTGTGACCACACAGACATATCATATCTTGACAACATATCCATAATAATATCTAATGCCGTACCCGTTGTATATTTTTGGAAATAGTTTTTTGCTTTAAATTTAAGTAGTGGATAGCTTTGATTGTATCTGCGGTCAGGGTCACCTACCCAATCATCAGCTTCAAAATATCCTTCTGAATTATAGATATCATTATTAACTGCGTCGGTTGTAGAAAAATATGTACCTAATACATTTGAATCATTTGGAGCGTAATCATACTCACTAATCTCACGAGATTTATCAGGGTCAAGGTTTCCGTTTAATGAAGAAGATTCAATACGAATTTTATTGTTCATTAAGTTTAGAGCACCAATCGATGGTATCTTTGTGAATTGTGTATCTACCTCACCAACTAAGTCGGATGAGTTAAAGTTTATCAACGAGGCTGATAGTATTAATCCTGTATCAGTAGTTGTAAACCTTTGATTTGGATGTTGTGACCTTATAGAACTTGAAGTGTTTGTAAAGTTAAAGTCCGGCATGATTCTATATGATAACTTATCAAACGACGTGTCAATATCTAAATCTGTAGTATTGTCATCACTAAAGTATGCCTCACGATTTTTAGCGTGTTCAATTATAATTTCGTTTGAAATCTCATCACGGAAATATCTAATTTCTTGGATACTTGCAGTTTCGTAGTTGTAAATATTACCATCAGTTGTTGGACCCGGAACTTGTATTGTTCCAACGTTTGTGTTCCATATGGAACTAAATGTATTATTAACCGATAATGTTGATGCTTGTGGATTTGCTAATACTGCACCAAAGTCATCTACCCACCCAGCTCTAATTGAAGCGCTTCCTGAATTTAATGCAAATGCTACTTCTCTTCGTTGTTTGTATGGTACATATGATGATGAAATTATATCAGACCCATTGACACTCATCCGTATCCTAGCTTGTTCATTTCCAGAATCATAATCCCAAAAACAATCTACATAGCTACTACCACTTGCCATTCGTAAAATATGATAATGTGCCTTTGGCATCTTACCAATTACTTCTACCGAATTTGGTCTATCGCCATTTATATCATCCCATGGGTTTGAAATGTATTTTGATGGAGACGCTTGTAATTTATAAACAAATCGTTCTTGTTCATAGGTATTGGGGTTTGTTGAAACAGCTGGGCCACCAAATTCACGAATCTTTAAAAATGATTGTGGGATACCATATGTGGATAGAATTGCTTTAATTGAACGAGCCGTACCTTTTGTTTTATACAATAATGGGATGTTATTGACAATTCGTCTCCAGGTCTCATTTACAATCTGCTGTCTAGCTTTAGATTGTAGATTTCCACTTTGGTATAAAGTACCATCACTTTCGACCCCCAATGCATACTTCCATAGATTCGTATCGGAATATCCATTTGATAACTTCCAACCAAGTGAATCTGCGATTGTTTTTAATAAAGAATCAGACATACCATCATTCGGATGTTCTTCTCTACGATTTATGTCTGTTAATGATTTAATATAGGTCCATTGAATATCAAAGTGTTGACCTACCATATCAATAAATGTAATATACTCTTCATTCCTCACATCTTCTTGTAGATGGATAGGAATCATCTTACGGAGCGACGCATCATTAAATGCGTCGTATAACGAGGCTGACTCATATACACCACCATACCAACCAGTACCTTGAGAGGTCGTGGTTCCATATAGAATATGTGGGAATGTTGATGATTTTGGGTATGGTTCTATTGTAAATGCTGATGAGGACCAATGTGTGTATTGGTTAGCGTCGGTATTGTAATATAGGTAATTTTCAAATTCATCAAATCCACCAACCACTTTGTCTCTACGATTTAATGATTGTGATATATTTGTTATTGCTTCAGAGCCAGTTACTGTTTCTAATAAGTCGATTCGTGAATTATATGATTCAATTTGTTGAAGTTTATATACAAAGTTATCAACTCGTTCAGTAGCTGTTGAGAAGTGTATAAAGTTTTTAAAGTCGGAGTAGTCTATATTTAATTTAGCATTACCCAACGACCCACTAAAATAGTAATTAACTAATTGTTGTGATGTAGTTGCGTTTACATCTAATAAACTATTCCAAGTTTCAAAGTTTGTAGATGAGGCGCCAGCCTGGTCGGACATATCCAATGAATAGTTTGGTTCCGAAAAGTCAGGTCTATTATCTCTGGCTATACTTGGGAATGCAATTATTTTTTCAATATATGATTTAGATATTCTACCATCTAATGTTAGTGAAGCCCCAATCCCATATATAGAATTAAGAGGTGAGTCTAACTTTACAATCAATTGGCTAACATACCCATTGATGTCAAAATCAAAACTATTATACTCTAATCGTAAAAAATCAGGCCATACACGGCCGTTTGTCATAACAGATATACTACCATGGACACCTACTCTATAGCCGTAAGCATCGTATATACTTTCACGTTCGTTGCTGGGTACATAATGCCAATCATTAGTTAAGCTATCCCACTCGCGCACCCACAAAATTGGAACCAATTCATTCACATCTTCAGGATATATGCCATCCGGTTCAAATGTTATGTTACCCGCTTGCCATATTAATTTTGATTCACCACTACTTGTTTTATTTCGTTTAAGTAAATATCTGCGAGCTCGGCCAGTAGATTTACCTGCAAGGGAATTACCTGCATTAACATTGAGTTGTCCTAAAGCGGGCGTGTATATCTCGACCATGCTACCCCATGAGTCGAGTGACATAAATTTGTTTGCATCTACAGGTATGAATGTGGTAGCGATTCCATTAAGAACAGCAGTTGGGTATGATAGTAACTCTCTGTATTCACCAATACGTTCACCTGCAACATCTGTATTTATGATGTTTGCTAAGTTGTTTTCTCCAAAATTTAATACTAAATCTTTTTTAACCCCAGCATACGCTATGGAGTTTAGAGTTGAATTGTCTTTTAATATTTCACGTAAATTTTCAAATGTTCCCGTAATATTTGATGATAACACTACTTCAGTTCTATCTGAAGATATTTCAGATATCCTACATGACTCCACAAGTTTATGTAAGAAATTATAGTTTAAAGAATAAACCCCTTGTTCGTACCCAAGCTCTCTTAAATCAGATTCGGGGTTTATGATAAGTTTGGGTTGACCTTGTATAGTATATTTTATAGGAGAGTTATAACTTGACTTTAACAAGTTATCAGAACTATACACATGAATTTCTTTAGAGGTTGGTACTGATATGCCACCAAGATATTGCCCTTTAACATCATATTGAGTTAATGGGTATTGTGTTGTTTGCACAACCTGGTTTACCTGTAATGAAAAGTCTTCACCATAGGTAGGAGTATTCCCCATTACAACTTCGTTATTATAATATCTTTTCAATGACATGATTATGTGCCTTCTTGGTTATTTACATCCATTAGGTTAGCTTGCATTTTCGGACTCAGCACGAGTGATTTGTGCACCCATCACTATAGATGGAG
>TARA_R110000868_G_scaffold17157_2_pt1 | contig 15866 bp, 18 predicted proteins | sample TARA_R110000868 | Tara Oceans TARA_R110000868 (sample SAMEA4397489) | marine metagenome | biome: Polar Biome; feature: [SRF] surface water layer (ENVO:00010504); material: water (ENVO:00002006), including particulate matter (ENVO:01000060) such as... | depth 5 m | reverse complement strand
TTTTTGCCATTTGATATATAAGTCTTACTGAAGCCTTCGCATTACCTTTAGTGTCTTGAACTAAAAAATATATTCTGGCTTGCTTGTCTCTTAATATATTAATGGACTGTTTTACTTTTTCTTGAAGTTGGTTTTCCATATTAATAATGATTGATAAGTTTTTTATTTAATAAACTATTGAAGGCTAACCTAAAAGGTATACTAACTTGTGCATTAGATTTCATTCCAAGTTTTTCATCAACAATTTCTTGTTCATTCAAAATAGTGTCTAATAACATTTTAACCATTTCGAATTTGATAATATTAATTTTTGTTTCTGTTACTCCTGACTCTGAATCTTCACTGTCGTCAGTTTGACTCATATCAAGATAGTTTTCAATTTCATCTAAGTCGATAAAATAATTCTCACCTAATACTTGTATCATGTTATTTCTTGTATTTTTGTTTTTAATTCCTTAAGACTTGAAATATGAAATTCAGATTCAACATCATTATTATAAGTTGTGTTAAATTTAATTACAATTTTGTTTTTTGGATGATTCAATAATAGTTTAGGATTTGCTGTAAGTAAAATGTCTACAGAATCCCACAATGAATTAATTGTGCTTTCACTATAAAATTTTACAGTTTCAACTAAACAACCAAACTTAGAAATGAAAAATAATGACGCAGGTTTTGATTTACCTATTTCATCCGAAACAACAATAATTTCATGAGATTCTCTCATGTCTAAGTAAAATTCATTTAATTCTACAAGACCTGAAGGTTCCACAGAACCAGCATGCCCAAAAATTTCCATTGTATGCTCTTTATAAAGAAAATCATATAATTCATCTTCATTTCTAAATTTCAAATGTTTTGAAATATCTAAAGACGTTAAATCAGATAAAACTTCATATTGAAAGTTATCCTCTTCATTTTCGTCTCTGAATGGATTATTAAGAAACCATTTCTCATACTCTTGTTGTATTTTTTTTAGAGTGTCTCTCAATACTCCATTCAATTCAATGCCTATTTTCATTCTTCGTATTTTTCTAATATTTTAGATATTAATGGATTTCTAACAATATCTGTAGACTTGAATTCAAAAACACCAATATCATTCATATTTTGAAATTTCTTAAGAGCATCCCAAAGACCTGTTTGTGTTTTGTCTTTGTGTCTATCAAATTGTTCTAAATCTCCTGATATAAAAAATTTTGAGTTAAATCCTATTCTAGTTAATAACAATTTCATTTGACTTGGAGTTGAATTTTGAGCTTCCTCAAAAATTAAAATTGAGTTATCAATATTCATACCTCTCATATAAGCTAACGCGAATACTTCTATAGCCTCGATTTCCTTTAATTTTTCCCTTGTATCTTTACCAATTATTTTGTTTAATAGGTAGTACGAAGGAAAAATATATGGGTCTAGTTTTTCTTCTACTCCACCAGGTAAACTACCTAGTTTTTCTTCGGCTTCCACTGCCGGTCTCACGATTATAATTTTTTCATAAGGAGTGTTAGGGTCAGATAATAAATCGACCGCACATTTCATTGCGATATAACTTTTTCCAACACCTGCAGGACCTGAACAAATACTAATTTGGTTGTTAGCCAATTTTTCGTAATATTCTTTTTGACTTTCAGATAAAAATTTTTCTTTTGTTTTTCTTTTAATTATTGAACAGATTTGTTGTTTTTTATTTTTAATTGGGGTTTCTTCACTTGGTAAAGTTGCCGTTGGTTTTGGTTTTGTTGGTCTACCCATTTTTTGTAATTTAATCTTAGTTTGAGACTTAGTAAGGTTTATAATCTTTTACTTCTCTAATTTCAGAAGATGTAATAGAATTAATTTTATTTTTTAACCTAAATCTTTCATCATTTGTGTAATAAACTTTTCTTGCCAATTCGATAAATTCTTGGTCAAATTTTTTCTCTGATTCAAAAACTCTCAATTTATCTTCTACGTCCCAAAGTGTTGAATTTACTTCTGTCAATGACTCATACAAAGGCTTCAATTCACTAACTTGAAAATAAGTTTCGGATTGATTGTATAATAATTCAAATTCTTCGGATACATATTTCAATCCTTCAGGATTTGTAATTTTTAGTTTTTTTACTTGTAAAATTGATAATTTATCAATTAATTCTCCAACACTAACTGGTACTGTCAACATATTATTTTATCTGTTTTTTTTCCGTATTATGAAACTCTCTTCTATATACTGTTTTTCCACCATCGGGGCTTTCATAAATGTATACAGTTTCATTTTGTTTTTTATCAACTTGAGACTTTATCCATTGATATGTTTTCTTCAATCCGACTGATAAAGGTTGACTTACTTCCCACCCAATTTTTTCTCGATATAACTTGTTATCAGAATTTCTACCTTTAACTCCCAATGGACACTTGAATCCATACTTTTTAACAAATTCTTCACCTTCGATATTTTTAATGGTTATATCTTTTTCAGCAATGTCTATTGCCATTTTAGCTAACTGATTGATTGTAACCATTTCTTCACTACCAATGTTTACAGGACCTTCAAAATCAGATTCCATTAATTTAAGAACCGCTTCAACACATTCATCAACATACAAGAAAGAACGAGTTTGTAAACCATTACCCCAAACTTCAATTTCTCCACCATTTTCAGTTTCACCAGCTTTTCGACACATAGCCGCAGGTGACTTCTCTCTACCTCCAATCCATGTACCTTGTGGCCCAAAAATATTATGAAATCTTGCAACCCTAACATTTAGTCCATAATTCCTACTAAACGCTAAATAAAGTCTTTCAGAGAATAATTTTTCCCATCCATATTCTGAGTCAGGATTGGCGGGATAAGCTGAGGATTCTTCACAATTTGGATTGTCAGGGTCCATCTGATTGTGTTCGGGATACATACATGCGGAAGACGAGTAAAATAGTTTACCGACTTTTTTCTTAACCGCTTCACGAGCAACATTAAGATTGATTGTTGCTGAGTTGTACATTACATCTGCATCGTGTTCTCCAGTAAAGATGTATAATGCACCACCCATATCTGCAGCCAACTGATAAACTTCGTCAACTCCTTCTTCAATAACCAATTCAACAACTTTGGGGTCTGTTAAATCTCCCAAAATAAATTCATGACAAATTTCATCTTGAAAGAAATATTCATGTTTTTTAATGTCGCATATTCTGACGTGATTTCCTTCTTCTTTTAACCTTTTGGAGAGGTGCCCACCTATGAACCCTCCTCCACCTAATACTACTATTTTTTTCATGTTATTATAATATTGAATTAGTTATTACTTTTCCTTTCTTTCTTAATATGGTTAAACCATGGTTGGTAGGAATGGTCATCCATTCCCATTTTTCTTTATCTAATTCTTCAACCGCTCTATAAGGACCACCAAGTCCCCACTCACCATTTTCATCGTAATCTATTGGACTCCAATAATTCGGTTCAGAATTTCCCATCAAATCGTGTAATAAAATTATTGTGTTTTCATCACTAATTCTGTCAATCTCTTCTAATTCTTTTTTAACATGAGGGTAACTGTGCCAATCATCAACATAAATCAAATCATATTTTTCGGTATTTTTTGTTAAAAACTCGATTGCGTCTGATTGAATAAATGTTTGATATTCAGCTAAATCTTCGGGAGCTATCCAAACGTTACTTTTTATGTCTACAGAAGTTAAATGACCTCCTAATACTTTACAAGCAACTAAAAAAGGATAACTAGACCCTCCATTTCTTACCCCAAGTTCTAAAATTTTTTTAGTTTTCATTTGAAGCGCAATTGAGAAAAAAGTCAACACGTGTTCAAAGTATTGTGTCCCCCCGTCATTTTTAGTTTTTAATGTACGGTTCATTAACTCCATTAAATAATTTTCCATTATATTATTTCATTAATAATTTTATTTATCCCTTCTTTTAACCTTTTGGCGAGGTGCCCACCTATGAACCCTCCTCCACCTAATACTACTATTTTTTTCATATTATTTATCTATTTTTTGATTCTTCAGCAATTTCATATTCGACGCCAAGAGATTCAAATATTTTACCACATGGAGTTTTATCGAATTTACATTTCGATAATTTTTCTTCATCAAAAAATGATGGATTAACCCACCAATCTTCAAAGTATAATTCAGGATGATTGTCGTGAGATACGTCAGAACAAATTAATTTATAACCTTTTGATTCTAATAATTTTCTTTGAGGGACTTTTTCCTTTTGAACAAATTCATCTCCCAAATAAGCATCATGCTCGATTGTAATTATTTTGAAGGTATAATCACTTGAAATTATCTTTTGTAAAAGTTTGAAACGATCACCGCAACCTTCCATATCCAATGTTAAATAATCTATTGTTTTGTCAGTATAATGGTCTTTTAATAAATCATTATAGTCAACATTCAAACAGTCTGATTGAATAAATTTACATTGTCTTTCTTTCCATTGTTGATTAAAATCTTGAATATCTATTGATATACCATCCCAACCATTTAATTCTAAAAGGTATGTGTTATTTATTTTTTTCGGTAAGGAACATCCGAGATCTAAAAATTTACCAGATTTTCCTTCTGTTAGGTAGTGAACAAATAAATCTTGTCCGCATTGTGAGTACGATTTCATTTTATTGATTTTATTATTTTATTTATCCCTTCTCTCAATGAGATTTCAGGTTTCCAAAATTCAAGGATATATGGGTCAGGGTCATTTTTTTTATTCATTTGAACTTCATCAATTTCGGTTGATGGAGTAATTTTGCAAGAGATTTGTTCATTTATTAATTCAGCAATTTCTAATACGGTATTCCATTGAAAACTTGTGATATGTAAGTTTTTGTCTCTATCAATAGTTTCATATTGTTGAGATAAAATCATTAAAGCGTTTGAACAGTCTTCTGCATGAAGAAATTGTCTTTCTTCTTTACCATCCGTCATCATTTTTATCTCACCTTCTTTTGCTTTAAGTATAAAGTCCGTAATAACATGAGATTTTTCAAAATCATGTTCAACTCCATAGACATTCCAAAATTTAACAATCAAACCATTTAAAGATTTTGTATAAATTTCACCAATTGACTTACAAACTCCGTAAGGAGAATATGACATATTTGCCATTTGAGATGAAGCGAATATAAATGGTTTATTATATTTCTTTATTGTTTCAAATGTGAACAAAGTTAATCTTACATTGTTGTCAATAAATTCGTAAGTATGTTGATATTTTTTCAAATAACGGGAACCTCCTACATCAAAGGCTAAAAACATAACAAAGTCAGTTTCTTTGATATAATCTTCTAAAACCCCTTGTACTCTTAAATCTTGAGACGAGTCCGATTCAATGTCAAACTCAACAACTTCATGTCCTTGAGTTCTCAAGAATATACAAAGTTCTGCCCCGATTTGTCCAGATGAACCTAAAACTAGATATTTCATTTTATCTTTCAACAAATACACCACCGATATATCCTCCGTGAGTTATTTCGAATTTATAATTATATTTTTCAATCCATTCAACGAATGCCAATCTTTCATGTTCGTCATATTCTTTTTCTCCACCATGCCAATCATCAAATCTGATGAATAATTTATCCCAAACACATTTTGAAACAAATTCTAACGAGGAAACAGATGGTTCATAAATATCAACATCCAAATTGACTAAACTAATTTTTGATATACCATAATCTGAAGGGTCTTTCAAGTCATGAACATCACTGATAATCATTTTCACATTTTTGTAAGGCTCCAATTTTTTCAAAGCTTCTTCTTTGTTTTTTGGAACTCTACCATTATCTACAAAAATAGGGTGGGATAAATTGAACATTCCTTCAGACCAATCACTTGAGTTCGGTAAAGACTTGTTACTTTTTTCAAGACCTTCAAAATGGTCTATTGTGAATATTTGTCTGTCAGGAAAACCTTGAGATAAGTACATTGCTGATTCACAACTAAATGTACCAAATTCTAACACATCACCCGTTGTCCCGAATTGTTTCACAAGTTCAGGTAATAAATGTAATTCACAAGGGTTTGAGTTGGGACTTGTATTTATCATTATTTCAGATAGTTTTCAAAAATGTAATCTTCCGCAATTGGAAGGGATAGAGCCGTCTCAAAATTTTTCTGAATGAATGGCAACATTGATTCATATTTTTCTTTGGAAAGGGATTTAAGTTCTGGATCATCTTCCAAAAAGATTACACCACGTGGGTCGAAATATTTTTCAACAACTTTTCTTGAACCCCAGTAAACTGGAACAGTTCCGACTGCGAAACAATCTGTTAACTTTTCTGTAAAATATGTGTCTGAATCATCATTTTCAATTGCCACTGAAAACATATAATCAACTAAGCCATCTTCTTTATCTTTAAGTTGATTTGGACGACCTGAACCAAATAAATCCACTTGGTCTTTTAGTTTTTCAACCCAATTTAATCTATTTTGATGTCCACGTAACCATCCTTTATTAGATGCTATCATAGACACTAGTTTTGTTTTTTCGTGAATTTTTCTATTATTTTCCCAAATCCATGGAACTGCATTAGATATTGTATAAACAAAAGGAGCTCCGAGTTCAATCAAACTATCCACACATGTAAAAATGTATTTGTAATGTTCTTTTACCATATCCAAATTATCAACAAGGTATTTGATTGTCCCCTCATTCATTTGAGGTGATTCTAACAACCATCCCATTTTTTCTCTTGATGGGTCATTAAATCCCCAATCTTTAATGTAATTGTCCACATATATTGTAAATTCATGTGGGTCTTGTGTATCTCTTGACAACCACTGAAGTAATTTTGGATTGTTTCTCGCTGAAGAACAATCGTAGTCACCCCACCAATCGGATACTTTTCTAATTTTAACTTTTTCGCTCATATTAATTATTTTTTGGTTTTAATTCTCCGTTTATATATTCTACTTCAATCTTAGTCCATTCGGGTTGATACATATCTTTGTAGTTTTGTGGGCCACTTGGACCAAACCATACAGAAGGGATAAAAACTTTTCTATCAATATTTTTGTTCAAGAATGCCCCCCACCAAGAAAATGTTGAGTTGGAAAGGATATTCATTTTACATAGAGACATAATCCACAAATCCATGTAATCTTCTTCATCAATAATTGTTACATTATCTCCACCGAAGTTTTCATTCAACCAATTTTTGTCATCTCCAAATAAAAACAAGTGACTATAATCACCACAAAGGTTTAGGGCTGTTTGGATGTATTCCTTAGAAACACTAGGGTGGATATGAGGGTTTTGTTTGTAGTCTCCTAATCTTACGTGAACGGATACAGTATTATCTTGATTGAGTTGAGGATATTTGTTTTTCATTAAATCAATAAATTCCTGTGTTGGCCCAAACATCTCTCGAATTCTGTCATCGTATCCGAGAAGGTTTTTACCGCTTTGGAAATATCCATCGAAAACAGTATTTTCTTCAACAGGATTTATTTCTGAAAATTCCCATGGACCCTCATGTACTTTGACAAATCCATCTATGTTTTCAACAAATGTCAGATGTCTGAATACATTATCTTTATAATTAAAAGTATCTCTTCCTTGCATCGGAATCCATGATTTTGGAATGAAAACAACTTCTCTGTTATGTTTCATTCCTTGTGCTAATGCATGAGAAGTTTGAAACATTTGGTTTCCTAACCCTCCCATTAAATTACATGAAATTAATTTATTCATAAATTATATATTTGTGTTTTCCCATGATTCCCAAACAAATGGGTATTCATATCTTAAGGTAAATCCTAATTTTTTTAGTCCTTCTTGTATGTTAGTTCTTTTTGATTCATAATCCTCACCAAACTTGTGATACTGAACTTGTAAAAATTTTATTTTGTTTATTAGTCCTGATTCTATCCAATTTTCTAAAAGAGGGTATTCTTCACCTTCAACATTAATTTGAATTAAATCAATTCTTTCAATGTTGTGTTTATCTAAAAAATGTTCTAATGGAAGACACTTAACAGTAACTTTGTTTGATGAGTTTAAGTAAGATGAAGTAGCATCACCATCCACAGCAAAAGTTACTTCTTTCTCTACTGTTGAGATTCCAAAATTTTCAGTTTTGATTTTGTGTCTATTGTCTTTTAAATAGTAATCGAATTCTTCTACCATTTTATTATAAAAGTCAGGTATAGCTTCGACTACCAAAACATTACAATTGAATTTGCTTGAAATTCGTTTAGTCCAAAGTCCGTGAAAACCTCCAAGCTCTATGACTTGCGAATTTTCATCTAATGGATAATCGATGACTTTTATATCATCTCCTTTGTCGGCTCTCCACCTATCATGTACATCTAACATTTTATAATTGTTTATATTCTGGTTTATTTCTAATTTTATTGACTGTATGAATTACATTACTCATATTAACTTTATGGTCGTTAATAGGGTTCGATTCATTATAAATGTAATTTATGTCTGATAAAAATCTATAATGTTTTTCACCTGACATTTCAAACATCGGGAACATAAAAGATAAATCTCCTGCTACATTCCAATAATTATTGTTTTCATCTCTTAAATCTTCATGTTTGATTTTTTTCCAAAGCCATGATTTCCATGTTCTAAGATGAGACAATGTAAATGTCTGTTTTCTTACATTAGAAAAATTTGTTGGAGGATTTGCGAATCCTGGTCTTCCGTCATGATATCTGAAGGAACCACTGGTCATCCAAACTTCTTTGTCTTTATAAACTTCATTGATTCTTGTAAATACGTTTGAATCAGGTAACCAATCATCACCATCAACTTCAACACAAATTTCTTCACCGTCTATATTTCTTGAAGTGATAACTTGATCGTAGTTTCCAGGTTGAAAAAATTTTGTTTTATTCTCGATTAAAATAAACCTCGGGTCGTTTTTGATAGTTTCACGAACAATATTAACTGTATTGTCTGTAGAAACATCATCTGTGATGTAACAAGTAAAATCTTTATGTCTTTGGCTCATTATACTGAACAAAGATTTTTCTATAAATTTTTCACAATTATATGACGTTGTTAAAATTACCATTATAAATCAATTAAAAATCCTTCTGGTTTTGTACCTAATTTAAAAAATTTCAATCTACCTCCAAAAGATTCAGAAACTGTGTTTAGTTTAGACGAAATATTTGCATCCTCAATCACATTTAATGTATAACCTTCATTAAGTAAATCAATACATAACTCATATCTTGGGGAGTTTTCTAAAATATCAGAGTTTTTATTATAACCTATACCATTCATAACAAATGGAAGTGATTTATCAGGGTTTAAGGTAATATATTTTTGTTTAATGAAATCCAAGTGTAATTCATTGTATTCATCGAATTTTGGAATCAAATCAATGTTTTCAATTGTTTTTTTCAAAAAGTAATTGAATGCTTCATTATCTCGATTTAAAATTTGACCCCCGAACCCAAAGTTGTATTTCAAACCATTTGTTCCTATTCTAGTGTCACTTCCAATAGAATTCAAAACTAAATTTATATCTTTTTCAAACCCCAACTTAATCATCAAGTCTCCAATGATATTTGCAAAACTATTTTTCATGGAAACAAAAGAACTTATCGATAGTTTGACAAGTTCCGCCGATTTAATATCCATAAAAAATGCATTGATTGTTTTGTTTTGAATTTTTTGATGTATTGAGATTATATCATCAAAAATTTGTTGGTGACTAGTTCCGACAAGTATTGTATCCAAGTTTTTTAAATCGTGAACTATTGAACCATGTTCATATATAAAGGGATGATACGCAACTTGAACATTAAACATCTCCAATTTCTTTTGGATTTGTTCAACATCACCTATGTTAGTAGTTGAACCAATAACAAATCTTTTTTCGTATATTGGTATGTCCAATTGGGAAGCAGTAAAAAATAAGTTTGCGGTTTCGAATATTACTGATGTATCGATGTTCCCTTCCAAGAATTGTGTAGTTTCTTCAAACGTGAAAATGATGTCACAATTTTTGATAATTTCAATTGGTTCCCAAACAAGAATACCTTGTTGTTCAAATAACATTTTTTGAACACTTGGTTCTTTTGTCAAACATATGTTTTGACCAAGATTGGAAATTAAATCCTCATCTTTGTCTGAAACAATTACAGAAAATCCTGATTCTTGGCACAACAATGCAAAAGGGAGACCAACTTTACCTAATCCAATAATTCCAATTTTCATTAAAGTATTTTTTTATATTCTTCTTTTATTTGTTTTGCAACATTTTTGGAGTGATACTTTTCTATGTCTGAAGGAGGATTGAATTTTTCTTTAGATAATATGAATCCACCGGAATCAACTTTGTAAATCCAGCTTGGTTTGCCACACATCCATCCCTCTATTGTTGTACGTCCCAATTGTATTCCAGCAGTTTCAGAACATTTTTGAACATATGGTTCTACATTCCAAGTCGGAGGGACATGTTTTACATGAGGATAAGATAAAAGAGCTGGTAAATAATTTGATTTGTCCTCACCAATTAACCAAAGTTCTTTTCCATTTTCTTCAGTATATTCAATCAAATCCATGATTGTTTCTTTTCTTAAATAATCTATTGTGCCAACAAACAAAACATAATTTTCCTCTTTTACTGATTTTGATTTGAACTTTTCATTGTCTATTGGATTATATATTACTTCAATCATATTTTCGTCAATTTCAAATTTGTTAACAATGTGTTCCTTTATTTCAGGTCTAATTGCAATATACTTCTTGATTGATTCGTGTTTGATTGGGTCTTCAAGTTCTATTACTTCAGAATGGATAGAATATATCTTATCTATTTCGGGATAAAATTGAATCATCCTTTCTGCAACTGGTTTGTGTTGCATGTGTATCAAATCAAAATTCACTTCACCAATTCGGTACATGACATTTTCTTGAGATACCTGAAATCCGTTTTCAGTTGTAAGACCCCATTTACCGTCACCCAACTTGAATCCAGGTGCTTGTTCAAATGGAAGACATTTGATTCCTTGTTTTTTTGCTAAGTCAGTCAACGGACCTCCTATTTGCGATAATACAGTTACATCACAATTTTGTTTCATTAAGTTTTTTGCCAACTCATAAACATATAATTCTGAACCTGTAAAAGTTCTGAAAAACAAACAACTGATTAAAACTTTGATTCTTTTGTTTGGGTCAACGGGTAATTTGAGTGGGAGGAAGGACTGATATTTCTGTTCAAACAACTTACGGTTTTCCTCCCACTGTTGATTAGTTTCTCCAATTGATTTGTGGGTCATTCTGATATTGGTGATTACACCAACTTTTACTCCTTCCAAATGATTTTCAAAACAAAATGGAATATCATAGAAATGAAACCCATTGAATTCTTCATTAAATGTTTTTTTGATTCTTTTCTTATGTACTGCAATGAACAATCCATCGACAATAACTGTTTCACATACACTATTCCCTAATGCATCAGCATATTTTGATTCCCACTTTTTTCCATCTTTTTCATGATTGACAATACCAACCATTTTTTTTCTGTCTTCCCACCACATTCCACTTGAGGGCATCGTAGTGGTTCCTGCCATACCGATAATTCCAAAATCAGTTTTTTCAAAATGTTTGAGGAGTTTACTATACCACGCAGGTGTATCAAAATAAATGTCATCATGACAAAGTAAAACTATATCAGTTTTTGCTTCGGACAATATTTCGTTATAAACTTGAGCCAAAGATTTCTTTCCATTATTAACTTTTTCAATGACCTCAAGTTTTTTAAACCCTGAACTTTTTTTAAGATACTCGATAAAATCAGGCTTACTTTCTCGAGTTGAATAACCTACTGTAATCATAACCCAGTGCTCCCGAAACCATTATCCATTCTATCTTTATCCTCGACTTTGTCCATCAATTCTATTGAAACATACTTACCACAAACTACTGGACATAAAACCGCTTGAGCGATTTTCATCCCTTTGGAAACTGTAACAGTCTCTTTATTGGTGTTAAAAACAATTACTTTAATTTCTCCGACATATCCTGAATCAACTGTACCTGGTGTATTCAACACAGTAAGTCCTTGATTAATCGCCAATCCACTTTTGGGTCTTATTTGAATTTCATATTCTTCAGGAATTGAAAGTTTAATTCCTGTTGGTACCAACGCTCTCCCGAATGGGGGTATGTTGATTTCAACAGTAGAACGTAAATCAAACCCAGAGTCTGAAGGGTATGCGTAAGTTGGAACTTTAGCATCTTCGTGAATTAACTCCACACCTAATGATCTGGTCTTCATCATTTTAATGTGGTCTTTATCCATCTCCTCCATTGACATTCCCAAAAGAGATTCCAATTGTTTCATGTAATCTTCTTCAGGTTCAACATCAGCATCTTTTTTTATTTGATTGAATGTTTCTTCAATTTGCTTCCAAACATCATCATTTAATCCTTCGTTTGTCATTTTCTTGCTATTTCATAATTTTCAATAAACCAATCAATGGTTTCATTTATACCTATTTCGAGGTCAATAAATTTGTAATCTTTAGGGACATCTGACTTCGCAGTTTTTTTATGTTGCCCTTTTGGCATTGTTTCATCGAAAACTATTTTGTCAGGACTTATTTCAAATTTCTTTGTAACAATTTTGACAACGTCTAAAACCGAATGCTCGACTTCAGGGACTGCCATAAATGGAACATCACTATTCCAATTTTCAAGTGCCCACAAAATGTTTTTTGCAAGGTCTTCAGTGTGAATAAATTGTCTTAGTGGACTTCCATCACCCCAAACAATAAAGTCTTCATTAAAGAATTTAGTGTGATATGCTCTTTGAATAATCCCTGGAATAATATGACTATAATCAGGATGGAAGTTGTCGTGTGGACCATAGACATTTGCAGGTATAACAGTAATCCAGTTGTTTCCTGTGTATAATCTCATCATTCTTGTTTGATAACCTGAAAGTCTTTTTGAATAGGCATACCCTCTGTTTGATGGGTGGGGGTCTCCCAAATTAATTTGGTCAGGAGTTAACGGATATGTAACTTCTTTGTCAGGGAATATACAGGTTGACGAAAAGTTTACAAAATTTTTAACATTGTTTTCGTATGCCGCATTTATGATATTATTACTCATTATATAATTTTGGATAAAATAACCCTCATTGTCCAAAATATTTGCTTGAACTCCACCTATCTTTGCTCCACAATTTATAATTGTATCTACTCCTGAGTGTTTAACGTGATGCGTAATATATTCTTTAGTTAATTTTTCGTCAGTCAAATCAACATCTTTTCTTGTGTGATATATGTGGTCTTCACCTAATAATTTTGGAAAAGGTGAACCAACTAATCCATTAGATCCTATTACTAAAACTTTCATATTTTTTATATTAATGTTGTGATTTTTTTTATGACATCGATTAGTACCAGTACGTCTTTTTCGCAGTACTCTACGATGCCTTTTATGTCTTTATTTACCCAATAAGCTTCATGAACTTTGTTTCCTGTGACTTCCATATTTTTGGAAGATTCTACACCCATACAGACACACATCAATTCAAGAGATGCGATAGACCCATAACCACCATATTGCCAAAGTTCTTTTGTGTCCAATGCTTTAATTTCCCACGGCTTTGTGTCATGACCTGGCAATATTTTTGGAGGTAGAAGACCATTCATAATCATTCTTTTTGCCAACATTGGAATGTCAAATCCTTTGACATTATGCCCACATAGGAAAAATCCTAACTCTCCAACTCTACGTAAAAGTTTCTGTACATCTTGTAACAAATCTTTCTCATTTTTGTTACTGAATGATTGTACTTTGACTTCGCCACTTTCAAGAACAAAGGCAACACTTACACATGCGATTTTGGCAAATTCAGGTACTAATGCCGAACGATTGACAAACATCTGTGAATGACCTTTATCTGCATCTTCTGGAAATCTTTTTTGAAACCAATCAAAGTAATTTTTGAATTGGAATGACAACTCAGGATTAACAGATTCTAATGTTTCAAAATCAGGATGAACTCCTACAGTTTCTATGTCTAAAAATAAAAGTTTGGTAATTGGAATGTTTATCATGATTTATTTGCGATATCGATATAAAATTGTTTTCTATCATTAGTTACATTGTTCAAGTCATACTTGTCTTTAACGGTTTCATATAACCTTTCACCCATGTCTTTGATAAGATTTGGGTTCTTAACTAATTTTTCGATAAACTTTGCCCAATCAGCATGATTTCTAGCCTCATTAACTAAAATTGCATTTCCATCTACAAAATTACCATTGTCCAAACAATGTTTCAAATCAATAGTATAAGGGCCGATATTGGATGCAATAATTGCCTTTTTATAGAAACCAGCCTCAATTACTTTGAGTTGTGACTTCATTCTATTAAACATTGTGTTTTTTATAGGAGACAAGGAAATGTCAAATTTAGAATAGTTTTTAGCGTAACCTGTAACTGGTTTTGTCCAAACTCGTAGATATGACTCATTTTTGTCACCAAGATATTCTTCTTGACTATACTTTAATAAATGGTTTTTGTATCCCTCGGAAACTATTTTATAATTTTGGGTGAATATTTTTTCATATTGAGCCCACACTGTTTCTGCCGGTAAAATATTTCTTTTTGTTTGTTCACCTGTTTGGGAATTTATTTCAGTTACAGTTCCTCTTGTATCAAATCCGCACAATACATATTGTACTTTATCTTTAAGTTGTAACAATTTGGAAAACCCTGAATCTAATAATTGAATATCATGTAAGTGGGATGAACCACCTAGCCAACCAACTCTGACTTTGTCTGATTCTTCGGTTTTTTCTTTGAATTGAGCTTCGTTTGGATTGATTGCGTTAGGGAATACAATAACATTTTTATTGTATTTACGAATTTCATCCGCAAATATTTCAGTTGTTGTTGTAACAAATTTAGAAACCTTAAGGTTCGCAACAATCTTTTCGTTAATTTTATTAACTCTAATGATATCGTGAATAGGGTGTTCTTTACCTGGCATCCAATAATCGTCAATATCACAAACCGTTACAACACCTAAAGAGTTTAATACTTGGATTAAGTGATGTGCCTTATCAAAATCGGGACCGATACTTCTATGATATGCTACTATTTGGTATTGAGTCCAAAAACTCATATCATCATATGGTGGTTCATAGACGATGTCTACGTGAAACTCATCGGGATATTGATTTTGAAGAAAAATGTGTGGATCGACCGAACGGAATTTACCAACACCAGATCGGTCAGAAGGAACAACTAAAACTTTGATTTTTGACATAAATTTAGAATATACCTGAAAGTATAAGTTTTTATGTCAAATAAGAAAAGTGGTTAGGATAACTTTTTAATCTTTGTTACTTTACCTTCAAATATGTGTTTGCCAACTTTGAAACTGAATAACTCATTCGTTTTGTCGGTCGATTCTATTAACAATCCATTTTCTTTTAGTGCATTGTTAACTGCTTCATTAATCATTTTCTGTAAAACCTTGTAGTCAATGTTTCCTGTAGGTTGAGATGATTGTACCTGTGCCTGTTGTTTCGGTTTTGCGGATTCAGGAACATATCCACCAGGATTTTCTTTCATCAATCTTGAAGCTCTTTCAATTAAATCATTAGAAAGTGTTGCGGTTTGTTGTTGTTGTGGTTGTGAAATTGGATGTTCCATCATAAGTTTCTTAATCTCATCAGGAAGTCTTGAATTTTTGATAGCATCTATTGTCGGGACTCCAACCGGCTTTGTGTTTTCAACGGGTAAAGATGATAAATAAGGTTGACTCATTTGTTGCGATGGTTGTTCCTGAAGATACTCTTGAGGTATATTGTATTTTGCTTGTGGAATATTGAATGATTCCACCATATTTGATGGGGAGTTCATA
>TARA_R110000868_G_scaffold63883_2_pt1 | contig 15867 bp, 6 predicted proteins | sample TARA_R110000868 | Tara Oceans TARA_R110000868 (sample SAMEA4397489) | marine metagenome | biome: Polar Biome; feature: [SRF] surface water layer (ENVO:00010504); material: water (ENVO:00002006), including particulate matter (ENVO:01000060) such as... | depth 5 m | reverse complement strand
CCCTGCCGTAACGGCTGACGCCGTGCGGGTGCTGCGGACACCGGGGTCATTCAACGTCAAGGACAAAAGCAACCCCTTGCTGGTGGAGATTCTGAGGGTAGGGGTAGCCACCCCGTTTGATGATTTACGGCAGCTGCTGGGGGTGTCAGAGTTTGATGCCTCCGCGGCCAAGCGCCCCATGGATGAGGTCACCAAGAACCTGCTGGCGAACCGCCCGTCGAGCTTCAAGGACATCCTGCAGAAGAGCGTGGCTGGGGAAGGGTGCAATCAGATCATGCACGCGGTGGGCAACCAAGCCACTATTTCAGAGCCGCTGTGGCGGGCCGTTCTGTCTGTCGCCCAGCACTGCATTGACCGTGACAAAGCCATCCACGTTGCGTCAAGGCACTACCCGGGCTACGACCCGGACGCGACGGAGCGCAAGGCTAACGGGACCAAGGGGCCCTACACCTGCGCGTCGTTCCAGAAGATCGACCCTGCATTATGTGACGGGTGTCCGCACCTCGGTAAAATTAGCTCCCCAATCACGCTGGGGGCCGGTCGGGTGCTGGAGGCCACGCAGGAGGATCGCACGGTCGAGGTGGTGCTGCCGGAGTCCGCCGAGCCAGTGGTTTATGAGATACCTGCATACCCTTTCCCTTTCTTTAGGGGCAAGAACGGCGGCGTCTACATCCGGGAAAAGGTCGAGGACAAGAAGACCGGGGCTACGCACGAGGAAGACACCCTGATCTACCCCCACGACTTCTACTTGGTGGCGCAGATCGCAGACCCACACGACGGGGCGACTGGGTTGTTTCGGGTACATTTCCCGCAGGATGGGGTCAAGGAGTTCTGCATACCGCTGTCCAACATGTTGGCTAAGGAGCGGTTCCGGGACGCGATTGCAACGGTGGGCATCTGCCCACAAGGTCAACAACTGGATAAACTTATGGCATATTCAAACTATTGGGTAAACACGTATCAGAAGTCCCGTCAGTCCAAGCTGGGGCGCGTGCAGTTTGGCTGGGCAGACAACAACCAGTGCTTCATTGTCGGGGACCGGGAAATCCGGGCAGACGAGATCAGATACAGCCCACCCACGATTACAACGGTCCCGATCGCTACGATGTACAAAAAGGCGGGGACTCTCGAGGGCTGGCAGAAGATCGCCAACTTCTATAACCAACCCGGCATGGAGCTGCAGCTGTTCACCCTGCTGTCGGGGTTTGCCTCACCCCTGATGCCCTTCACCAAGACCCAAGGGGGCGTCATCAGCCTGCATTCCAATAAGGGCGGCACCGGCAAGACGACCATGTTGTGGATGATTAACAGCATCTTCGGCCACCCAAAGGACTGCTGCCTGATCCTGCGGGACACGGTGAACTCCCGGCTGAACCGGGTAGGGGTATTGAACAACATATCGGCAACCACGGACGAGATTACCAACGACGTCCCGGAGAACTTATCCGCGTTCATTTACGACGCGCTACAGGGCCGTGCTAAGAACCGGCTGCGGGCATCGTCCAACGTGGAGCGGGTCAATAAATCCACATGGAACAACATCAACGTGGTGACCGGCAACGCAACGATAAGTGATAAGCTGCGCCTGCTTAAAGGTGAGCCGGATGGTGAGTTACGTAGGATTCTGGAGTTCCCGGTCACGCTCCCCATCGCCATCAGCAAGGCTGAGTCGGACGAGATTTTCATGCCCCTGTTCGACAACTACGGGATTGCTGGCGAGGTGTACATCCAGCACTTGCTCCCCAAGGTTGATACGATCCACGACACGTTCCGCAAGGTGCAGTTGAAGCTAGACACGGCAGCGGGGCTTCAGCAACGTGAGCAGTATCAGTCGGCTACCTGTGCTGCCATCCTCACGGCGGGTATCTATGTCAGGGAGTGTGGATTGCTGAGCCTGACTGCCGACGATATGAAACGGCTATACCAGTGGACAGTCAACAAGCTAGTTGAGCTACAAGAGAAGACAGCCAACGACACGGTGCCGCTGGACGAAGTGCTGGGCATGTTCCTGTCGCAGCACATCAACGACATGCTGGTCATCAAAGGCAAGCCCACCTTCGACACCATGCTGGACGCTCCTATCAAAGAGCCCCGGGGTAGGCTGTTGATTCGTTACGAACCGGACACACAGGAGCTCTGTGTGAGCGTGGCAAAGTTCCGGGAGTTCTGCGCCCGCAGGCAGGTGTCGTACGACTCAGTCATTTCGTATTTCAAACGGGAAGGCAAGTTCAGGGAGATCACTCGCAAGCGGCTCGGCAGAGGCACCCACATATCCGCCAACGAGCGAGTGATTGTGTTTGCTAACATTGGTCAGGACTTCATAGGCGATGCCGACAAACCCGCAGGTGCTAGGATTACCAGTACAGGTTGACTGGGAGAAGCTGCGGATCACCGCGTCCTTCTTTGTGCCGGTGCCGCTAGGCATGACCCAGCAACTATGGAAGCAACTTCAGGCGGCTGCTGCTCCGTATGGGTATGAGCTACTGGCGGAGGAAGTGGCTGAAAAAGGCATGACCGGCCTACGGGTTTGGCGTATCCGCTAGGCCGTGCTAGTATCCGCTCGACGCTGGCTCCTCGCTAGTCGTCGGCTTCTCCTCCCCCTTACCCCCCGGCGCAATGCTGGGGGGTTTTTTACATACCGGCCTGCTTTCGCAAGGTCGCTAGGTTCAGGCTGGAGTACAGCACCATTTCGTACTTGTCGATCTGGTTCAACTCGTCCCGCTTTGCCGCACTGTCAAGATTGTCGTTGCCCTCAATCAGTTGGCGGGCTTGGCGCAGTTGAGTGAGCTGCTTCTCGACTTGTGTGAAGAACCCCGACTTGGTCAGAGCATACAGCCCCTTGTTCTCCATCAAGCGTTGCTTGGCTTCATTCGGGTCGCGTCCCATGAGGAACTTAACATCCTCCACCACTGCGCGTGATTTCTGACGAAGCTCGTAGTAGTCGTTTTTCAGACCCGACGGTGCGCTACCGGTGAGGAATGTGGTGGCCTGCGGCACATCGGCCCAACGCCGGTCTGCTCGCTCGATACCCGCGACGCCTTCGATAGCTCGCCCGCCTGCGTACATCATGGTGCCGCCAAATATCCCCAGATACCCGCGAACCAGATGTTCAACTTGCACTGGGGCCAGTGGGGTCACCGCAGACAGCAGCTTCGCCAGCTCCGACGTGCCACTGGTGAACTGCAAGTCTTTGGACCGCCCCTCAAGCCCTTTGCCAATAAGAGGGTTGCCGGTGAAGAACGAGTAGTTGGCCGCGACTTCGATGCCGGGTTTCAGCAGCTGGGGCATGTAGCCGGGGGCCGATACTGCGTTGATTAACCCGTCGCGGAACACGCGGGCCAGCTTTGTCGCATCGACCTCATTCTTGGTGCCCAGCCGCATGATGTAACCCCACGACTGCTCTGGGATAGTTTTAAACATTAAGCCCACTGGGTCCTGCGGCGTTGGAATCTTGAGGTTGCCGCCAAGATCAGTGCCAGTCAGTTCTTTGATCATTTTCCGCGAGCCCGGAATCGTAAACCCGGTCAGTTTCTCGTGGTCAGGAAGGTTCTGGTAGTCCTCGTCGTCCGACACCAGCATGGCGTAGATGGAACTCAACACAGCAATCTTCATGCCGGTAGCCCAGAATTGGCGCATTGCCGTGGTTCTGTCTTTGCCCGATATGCCCTCACGGAACATGCTGCGGTAGGTTATGTCCTGACCCTGCAGATAAGCGTTCATAAACGGAATAATCTGGCGCAACACATTGACGGAACCCGAAAGCCCCTGCCGCTGAAAGTTAATGATTTCACTGGCCTTGTACAGCGCCAGCATCTTGTCGCCGGTTTCCTTCAGCGTCTGCTCATACACCGCTATGCGTTGTGAGGCGTCAGATGCCCGCGTCATTGCTTCCAGCGCACGCATTACCGCTCTCCTAACCTTTGTAGCCCCCGTGCCGCCACGATCCAACGCGGCGTCTATCCGGCTTCGGTCTGCTCCGTCCATGAAATCAGGACGGCCAATAATGCCGTAGGCGGCAAGGTCCAGTGCAGTGCCTGAGTGCGTGAGCGCGTCTTTGAACGACCCCAAGACTTTAGCACCGACCATGAACGGACTCTTCGCCCCGGACAGCGCCGTCGCCCGAAACCCGTCCTGAAACAGCTGGCTGACCACGAACCCCGGCATCAACGTCGTGCCAGTCCGCAGCCAGTTTGCAGCTTTACCCAGTGCCTTGAACAACGGGGTTGATATCGTTTCAACCCCCATGAAGGCATGCCGATCCAGTGGGTCGCCCACCTCAAAGTACGCAGGCTCACCGTTGCGGTATGTTTTTACGAGGCGGTCCGCCGCGCCCTGCTGTGGGTTGGTCAAAGCTTTAGCGTCGAGCGCCACCAGCCCGTCCATTGTTATGTTGGCCGCATGATTCCGCACGATGGTGTTGACCAACCAGAACGACAAGTTCTCCATGTTGCTGAGGATGTCACCAATGGGGCGTTTGTTCACGTCACCACCAACCAGCTCGGCTATCTTGCCGCTGTCCACCAACCCTTTGAAATACGATTTGGTAGATTTCTTGGTCTCGTAACCATGCTTGGCGTCGTCCAATATGCGATGCCACGGCACATACTCCGGTGCCTTGACCCACTCGTCTACGTCTTCTTGTGTGAACCGGCCCGTGGCTTTGCCTACTTGGAGCAGCTGATTCTTATACTGCTGGAACTTCTGGACACCGGCGCGAACCTCCGCACCGTACAGGCGTAACACATCATCAGCGGCAGCCTCATCCGCGGCGGACAGCGCCATTGATTTACGAATCTCCGGGCTTATTTCCGGTGAGCGCAGACGCAGCACCGTCGCCCCCAGATCAAACCACGCTTTGGCCGTATCCATATCGACACCGGCTTTCTCTGATATGGCGTTGACATGGCCGTAGACATCGGTGAGCGACACGCCCTGATTGATCCTAAACAGCCCCGTCTCCGGGTCCAGCGCGATCGAACCTTCCAAGATGGAGGACGTTGCCAAGTCCATTGACCGGGTAGCCAGCAGCAGGTTGACGACGGATTTGAGATCGTTCGCCTTTAGTAACTTCTCTTCTACAGCAGCGCCGTTGAATATGATGGTATTCCGCAGCTCTTTGATCTTGTTGACCCGGTATTTCTCATCAAACGCAAACTTCCACGCGTGGGTAAAGAACCCCTGATCACCCTCGCGTTTCTTTTCCTCGATGCGTTTGGGCCCGTAGGCGTCCATTGCGGCGGTAGTCAACTTCAAAGTCCCGACATCACTACGCCGGGCTTCCGACGGGGCTGCTTCGAGCAGCTGATCCAGAGTCTTCTCAACCTGCTTGGCTCTGCTCAGGCCGAGGAACCCGCGAATGGCATCAACGAACCGACCCCACCAGCCTTTGGGCTGGTCGCGCAACACGTCTTGAAACTCCTGATTGCTGATTGCTTCCGCGGCGAACTCCTGCAGAGCTATATCGTCCGCTTGTTTTGTTTTACCTTCTTCGCGCAATTTAGCAGTTTCCGCTGTCTCAAATCTATCGCGGAGGCCAGCATCAAGGCTGCCAAACAACTTCCGCAACTTCTGGGTCAGTGAGTGGTTCGGGTTCGCCAGCACATGTGAAACCGCGGCGTGCATTGCCTCGTGCAGCAGGGTGTGTTCGTGCAGACCTTCCGGGTCAATATAGATGGTGTCCGTGGTCGAGCTGTAGATACCCGCGTCACCGGTTGGCGTCTTGCGAACCAGCACCTTGGTGCCTTTGATAGCGGACAGAATTTTACGAGCGGCTGTGCGTGTAACCGGAGTGGAACCCGTCTCTCCGAGTAGCTTCAGAGCACCTTTGAGGTCGCCTTTGCCCAGCAGCGCACGCACTTCTTTCGACAGCCCAGCACCAATTGGACGATGCGACAGGCGATAGTACCGCTCCGCGCCTTTAAGCTCTCGGAGGAAATCTTTCGCGTGCATGTCAGCTTTTGCGGCAGTGGTCGCTCTCTGCACTGCGCTGGCAATTGCAGTATGTGCCTCATCAAATTTACCATCGCGCATAAACTGTGCGATATCGCCGCGGTCCGCCTCATCAAGAAACTCTCGGACCGGAATGCGCTTAAACTTCCGCTTGTTCTTTTTTTCCTCTTTGGCTATGGCTGCGGGGTCGCCGCTCTCTGCATCAGACAGGTATGTTTCCAGCAATGCGTTAGCATCTTCAGCAGTCTGAAACGGCACATTCGTAGGTGCCTTCAGCACCATGCGCTTTTCGGCGCTGGCGTACTGCGCTGTTTCTTTGGCGGTTACTGGTTTTTTCGGCCTAACTCTGGGGGTGCGTGACGCAGCCGCTGCCTCCCTGCGCTGCCTGTCAGCGATATTGCGCTGCTCTTTTTCAGACGCCGCTAAAGCCGAGTCTTCATTGCGCTCCTGCTGGCCGGAAGCTTCCGATATGGCAATGTTTTCATACGCAGCCTGCACCTCGGCCTTGGGGTCGCCAAGATCAGCAAGATACTTTCGGGCCGCAAGTTTTGCGGTAGGGCCTACACTTGAGTCGTTGGCGAAGAACGTCAGATACGCGACGGCGTCGCCGTATTCTTTTTTAGATTTTGTTGTGTTAGCAACATCGTATGCTGTCTCAACTTCTTCGACGTCGCTTAATGTATTAGGTGCTGGCTCCGCTCGTGAAACAGGTGCAGTAGCTGGTCCCTCGCCGCGAGCCACAGCGGGAGCCCCATCTGCAGCAACTCCGGGTCCTCCGGCGTCCGGTCCCAATACAGGCACTCCCACGCCTTCTCCAGCAGCTTCTGATCGAGCATCATTGGCGACCTCCGGGAATAGTTGTGCGGGCTTAAAAATTCGGCTAAACAGCTCCTGTGCATCAGTTCCGGCCCACTCGACTCCACGGGCCCGCATCCCGGCCAGTACTTGATCCAAGTCCCATCCTTGGTTTTTTGCGTAGCGCACAGCATTTTTGACTGTCAACCCTTCCGCCGACCACAAAAACCCGGGCTGATCAACGTTTCGCACGAGCAGCGCGATTGACCGCCCCAACGCAACAGGGGATTCCGTGTCAAATGCATTTGCGGCATCTCTGAAATCTTTTGCAATACTTTCAGGAACTTGCCGGTTGTTAATCCAGCCCTGCATTTCATCAGTGGAATTGGCATCTAGCCATTTATCTTTCCGCCGACGGCTCATGGCCTCAAACTGAGTGCGCTCCGCAGCGCCGTAAAACCTTCCAACCGCGTCCAACTCAACAGAGTCATTGCGTGCTGCCGCGCCATCTGCCGCTTGCTCAAGTTCAGCGTAAGACATATTACTCAGCCGCTGCCGGAATTCTTGCTCAGTGGGTGCTCGGTCTTTTGGTGTCAGCGCTGTCAGCTGGTTGGTGGGTTTGACCGGCTTGGCGATCTCCGGGAATAGTTCGGTCTGTTTGGCCGTACGGAACCGAGCTTCGCCAATGAAGCGTTTGACAGCCGCCGCGGTTGGCTTTTTGGCGTTGGGGTACTGATTGCGGTAGACCCTGACAAGCTCCTCAAACATGTCGAGGTCATCAGGGTTGGTCAGGTCAAGTGCCTGCAGCTTTTTAGAAAACTTCGAGGTCTTGGCCGTGATGGGGCTAAATCCTAACCCTATCAGCGTCTCTGGCGTTATCCGGCTAGTCTGGGGCTCCGCGCCGCGTATGGTGGGTTCCTCTAACGGCAGATCAAGCTGCTGCTCCCCCGTGAGGGCAAACTCGGGCCGTTCGGCTTCAGGCTCCGGGGTCTCTTTTACTGGGCGAAACTCACCGAACAGATCGGGCAGTTCTTCAGCAAACGCGGATGTTTTAGCTTTCTTAGCGTCTAGTTTGCCCAATACGGATTGATACTTGGCTACGTTGCCCGCCCACTCAATACGGCGCTCGTCGTCAATCGGCAACGCTTCATACTGCTCACGGGCGGCTAGTAGATTTGCCAGCGCGGTTTCGGCTTGTGTGCGCGGGGCAGGCTCTACCGGTTGCTCGATGGTTTGTGGGGCAGCAGCTGCCGGTGTTCCCTCGGCGGGCGGTGTTCCCTCGGCGGGCGGTGTTCCCTCGGCGGGCGGTGCGGTAGGTCTGGCTGCAGGTGCCCGACGTCCGGCGACGGCGTCTATCATGAACTGCACCAGCGCACCGGCACCTGCGCCATAAGCCGCGTCTTCACCGACACCGTCGATCAACTCTTGGCTGGGCTTGTACACCTGCTGGGCGATGAGGTTCTGGGCGATGGCCGACGCACCCTCCTGCAACCCCTCCATACCGCCGGTTACGAGCGCCCGCTGCAGCCGATCGAATATCCCACCCTTGATCTCCTTCGGCATGATGCGGAAAATACGCTCAATCGGTAACAGCTCTGAGATACCCGGGATAATGCCCGCTTGTGTGGCGCTTGTTATCTGCTCCGGGGTAGCACCAGCCGTAACCGCACGTTCCCGCGCTTCACCAGCACCCATACCCGCAGCGGTAGAACCCACCGCTGCCGTGCGTCCAACACCCGCAGCCAACCCAACTCCACGAGCAGCCAAGCCGCCTACGCCCCCGGGAATTAATAGGGAGCCCATAGAACCAACGCCCTCAAACAACTTAACGGGAATAGTGTCTTCGTACCCGGCAGCCGCGGTGGGTTTCAGGCGTTCGGCAAATCCTTTGATGCCTTCGCGGGCAGTCTTCTCAAACCCTTCCTGCGTATCACCCGGCAGCAACGCCGCAGCGCCCAGCGCAGCACTCTCCAGACCACCGACGAGCCCACGCGGGACAGCTTTCAGGGCTTCCTTGGCGTAACCACCGATTGTGGTTTTTGGGCGCTCCTCCTCCTGCATCTGGCGAATCATGGCGGCAATTGCTCGGGCGTCGCCCACATTACCCGCAGCGTCTGCTCGTTCTAACGCAGTAAACAGCTCATTAAAATTAGCCATAGCTACGCTCTATTATTGGTATTTATCTAGAATTTCTTGTTGCTCGGGCGACAATTTAGACTTGACTTGCGGGTTTGTAAGCATTTTTATAAGCGCGTCATCGGGTTTATCAAATCGCTGCGGATTCGTAGCTTCAGTATAATCTCGCAGTGCTTGTTTTGCGGCGCGAATTGCCACCGGGTCCTTGCTACGGACAGCGTTGACGTAATCCACCTTTAGTTGGTCGGCTTTGTCCGTGTACGCTCTGGACATGATGCCAACTTTAGCCCGATCAACACCCACCGCCTCACGTTTAACATTCACCTCGGTCTTCTTAATCGCAAGCCCTTCCAGCGTGGCCTTGTACATGGCATCCGCTTGATCTGCTTGGCGCTTGATATCTTCGACGCGGGTGCGGGCTTTGTCGGAGGCGTCATACTTCTTCATGCTCTCCAGCCTGTCGGCTTTACGTTCTTCGCGCTCCGCCGCGGTGCGCAGGGCTTGGCCCTTACGGAACTCCTTATTGACCCCGACAAGTTCCTTGGTCGTCAGCTGAAGCCCCGCGCCAAGATCGCCTAAGAAACCAGTAAGACCACGCGCACCCGATTTGGCGTTAGCCGCTATTGAAAAACCACCCATAGCAACCGCCATCCAGCGATCTGCGTCACGTTCTTTAACCGCTGATGCAGCCTGTTCTTTGATTTCTGCTAGGCGTGTGTCCTTCTCACTGGGGAACCGCCGCTCCATCTCAGCTTCTCTATCCGCAAATGCCTGCTCCGGCGACTTGCCCGTGTACAGCAGTGACGGAGGGGCCTGCGGGGTTCCCGGTTGGGTAGCGGTAGCAGGTGCAGCGGGGGCGCGAGCGGCGGGGGCGGGTTTTGGTGCCGCAGATGGGGTGACTCCGGGACGCGCAAAATCCTCCGGTGTACTGGCTGGGCGTCCTTGTAGTTGGCCAGCTGTTTTTGGCTGTAGCGCAGTAGGTAAACCGGGCTCGGGGCTTTTTGCAAAGTCCCGCAATTCCGCCAGACTCATATCTTCCGAGCGGTCAAGAATCCCCTGCGCACGAGCCCGGCTCTCGTCCGATTGAGCGGTAAACAAGCCACCAAGCCCCGCTTGTGGGCCGAATTTTTTCATCAACTCTCGGCGCAAGTATTCTTCTTCAACGTTTTGCTTTTGCCCTCTGCTGATGTCTTGGAAAAGTCTACCAGCCGGAGACGCTGCAGGTTCTTCCGGTTCGTAACGAACCCCCGACGGAACCGTAAGTCCGTCTTTAAACGCGATAATCCCGCCGCCGTCGTACTCTGCGGTCTCCATAGCACCCATGTCCAAACCAGCGATACCGCCGCTGGGCTCCAGCTGGGCCATTTGCTCTTCCATGATTGACGGGAGCTGCGCGTTCTGCCGACCTTGGTCAAGAGCAGCTTGGGTTTTGGCACCCTCCCGCGTGTCAATAGCGTCTTTCACCCGAGGGTCCGATATCGCCAGCAGCAATGCGATGGACGGAGGGAAGCTACGGGGGTCCGCGCCTTTCAGTATGTCGGTCTTGATCTTGCTGACCGCCAGCGTCGTGGGTTGCCCTTCAGGCCCACCCGCAATCCCACCCGTAGGGCCACCCTCTGCGTACCCCGGCACCACGCCACCGTCTTTGGCACCGAATGCTTTTGACAAGCCGAGCGCACCCATGCCCAAACCCGCGATCTGCGAAGCCCCCGATGCTGGGGCCTGATACTGATACATCGTCTGGTTCGGGCTCACGGGGACGCCACGGAGGAGCGAACTGTAATTCTGAAGCTGGGATTGCGGGAACGTCTGCTGCTGCATGAAGTCTTCGTAGCGCTTGTTGAGGATGTCCTGCGACTGCGCTTGCTGCGTTGCACCAGCCGCTTGTTGAGCCTGAGCTGCAGCTGCCTCTTGACCGAACGCCGTCTGTCCCAACTGCCCCAACTGCTGGCCCATCTGACCCGCAAGACCAAGACCTTGCATCCCGAGGTTAGCACCGAACTGCCGCGACTGCTCCCCGGCCTGAAGACCCGCCATCCCATACTGGGCACGCAGTTGGGCGTTCTGCATGTCCTGTTGGTTAGCCGAAAGGTTCTGCTGCATACCCAGACCCTGCGCCTGACCATAAGCCCCTTGATTGGCAAGATCAGCTTGCATCCCACGCGCTTGGTCAGCGTTGAACTGCTGCTGCGCGTTCTGGTACGCAGCTTGCATACCCTGCGCTTGGGTATCGCTCTGGAGTCTTCCAAGGTTGCGCTGTGCTTCAGACTGCTCAATAGCTTGGCGGGAACCACCAAATGCGCCGGAACGGGTCGCGGCAGCTTGCCGCCCGGCACTAGCAACATCAAACTGCCGCTGGTTCTCACGCAGGGTAGGGTCGATAGCCTGTTGCGCGTAGGGCGACATGTAGTTTTGTGCAGACTGCTGCCCAAAGTTTTGCGAATTTACGTTTTTGTAACCCAGCCCCATGTTCTGGAACTGCGACCCTTGGTAGGTCTGTTGTGGGGCCATCGATTGATACTGACCCGCGGAAAGACCACCAATCCCCGCCGCGGTCGTCATTCCAGCCGCTGGTGCGTTTAGCGAAGAAGGCCCAAGGTTTTGCACGCCTTGGAAGCCCTGCTCCTGCATCGGGGTGAATCCCGCAGTTCGCTCCCCACCGTACGGCTGATACTGCACTTGCGAGGCTGTTTGGCCGCGCTGCATGAGGTCCTCAAAATAAGGACGTGCGTACTCCGGCAGATTGCTCTGATTTACGGTTGATGTCTGTGGTGCCGGTGACCCGCCGCCTTTACCCATTGCTATCTCCTAGTGGTAACTCACAGGTTACCCATCGAAAGTTATTGCCGTCACCGGCGAAGATTTTGGCCCAGCCTTTGCGCCCCGAGAACTCGATGGCGTCGCACTGCGTGTCCATAGCCCAGCGGCGCAGCAGCGCCAGCATAGGTTCTTTCCAGCTCTCAAGCTTTTCACCCCCACAAAAGTGCATATTCAGCACCCGCTTGTTGGGGTATTCAGTAAACCCGGTCACCACAGCGCCATAGTAGGTCGGACCGTCGTCAAAGGCAACCCACAGGTGATGATCATCCCGCTGTGTTACAAGGTCAAAAATGTCCTCGTCGTGGAACCGCCCGTGAGTCTGCTCCGCCGCCATCTCCATGTAGGGCTTAACATACTCCCAGCAGTTGTGGATGTGCCCCGGTGGCACCATACTTACTTTCATGCGGAACGGCGCTTCGCGTCTTGCTCAGCTCGGCGCATCAGGGCATACAACCGCTTCGCCCCACCAGCCTGTTTAACACGTTTCCTCGGTACATAAGCTTCGCCATTGGACACTTTGGCAGGCCGCACCCCGTCAATCGTCGTTGGGATAGAGTCGCTAGTGCCCGTGCCCGGGCCCCTGATGGGGATCGATCCAAGACCGGCAGCAGCTTCACGTTGCCCACCCATGCCATCCACAGCCCGCTTGGTGAGGACGAAACCGCCGTCTTCCAGCTGGGGGACCGAGCGCATCTCACCACCCTCGGCAGCGTAGGCCGGTTGCAGGGTGCCGTAGTCAGTGAAGAGGTTACGCTCGGGGTCGTAGGGCCGACGGACAGGGCCGGAGAGTCTAGCTGTTGAACGCGCTTCCTGTGGCATCTCGGGGAGCCCGGGCTGCTCGAACCCACCCAAAGCATTCAGAGCGCCGACACCGGCAGCGGCAGCGCCCGTTTTCCCGCCGTATTGCTCCATCAAGCCAGAGCCAAGCTGAGAAAAACCGCCGGGTTGCCCCAGTTGTTGCGCTCCCGTAAGCGCATTCGCAGCCGCGGATTGCCCCGGAATTGTAGCCGCCACGGCCTGCCTCGACATCGTCTCAGCAGCAGGACCCAGATTGCTTTGCGCGGCCTCAAACGCGGCAGGCGTAGCATTCGTCGCCGCACCCATCCCGCTCAACGCGCCGGTCATCCCAGCGCCGCCGAAGGCACCCAAGCCCGCCATCAACCCTTTGCTGATGTCGCCCGTTCGGGCGGCTTGAATGCCACCAGTGATTAGCCCAGCACCCCATGGCTGCATCCCCGGGATTAGCATCAACCCCGCACCAATAAGAGTCGGTAGAATATTTTTTAGAAACCCAGCTTCAGGGAGTCCGGTATGTGGGTTAATGGTCAGGGAGCCGCCGTGAGCGAGCGCAATAGCTTGAAGGCCATGCACCTCGCCGGGGGTCATGTGCACCAGCACTTTGTCTTCGCCGCGACCAAGCGTGGCAAGTCCGGCAGCAACTTGTTTCATAGGTAAACCCTCAAGATTTCCAACATATTATCACGCTATCACACATACACAGGTGTCAATACCTCTGATACCCGGTTTACGGTCAGGATCACAGATGGGGTGGCAGGACGGGTCGGGCTGGACTGCGCGGCAAGGTACGTAATGCTGATGCCGGTGTCTTCCGTGGCCCACATTAGCTCTAAATAATCGTCAGCCGCCACTTCTACAAAAAAGTTTATGGCCGCAATCAAGCGCCCGTCCGTGGCACCATGCTTCGCCGGGATGGAGAACTCGCTATTCGAGTTCTCTATATCTGTTCCGTTCTTCCGAAACCAGACGCTGGCGGCGTGGGCGTTAGCACCGGAGTTGGTGAACTGGATACTGAACTGGACATTGTAAAGTCCCGCTTCCGCGAAGGTAAGCTGAGAGGAACTCGCAATCGATACACCGTTGCTCGCGGCGGTTGTGTCCAGCGTTATCGCATAGGCAGCAGTGGTGCTGGCCGCCGTCTGGTTTGTAATGTCGTAGAACGAGCCATACGAAAAGTCGAGGTAGTCACCGCCACGAATCCCAAACAGTGCAGAAGTCGCGTTGTCCAGCGTGTTGAAATAAGTCCTCAACTCCCGGTGTGTCTGGTCGTAGTAGCCCGACTCATACGCCTGTGGTGCATTGAGCAGGTTCGGTGCTTTGGTAGCGCGTAATGTACTCATCGTTTCCCGTCAGGCCTGATATCTATTCTTGGCGCACCCAACTGCCACGCCACACCCTGACCGGTAGACCGGATTTCAAACGACATCTGCCGCCCCCGAACGCGAGTGTAGACCTGCCCGGTAAACTGCTGCACCGTATAAGTACGTTGCGTGTTGTAACTCTGAGTGCTGGTGACAGACGGGGAGCTTGGTACCCCATAAGCCGACCCAGAGAACTGCCGGGGTTTACAGACCATGGTTGCTTCCGGGTAGCTAGGAGCCGCCGTAGTAGAGCCGTCAAAGGTCAGGTCGGGAATGATCCGCCACACAAAACCAAAGTTATGACCATCGCCAATGTCGAAATCAGACGAGTCAACATACGCCTCAATCGGAACCAAAGTTGCAGTGGAATTATCGTCGTTGCCAACTTCATGGAACATAATTTGATTAGTAACCAAAAACGCAACAGTCGAATAGGCAACATGAGACGCCGCAGTGGTGCTATTAACCCCGCGAGTACACCCACTTAAAGTCGTTGCCGTCCTGCTGGTGTATGTGATCTCCTCGCTATCAATCGTGACGGTGCCGGTCTCGGGGTAGGTTGAAGCATCAATCAGGTTCAGGGTAGTTACTGTGTCATCTACCGCCGCAGACAGATAACTTGTCTTGATACTGAAAGCGCCCATCGGGTTGTTACGTAGCGCGGAATCCAACCAAGCGGTGCGGTTTAATGCCCCGTAATACCACACATTGTCGAGGTAGTTATAGATCACATACCGGTCGTTGACTGTGCTGTCCTGAGAGGGGTAATGCCACCACACCTCACTGTATTGCTCGTTACCACCAGCAACCACCTGATAACGCTGGTCAAAATTAAAATCGTCGAAAACAAATTGACGCACCGTGCAGGGCAATGTTTGGACGCGACCGTCGTACATGTAGAATTTGTCGATACCCATCCAGAACATGATGTTACTCGCGCCAGCAACACCGTTGGGCGAAGCGATGGAGATACCATCCATCAGCAGGTTTACGCCCCATACGTAGGGCGGGCCAAGGTATTGCATGGCGTAGATGGCGCTGTCAGACCAGATCACAAACTCTTGCCTACCATGTCGGCCAGTAACTAACTGAGAGCCGTGAGACAGGCGTAGCTCTCCCGATTGATTGGTAGCTGACGGAACCCACTGATACGTATTTTCTTGGTCAGACCAGCGCACCAGCATTGGGTCAAAGTCCGTCTCAGCGTCTGTCGGATCGTATGGGTTGGAGCCTAAGGCGATAGTAAACCGCTGCACACCCGAGGTGCTTATCTCATAGACTTGGTTCGGGACAAACGTGCCGTCGTAGCCCGCTATGGTAGCAAGACTTTCCACAGTTACTGCTCGGGGCGGAGAGGTCGTGGTGTCAGCGACCCAGTAGTAGATAGCACCTTCCCGGACTGCCGCCACAAGGTCTTGACCGTAGCTGTCTATCGTCCACAAACGCAGCTTGCCAGCTTCTACTATCGCCGCGCCCCCAGAATACTCCTCACCCCAACCGTCAAGGTACCCAACAATGCCTGAAGTCGAGGGGATATCTTGAGACACGCTCACCGCGTAAGTTCCCACTCCGCCAGTTCCAGTCCCAAGCACGGTAACAGTGGTGCCTGCTGCAATACCGGTGCCGCTGATAAGCATACTAATAGTTATCGTGCCAGACGTAATAGCAGAAACCGTCATCACCGTACCGGCACCGGGTGGGATTCCATCATCAATGGTGGCAGTGAAGTCGGCGTATGTCGTATTGCCGCTCCACGGGCCGGTACCCCAACCCGTACCAACCACTGACACGGAATTACCAGCGTTTATTTGATAGACCGCAGAGACCACATCGCCACCGGAACCCGTAGCCGTAGCCGCTGTTGCCAGAATAATCTGATAGGTATTGGCGGTGGGCACGGCAATAATCTCGTACTCAGCATTAAACACCGTAAAGTCCGCGCCCGTAGCACCGGAAAACGTCACATACGTCCCGACCGTTATAAGGTGAGCCGTGTCGGTTACCGTGA
>TARA_R110000868_G_scaffold94791_5_pt1 | contig 15869 bp, 10 predicted proteins | sample TARA_R110000868 | Tara Oceans TARA_R110000868 (sample SAMEA4397489) | marine metagenome | biome: Polar Biome; feature: [SRF] surface water layer (ENVO:00010504); material: water (ENVO:00002006), including particulate matter (ENVO:01000060) such as... | depth 5 m | reverse complement strand
CGCCGCGACCAATGATAAATGGGCCTGCACGCTGGAAGGCTCGCGCACGGCGTCCGGCGCCGCGGCGACCTGGCTGACCGGGCGCTCAATCGGCTTCGGCCCGGAGCGTTTCGGCGACATGCTGCGCAGCACGATCGAGACGCGGATGGCGTTTCAATCGGCGATTGCCGCGGCCATCCCGATTGCCCGCTTCCTGCCGGCCGACAGCAATATTCTCTGTTTCTCGCTGGCCCGGCCCGGCGAAACCCTGTCGCAATCCAATCAGCGCACTGGCGAGGTCTTCACGCGGTTGCAGGGTGATCCGGCCTTCTCGGTGTCGCGCACCGTGATGGCGGCGGAAAGCTATGATGCACTGATGCGCGCGCATGTGACGTCCTGGGACGGAGAGTATGACAGCGATCAGCTGGTCCTGCTGCGCTGTGTCTTCATGAACCCGTTCTGGAACAATCCCGACGTCGAACGGGCGCTGTTGCCCGCCTTCATCGAGACGCTGCAGACGCATCTGGGTTGAGGGGGGCGAAGGGCCCTCTAAAGCCCGGCCCAGCTCGCGACGTGGAACACTGTCCCCGCGGCCACATAAGCCAGCGCCATCAGATAGCCGAACATGAAGCCGGTCCAGGCCCAGGAATTGGTTTCGCGCCGCGCCGTGGCCAGCGTGGCGAAGCATTGCGGAGCGAAGACATACCAGGCGAGAAAGGCGAGCGCGGTCGGCAGCGACCAGGCACCCTGCAGCGCCGCGGCGAGGCCGTCGACATTCTCTTCGCCGCCCTGGATGGCATAGACCGTGCCCAGTGCGCCGACGGCAACCTCGCGTGCGGCCATGCCGGGCACAAGGGCAATGGCAATCTCGAGATTGAAGCCGATCGGGGCGAGGATTTTCTCCAGCACCGAGCCGATCATGCCGGCATAGCTCTCGCGCAGGCTTGTGGCCGATGCGGGATAGCTGGCGAGGAACCACAGGATGATCGAGGTTGTCAGGATGATCGTGCCGGCGCGGCGCAGGAAAGCCGAGACATGGCCCCAGAGCGAGAGCAGGAAGTCGCGCGGATTGGGCAATTTATACGTCGGCAATTCCATGATCAGGACCTGGTTGGATCCCTTGGTGACGGTCCGCTTGAGGATGAAGGCCACGGTCACGGCGCTGACGACGCCGGTGAGATAGAGGCCGAACATGACAATACCCTGCAGGTTGAACGGGCCTACGGCATCGGGCGGTATGAAGGCACCGATGATCAGGGTGTAGACCGGCAGGCGGGCCGAACAGGTCATCAGTGGCGCCACCATGATCGTGGTCAGCCGGTCGCGTTCATTATCGATCGTGCGCGCCGACATGATGCCCGGAATGGCGCAGGCGAAGCTGGACAATAGCGGGATGAAGGCGCGGCCATTGAGCCCGACGCGCAGCATCAGCTCGTCCATCAGAACGGCGGCGCGGGCCATATAGCCCGAGGCCTCCAGTGCGAGGATGAAAAGGAAGAGGATGACGATCTGCGGTAGGAAGACCACGACACTGCCAACGCCGGCGATGATGCCGTCGACGATCAGGTCGTGGAACCAGCCGGCCGGCAGCCAATGGCCAGCCAGCTGGCCAAGCCCGGCAGCCCCCGCTTCGAGCGCGTCCATGAAGGGGCCGGACCAGGAATAGACTGCCTGGAACATGAAGAAGAGCAGGCCTGCGAGAATAAGCGGTCCGGCGACGGGGTGCAGCACGAACTGGTCGATCTGGCGCGTCAGCCGGTTCATCACCGGTTCGAACAGGATTGCCTTGTCGGCAATGCCGCGCGCTTCGCGTTGCAGGGCACTCAGCTCGGTATCTGTGGTGCAGACCGTGCCGTCGCCAGCGGCGCTGCGGGCCTGCCAGTCGGCGGTCTCCCGATCGAGACAGGCAAGCAGATCGGCGCGCCCGGTGGCGCGGGTGGCCCGCGAGGTGACGACGGGGACGCCGAGCTCGGTCTGCAGGCGTTCGACATCGATCTTGAGCCCGTCGCGTTCGGCCAGGTCGATCATGTTGAGCACGACGATCATCGGCCGTCCAATGGCGCGCATTTGCAGGACGGTGTGTAGATGGGTGCGCAAATGGGCGGCATCGATCAGCACCAGCATGCCGTCGGGCGCCGCTTCGCCATCGCGGCCATTGCACAACAGGTCAATGGCGATGCGCTCATCCGTGGAGCGCGCCTTGAGACCGTAAATGCCCGGCAAGTCGATCAAATCGATCTCGCTCCCGCCCGGCGTCTGCAGCCAGCCGGTACGGGTCTCCACCGTGACGCCGGAATAATTGGCGACTTTGGCGCGGCCGCCCGTCAGCCCGTTGAACAGGGTGGATTTACCGGAATTGGGGGCGCCGACCAGTGCGATACGCAAGCGACTCATGCCGACGCATCCACTTCGATGGCGCGCGCTTCATCGCTGCGCAGCGCAATCAGGGTGCGGTTGAGGCGGAAGCACAAGGGTTGAGCGCCCAGCGGCCCGCGATGCATCAATTCCACTTCGTCGGATTCAGCAAAACCGATTTCGCGCAGTTTGACGACCAGATCATCGCAGCCGGAAATGAATCCGGTTACATGGCAAATCCGGCCTTTTTCGAGTTGATCGAGCGTCACGTCTGGCCCTGTCACAGCAGCTTGCGTTTGCAAGTCGTTATCATTTCGACAGTTTACACATATGCTTGCAGCCCGGCCATGTCACCCCGCAGCTGACGCGACAAACTGACCGGGACAGGCGGGCCACGCTTCGCCACCTCAACCGGCCAGGAGAAGCTTTCCGGCCCGCAGGAGATTCAGGATCACGCCGATATTGATCAGCAGGCCCAGCGTCGTCAGGCCAGCGCCAAGGCCAGCAGCGAGGGCAAGGAGCAGGGCCCGGCCGGGTATCATCAACACGGTTGCAACACGCTGTGTCAGGCTCCAGCGCGGGCGCGCGAAACGCTCGAACAGGTCATCGAAACCATTGCGCCACAGCACAGCTGTCAGCAAGAGCCAGGCTGCGATGCCGATCACGGGCGCAACCGCCAGCAGACCGGCCACGTCCGGCAATTCAAGCAATTCCTGGATATCCACCAATCGGCCTCTCGGTATCGTCCCAACTAGATAGCCTTCGCGGGGGCATCACGCTACACCGCAACAAGATGTTGTTCATGAGACGGAATCCGGGCGCTGCCACGTTGAGGTAGCAGACCCCAGTCAGCGTGGCGCGTGCGCGCGCCCAGGCCCAGAGGCAGGCATGTTGAAAAATAGACGTTGGATTTTGGCCCTTGTGGCTGTTGCGGTACTGGCCCTGGCGGGCTGGTATTTCCTCGGGCGCGCGGATGGTAGTGCCGGCTCGGTCGAGATTGAAACTGCGGCGACAACGACCGGCGAGGTTCGCAGTATCGTTGCGGCCTCCGGTGCCGTGCGGGCGCTGGTGACCGTCGAGGTTGGTTCGCAGCTTTCCGGACAGCTGGCCGAAGTCCTCGTGGACTTCAATGATAATGTCGAGGAGGGTCAGGTCATCGCCCGGCTCGACCCGCAAACCTATGAAACCCGGGTGCGCGAGGCGGAAGCGTCCCGCGCCACTGCGCTGGCCAGCCTGGCGCTGCAGCGTGCGACGCTGACGCGGGTGCAGGCCAATACCTATAATGCCCAACTGACTTTCGACCGGACGGAAACCCTGAGTGAGCGCGGCAATGCCTCCGCAGCAGCGCTCGACAATGCCCGCGCCGCGCTGGATGCGGCGCTCGCCGACGTCACGGTCGCCCGGGCCCAGATTGCCAATGCAGAAGCTGTGCTGCGCCAGCGTGACGCGACGCTGGAAGGCGCGCTCATCGATCTGGAGCGCACCACGATCCGCTCGCCGATCAATGGCATTGTTGTCGACCGCGCCGTTGATGAAGGTCAGACCGTGGCCGCCAGCCTCTCGGCACCGGTCCTGTTCACCATCGCCCAGGATCTCGGCCAGGTGCAGATCGATGCCCAGGTCGATGAGGCCGATATCGGACAGATTGCCGAGGGGCAGCCGGTGAATTTCACCGTTGATGCCTATCCCGACATGCAATTGACCGGTCTGGTCGATCAGATCCGGCTGTCCCCGACGGCGTTGAACAATGTCGTCACCTACACGGTGGTGGTCACGGCGGCCAATCCCGGTCAGCGTCTTTTGCCGGGCATGACCGCCAATATGGACATCGTCACCGGCGAGCGTGACGGCGTGTTGCGTGTCGCCAATTCTGCGCTGCGCTTCCGGCCATCGCCCGCCCTCGAGGGGCGCACCCGGCCTGTCGAAGCGGCTTCAGAGGGCGGTGCGCGCCGGGGCGGCGAGGGTGGCGGTCGCCGCAATCCGGCCGAGCGCCTGACCGAACAGCTCGACCTCACCTCCGACCAGGCTGAGAGCGCCGGCACCGTATTCCGCAGTGCCTTTGGCCGGGCCCAGGCTGCTGCCCAGGCCGGCGAAGGCTTCGATCGCGAAGCCATGCAGGCCGATATCGATCGCGGCCTGCAAGACGTGCTGACGCCGGAACAGATGCAGCGCTACCGGGCGCTGGCGCGCGAGGCGGCCAATACCCGCACTGCGACCGTCTGGGTGCAGGAGGCCGATGGCATGCTGGCTGAACGCCGCGTCCGCCTTGGCATATCCGATAGTCAGAATACCGAAGTCGTGACCGGTGATCTCGCCGCGGGCGATCTGGCGGTCACGCGTGCCCGGGAGGTGCGTGAATGACGGCGCTGATCGAATGCCGGAACCTGGTGAAGACCTATTCCATGGGCGATATGACGATCCGCGCGCTCGACGGCGTCTCCCTGACCATCGAAGCGGGTGAATATGTCGCCATCATGGGCAGTTCCGGTTCGGGCAAATCGACCCTGATGAATCTGCTCGGCGCGCTCGACCGACCGACCTCCGGCCTGCTGCGCGTCGCTGGCGAGGATCTTGGCACGCTGGGGCCGGAAGCCGTGGCGCGGTTCCGCAACCGCACGATCGGGTTTGTGTTTCAGCAATTCAACCTGCTGCCGCGGACCTCGGCGGCGGAAAATGTCGCCCTGCCGCTGGTATATGGCGGCGTGCCCCATGCCGAACGCCGCGAGCGTGCATTGCGGCGCCTGGAGCAGCTCGGCCTGGGCGAGCGCACCGATCACCACCCGTCGCAATTGTCCGGCGGCCAGCAACAGCGCGTCGCCATTGCCCGGGCCCTGGTCAATGACCCTGAAATCCTGCTCGCCGACGAGCCCACCGGTGCGCTCGACAGCAAGACGTCCGAGGACATCATGGCGATCTTTGACCAGCTCAATCGCGAGGGCATCACCGTGATCCTGGTGACGCATGAGCAGGAAGTCGCTGATCACGCCCGCCGCCAGATCGTGTTTCGCGATGGCCAGGTGCTGGAGGACCGCACATGAATTTGCTCGCCTCGATACGCGTCGCGCTGACCGCCTTGCGGATCAATGCCCTGCGCAGTTCACTCGCCATGCTGGGTGTAATCATCGGTGTCGCCTCGGTGATCGTGCTGGTCTCGATCAGCGAAGGCACGAAACAGGCCGTTGAGGCCCAGATTGCCAGTTTCGGGGCCAATCTTCTAATTGTCCGGCCGGGGAGTTCCATGTTCGGCGGGCGTCGCGGTGCCGAGGGCAGTGGGACGCCGGTAACCGATTCCGATGCGGAAGCCATTCGCGACCAGATCGCCGGTATTGGCGGCGTGTCGGGCGAGGTCGGCGCGAGCGGGCTGAGTGCGGTGTTCGGCGGCGTCAACTGGTCGACGCGGATATCCGGCGTCAATCCGGCCTATTTCGAGGTCCGTGAATGGGTCATTGACGAAGGGCGTGCCTTTTCCGTTGAGGAAGAACAATCGGCGCGCCGTCTGGCCGTGGTCGGACAAACCATCATCAATGAGCTCTTCGACGGCGCCAGTCCGGTCGGCCAGTCGGTGCGTATTGGTGGTCAACAATTCTCGATCATCGGCACGGTCGCCGCCAAGGGCCAGACGTCCTACGGCTCTGACCAGGACGACATCATTTTCCTGCCACTCTCCACAGTGCGCCAGCGCTTCGGGGCCGGGACCTCGCCAACCGTGCGCGATCCGGTGCAGACGATATATGTCGAGGTCGGTGCCGGCGAAGACACCGGCCGCGTCATCGCCGACATCCAGGACCTGATGCGCGTGCGGCGCGATATACAGCCTGGTGCCGATGATGATTTCAACGTCTCCAGCCTGGCCGAATTCATTCGCGCCCGCAATGAAACCGAGAGCCAGCTCGGTCTCTTGCTCGCGGTCGGTGCGGCGATCGTGCTGCTGGTCGGCGGCATCGGGATCATGAATATCATGCTGGTCTCGGTGACCGAGCGGACGCGCGAGATCGGCCTCCGCCTTGCGGTCGGTGCCCGTGCCAGTGATATCCGCAATCAATTCCTGATCGAGAGCATCGTGCTGTGCGTGACGGGCGGCGTGGTCGGGCTTTTCGTCGGAATCGGTGGCACGATTGCCTATGCCAATGTCGGTGAGCTCGAAATATCGGTCAATCCGGGCATTGTCGCGGTGGCGATCGGGGCTTCGGCCTTTGTCGGGGTGTTTTTCGGTCTCTATCCAGCTCATCGCGCCGCCCGGCTCAACCCGATCGAGGCGCTGCGCTTCGAATAGGCTCAGGCGAGGCGGGTGTCGTCGGGCGAATTGTGGACGGGGATCGAAAAGCAGAATTTCGAGCCCTGGCCTTCCGCCGATTCCACCCAGATCCGGCCATCATGCCGCTCGACGGCCTGGCGCACGATGGCGAGACCGATACCGGTGCCGCTATAGGCTTCGCGTGAGTGCAGGCGCTGGAAAGGCGCGAAAATCTTCTCGAAGAATTTCGGGTCGATGCCGATACCATTATCCTTGACCGATATGGTCCAGGCCTCGGGGTCGCAATGCGCCCTGATTTCAATGTGCGGTGCGTCGGTGCCGCGGTATTTGATCGCATTGCTCACCAGGTTTTGCAGCACCTGTCGCATCAGGAGCGGGTCGGCCCGGATGGTCGGCAGGCCGGCAATATCGATATGTGCGCCGGATTCCGAAATCGCGGCATCGAGCTGATCGACCACATCGACCATCACGACGCCCAGATCGACCGGCTGAAGTCTGAGCGATTGGCTCGACATGCGTGAATAGCTCAGCAAATCATCGATCAGGCGCTGCATGCGCTGTGCGGCGTCGACGAGATAGTCGAGGCTGCGGCTGCCGTCCTCGTCGAGCTGATCAGTATAGCGCCGCCGCACCAGCCCGGCGAAGGCCGCGACCTTGCGCAGGGGCTCCTGGAGATCATGACTGGCCACCGTCGCAAAACGGTCGAGCTCGGCATTGGTGCGCTCCAGCTGGGCATAGGCGGCCCGCAGCGGCGTGACGTCGGTGATGACGGCATAGCTGTGCAGGGGATTTCCGCTCTGGTCGCGCTCCAGGAAGGATGACAGCAGCACATCCAGCTTGGTGCCGTCCTTGCGGACAAACCGATAGGGAATGTCCGTATTGCGGCCGCTCTGGAATAGCTCCGGCAGTGAGGATTCTACGGCGCGCTGAACCGATTCTGCGTCGAGAAATTCGGTCGATTTGTGTCCGATAACCTCGTCACGGCTATAGCCCAGATGGAATAGCCAGTAGTCACTGACCTCACGGATCGTGCCGCTGGCGTCGATCGTGTGCATCATCGCCGGTGTGGCGCGATAGGTCGCCTCAAAGCGCTCGCGTTCCTCAAGCAAGGTATCATTGAGCTGTTTCTGGGTATCGATATTCCAGATCACGCCGCTGATATTGCGAACGCGCCCGCGACTGTCGACCTCCACGACCCGGCCGGTCACCTGATACCAGATCCAGCGGCCTTCGCTGTTGAGCATCCGGTAGTCGATCACGCCAACCGGGTCGGTGCCGCGGAACATGGCGGTCGTAACCCTGGTGACCGTCTCGAGATCGTCCGGATGAACCTTGTCGAGCCAGGCTTGCGTGGAGATGCACGCCTCGGCGCCGCTATTGAATAATTCCTCGGCGATATTCCCGCGCAACCAGAGCTCTGCCGCCTCGACGTCAATGCGGAATATCCCGAGCGCTGTCGCCTGGATCGCGTCGGTCAATTGCTGTTCACGCTCTTCCAGACGTTGCTTCGTCTCCAGCCGTTCGGTGACATCGGAGAGAAAGCCGGTCGCGATCAGCGGCTTGCCCTGCGGATCGCGCTCGCTGATGCGGCCGCGGCTGTGGATATGGATCCAGCCGGCCGTCTGGGAGTTAAACCGGACGGTGTAATCCACCGTGTCCGCCTCGCCTGAATCGAGCTTCGCGAACGCGGCCTCGGCGATGGGGCGGTCGTCGGGATGGATCCGTGATACCATCTCGTCGCGGGCAATGCGGGCGTCGCGCGGCGGCAGGCCGACCATTTCGCTGATGACTGCCGTGACGTCAGATATCCGGGTCTTCAGATTGATCCGCCAGGCGCCTTCATTCGTTGCGGCCAGGGCGTCGCGGAACTGGAGGTCGCGATACTCCAGCGCGGCCTGCAGACGTTTTTCCTCGGTGATGTCGGAATGCGTGCCCGCCGCACGCAGTGGCCGGCCGTTCTCATCCCACTCGATCACGCGACCACGGCTGCGCACCCAGATGGTCTCGCCATCATCGCCCTGCATCCGGTATTCAACCGTATTGATCTCATCGGATTTCCCGCCGGCCGTGGGCCCGCGCTTCAAATTCACCAGGCGTTCGGCACCGCGATGGCTGTCCGCGAACAGCCGCGAATTCAACCAGGCCTTGATCGGCAGTTCTTCATTGGGCTCGCCGATTTTCAGAAGATCGGCGAGGAAGCCTGAAATGCGGACGGTTTCGCGCTGCAGGTCGGCGCTCCAGACCCCGTCTCTCACCGATTCCATCGCCTCGCGCACCAATAGCTCATTGCGGGTGAGGCGTTCGGCCAGCTCTTTTTGTTCTGTGATGTCGACCAGTATTCCGGCCATGAGCGGGCGTACCGGGTCCTGCTCGATCCGCTGACCTCGGGCCCGTAACCAGACCCATTCGCCTGTCCGTGAATCGCGAAGCCGGTATTCGACGTCGACGGATCGCGTTTCACCGTGTTGCAGTCGATTGGTAACCTCCACGACCTTGTCCTGGTCGTCATCGTGGATCTGCCCGAGCCACAGGTCCATTGCGATCCGCTCAGGCCCGTCGGTGATCCCCAGCATGGCCCGGATCGGTCCGATGGCGAGGATGCCGGGGGTGGTGGGATCGATTTCCCAGATGCCGCAAGACCCCGCGGCAATCGCGTTTTCCAATTGCTGTTCGCGTTCGGCGAGCTTGATCTCCAGCGCCCGGCGCTCGGTCACATCGGCGATAATGCCCGAAATGCGCAAGGGTGTGCCGTCACTGGCAAACTCGCTGACCCGGCCACGGGCCTGAAGCCAGCGCCAGACGCCGTCGGCGCGGCGAGCGCGGTGGACGGTGTCGAGTCCGGCGGTCGGTTGTTTGCGCAAGCGGTCGATCGCGTCGAGGAATTCGGCCTGGTCATCGGTGTGCAAGGCCTCGGTCCAACGGGTCAGGCTGATGGTCGCATCGGCCGATTTGATGCCGAGAAATTCATTGATGAAGCCGCGGGTCGACCCGAGCCCCGAGACGACATTGAGCGAAAACGTGCCCTCATTCGCGGAAGACAGGGCGACCCGCAACTGGAGGTCGCTGGCTTCGAGCCTGGCCTGCAGGGATAGCTCGGCGGTCACATCGCGGATGATGCAAATGAAACCATCGCGTTCACCGGTCGAGGCAATGATCGCGCTGGCGGTGGTTTCGCCATCGAAGATACGGCCTGATTTCGCGCGGTAGCGAGCAGTATAGCAGCGGCTGGCCTCGGCCGCATCCCGGCTGAAATGCGTCTCGCCGAGTTGGTCGAAATCGCGCGGATCGGCGTAGAGGGTTTGCGAGCACGTGCCGGCGAGCTCCGCCCGGACATGGCCAAACAGCCGTTCGGCGGCCGGGTTCAGGTCGATGACTTCACGCGCGTTATTGGTCACGACCACGGCGTTCGGCGAACTGCGATACAGTGTTCGGAGCATGTCCCTGGATTCAGTCATACGTCCCGTTTCTGTTCCGGCGCCGGCGGTCAGACCGGCACCGCCCGGCGCAGAGCTTGCCTCAGTCCGCGGGCGACGCCAAATGCAACCGCACCCGCGATCTCACAAGTGGCCCGTCCAGACCCGTCGCGCGACCCGTCTGGCGCGCCGCGCGCATCGCGCTGTGGCCGGTTTACGTTGATCGGTGTGATTGGCAAGCGCTCTCATTTGATATGACCGCAGTGTTTGGTGATGCGCGTGCTGGTCTTACGCGATATCGGCGATATGCTTTGCGGCCCCAATTCCGTGTGTGAGGAGTTTGATTGTGTTGCATAGCGGAGAGAAGCCGGCCGGTGCGCCACCGATCCTGCAGGTGGAAAACCTGGATGTCCGGTTCGATACGCCCGATGGCGCAGTCAATGCGGTAAGGGGGATCTCGCTGGAGATTGCCGCCGGCGAATGCCTGGCTGTGGTGGGCGAGTCCGGGTCGGGCAAGAGCCAGACATTCCTGGCCGCGATGGGCCTGCTGGCCTCGAATGGCCGCGCCACCGGTTCGATCCGCTATCGCGGACAGGAAATCCTCGGCCTGGCGCCGCACAAGCTCAATCGTGTGCGCGGCCGCAAGATGACGATGATCTTCCAGGACCCGCTGACCTCGCTGACGCCGCATATGCGGATTGGCGACCAGATGGGCGAAGTGCTGGGCATTCACCTCAAAATGCACGGCAAGAAAGCCGAGCAGCGGGCACTGGAATGGCTGGACCGGGTCCGCATTCCCGAAGCCCACCGCCGCTTGAGCCAGTATCCGCACGAATTGTCCGGCGGCATGCGCCAGCGCGTGATGATCGCGATGTCGATGCTGTGCGAACCTGATCTGTTGATCTGCGACGAGCCGACCACGGCGCTCGACGTCACGGTCCAGGCTGAAGTGCTCGACATCATGGACGAGCTGAAGCGCGATACCGGCGCGGCGCTCGCCTTCGTGACCCATGATATGGGCGTGGTGGCGCGCATGGCCGACCGCGTCGAAGTGATGCGCTATGGCGAATATGTCGAAGGCGGCGTCTGCGAGGATATCTTCGCCAAGCCCAAGCATGACTATACGCGCATGCTGCTGGACGCGATGCCGCGCATCGATGCGCCCGACCGGCCCGGTCATGTCCAGCTCAAGCCTGTTGCCGACCAGGCCGGCGCCGAGCCGCTGATGAGTGTCGATGATATCAAGGTCCAGTTCCCGATCCAGGTCAGCGGCGGCTTGCGCCCGACCTACAAGACCCTGCGTGCCGTGGACGGCGTCAGCTTCGATCTGAAAGCCGGCGAAACGCTTGGCGTGGTGGGCGAATCCGGTTGTGGCAAGTCGACCCTGGCGCGCGCTGTGCTGCGCCTCGTTCCGGCCCAGGAAGGTGCGGTCACCTGGATTGGCCGCGACCTGCTCGGTCTCAGCCGGCAGGATATGCGCAAATCGCGCGAGGATTTGCAGATCGTGTTCCAGGATCCGATGGCCTCGCTCGATCCGCGCATGACGATCGGCGCCTCGATCGCCGAGCCGATGCAGACCTTCCGCAAGGACATGAATCGCGAGCAGCGCCAGGATGCGGTGCGCGAAATCATGGAGCGGGTCGGTCTCGACCGGAATATGATCAATCGCTACCCGCACGAATTGTCCGGTGGCCAGAACCAGCGCGTGGGTATTGCCCGCGCCATGATCCTCAATCCGAAACTCGTGATCTGCGATGAGGCTGTCTCGGCGCTCGACGTGTCGATCCAGGCCCAGATTGTCGAATTGCTGATCAAGCTGCAGCAGGATCTCGGCCTGTCGATGATCTTTATCTCGCACGACCTGTCCGTGGTGCGTGAAATCTCCCATCGGGTGATGGTGCTCTATCTGGGCCGGATCGTCGAACTGGCGGATCGCGACCAGATCTATGAAGATGCCCGCCATCCTTATACCCAGGCGCTGATTTCGGCCGTGCCGGTGCCCGATCCCTTGATCGAGAAAACCCGCAAACGGCTGAAGCTCGATGGCGAGCTTCCCTCGCCGATGGATACGCGGGCGCAATTGCGCTTCATGCAGTCGAAGCTGATCGATGATCCCGATGCAGTGCAATACCAGCCGCAATTGATCGAGGTTGAACCGGGCCACTGGGTCGCCGAGCATGATCCGGTTGAACAGGTCGCCGTCTGACCGTGCATGGCCTTACGCCCATTTAAATCGACTGGGGCGCGCCGCACGTTATGGTGTTCCCGCACTCAACGATGAAACGGTGAATATCATGTCGCTCAAGGCCCTCTCCAGGCTCGTCTTCCTGCCACTGCTTGCCGGCGCCCTGCTGGCCGCCTGCCAGCCTGCGGGGCCGGGTGCAGAGACCGTCTGGCCGCATGACGCCAGCGATCTGGCGGCCGATCCCGCTGTTCGTTATGGCCGGCTGGAGAATGGTCTGCGCTACGCGATCCTGGCCAATGAGACGCCGCCCAATGTCGTCTCTGTGCGGATGGTGTTCAATATGGGCTCGCTCGGCGAGGCCGATGACCAGCGCGGCGTGGCGCATTTCATCGAGCACATGGCGTTCAACGGCTCCACCAATCTCGCCGAAGGCGAGATGATCCCGCTGCTCGAACGCCACGGTTTGCAATTCGGGCCTGATACCAACGCCTTCACGGGCTATGACACGGTGGGCTACCAGCTCGACCTGCCAGAGGCCGACGCGGAATCCATCGACACGGCGCTCTTCATCATGCGCGAGACCGCCAGCGAGCTGGTCTTCGACGCCGATGCGATTGACCGCGAACGCGGTGTCATCCTGTCCGAGGAACGGTTTCGCAATACGGCGATCCGGCGCTGGAGTACGGCGCTGCAGTATTTCCAGTTGCCTGGCACCCTGATCCCCGAACGCGACCCGATCGGTACGGTCGAGATTCTGGAGACGGTGCAGCGCGATCACTTTGTCGATTATTACGAGAATTTCTATGTGCCGCAGCGCGGTATGGTCGTGGTCGTCGGTTCGATCGACCCCGATGACATCGAAGCGAAAATCCACGAGGTGTTCGGTGACTGGCAGGCGCGCGAGGATGTGCGGCCAGACCCGGAACTGGGCGATGTGCTCGAGGCGCGGCCCTTCTCGGTAGGCTATTTCAACGATCCCGAAGTCTTCACAATCTTCACCGTCAATGCGATCCGGCCGCATCAATCCGAGGCCGATACCGGGGAAAGCCGTTTCCGCGATAATCTGGCCAGTTTCGGCGACGCCATCCTGTCGCGGCGTCTGCGGACCATCGTCAATTCGGGCGTTTCGCCCCTGCTGCAGGCTGCCGCCAGCCACTCCACAAGCTATGAAATGGCCGATGAAGCTGGCGTGCTGGCTGTTGCAACGCCGGAGCGCTGGGCCGAGGCGGTTGCGGTGATCGAGCAGGAACTCCGCCGCGCGACCGAATACGGTTTCACCCAGGCAGAGCTCGACGAACAGCTGGCGAATTTCCGAACCAGTCTGCAAAATTCAGCCGATCAGGCGGGCACGCGTGACAGTGCGCAATTGTCCGATGCGATCTGGTCCAGCTGGCGCGGTGGCCAGGTGTTCACGACGCCGGCCTCTGGTCTCGCCCGTTTTGATGCCAGCGCGGACCGCATCACGCTCGAGGCGGTCAATGCCGCCTGGACGGCGCAATGGACCGATGCGGCGCCCCTGCTTTTCCTCGCCACGTCCGAGATGATCACGGATCCAAGCGCGACGATTGGTGCCGTCTGGGAGGCCAGCGCCGCCCAGCCCGTCGACCCGCCGGCAGACAGCGGCGCACAGAGTTTTGCCTATACCGATTTCGGTCCCGCCGGGACGGTGGCCGAACGGACGGAGATCGAGGATCTCGGCCTGGTCCGGCTGCAGTTCGAGAATGGCGTCGCCGTGACGCTGAAACAGACCGGTTTCGAGGACCAGATCGTGCGCGTCCGCGTGCAGTTCGGCCGCGGCGAACTGGAGCCGCGCGCTGTGCCGGCCGTCGATATCCTGGCGAGTTCCGTTTTCACCGCCTCAGGGCTGGGCGCCCATAGCGCCGATGATCTGTCGCGCGTGCTGGCTGGCCGTTCGGTCGGGATCAGTTTCGGCGTCGGCGATGACAGCTTCACCTTCAGCGCCACGACGACACCGGCCGATTTCGAGGTCCAGATGGATGTGTTCGCGGCCTTCATGACCGATCCCGGCTGGCGCGAAGAAGGGTTGGCCCAATATCGTGGCCAGGCTCCTGAAATCCGGCGCAATCTCTATTCCTCGCCGACCGGCATCCTGCAGGCGGACGTCGCGCGTATGCTGCGGGGCGGCGATCAACGCTATGGCTATCCCGATGAGGAAGAGGTTGCCGGCGTCGATCTGGCGGCAATCCAGGCCTTCCTCGACCCGGCGCTGGAAAACGCACCGATCGAGATCACGATTGTCGGCGATATCAGCGAAGAGGCGGTCATCGCCGCGGTCGGTGCCACATTCGGCGCCTTGCCGGAGCGGGCTGCGAGCTGGCCCGACTATGCCGAGGCGCGCGATATCCGCTTCCCGGAAGCCACAAGCGAACCGGTCATCCTGCGTCATAACGGCCCGGACTATCAGGCCATGGCGAATGTCTACTGGCCGACCTTTGATGATAGCGAGCCGCGCCGCAGCCGTGCCCTGGCCCTGTTGCGCGCCGTGTTCGACCTCAAGCTGACCGAGCGTCTGCGCGAGGCCGAAGGCTTCACCTATTCCGCCTTCAACAGTTCGACGACATCGGATGTCTATCCCGACTATGGCTATCTCTGGGTTGGTGTCGATGTCCGGCTCGAGAATGTCGACGCGACCTATGCGGCAATCGACGAGCTGGCCGCCGCCCTGGCCGCTGGCGAGATCACCGAGGACGAAATCCTGCGCGCCCGCCGCCCCCTGTTGGAGCAGATCGAGGATGCGTTCGAGAATAATGGTGCCTGGCTGAACTGGCTGTCGCAATCCTGGTCCAAACCCGAGCGGCTGGGCCGGATTCGGGCGCTGGCGGACGATTACGCCGAAATTTCCCGTGAGGAGCTGGTCGAGATGGCGGCGGCGTATCTGCAACCGGATACGAGCTGGCGGGTGACAATCTTGCCGCGCGAGACAGACTAGCCGGCTCGCACCGGCATCACTCAACCGGGTCTGATAGCCCGAAATGGAGATATGAGAATGAAATTTGCCCTGTTGACCACAGCCGCGCTCGCCCTGGCGCTTTCGGCCTGTTCGAGTGGAGATATTGCCGTGAGTGAAACACCAGAGAGTGAAGCAGACGCCAGCACCAGCGACGTGGGGCAGGTTGCGGCGGAAGCGCCGGCCGCCCTGTCGCCGGAGGCCGCGATCGTGGCTGAGGCCCGGACCTGCCAGGGCGCGTCTGACACAGCCATGCTCGTCGTTGAAGCGCCCGAGGCCGGCAATCAGGATGGCGCTGTGAACGCCGCCGCCGCTACGGCCTATCTCGATGCGGTGCGCGCCGAGCCTTGCGTGTTCGAATTGCCGTCGGGCCTGCTCTTCCGCATTCGCGAAGCCAGCGAGAGCGGTGTTTCACCGGTCTCCGGTGATATGGTCACGGTGCATTATCGCGGCATGTTTGCCTATGGCGGCGAGTTCGATTCTTCCTTTGCACGCGGCGAGCCGGCGACCTTCCCGTCCAACCGTCTGATCGCGGGCTGGGTTGAAGCCCTGCCGCTGATGCGGGTTGGTGAAGCCTGGGATCTTTTCATCGCACCAGAGCTGGCCTATGGCCCGCGTGGCACACCGGGCGGCCCGATCGGTCCGAACGAAGCCCTGGTCTTCCAGCTTGAGCTGATCGACGTGCCGGGCGCCAACTAGAGGTCGGCAGCCGGC
>TARA_R110000868_G_scaffold180754_1_pt1 | contig 15871 bp, 18 predicted proteins | sample TARA_R110000868 | Tara Oceans TARA_R110000868 (sample SAMEA4397489) | marine metagenome | biome: Polar Biome; feature: [SRF] surface water layer (ENVO:00010504); material: water (ENVO:00002006), including particulate matter (ENVO:01000060) such as... | depth 5 m | reverse complement strand
GAATGAAACGCCTAATAAAGTCGAAGTAAAGAAACTATCGATTAAAAAGTTGGGCTGAGTGAAGTACAGGCCAAACCAAAGAGTTGCCGATACCGCAAAGCTTAGCAGTAGATATAGATCTACAAGATGCACTGGAGCTAATTGATGTCTGGCACGAACCATAGGGCCTCATACTTAACGAGGCCCTATCAAATACTACCCCTTAACGGGAATGTAGCGAGCCTTTGCGCCAAGGGCCTCTTCTATGCGCAAGAGCTGATTGTATTTTTCCATTCGGTCAGATCGGCTAGCTGAACCTGTTTTAATATGTCCACATCCAGTCGCCACTGCCAAATCAGCAATAAAGCTATCGCCTGTTTCACCAGAACGATGGCTGATGATTGCCTTAAATTTGTTATCAAAAGCAAGCTGAATGGCTTCAAAAGTTTCTGTGAGAGTTCCAATTTGGTTAACCTTCACAAGAATTGAATTCGCCAACTTATTTTCGATACCATGTTTAAGAATTTTCTTATTGGTTACAAACAAGTCGTCGCCAACCAGAAGCATCTTATCGCCGAGTTTTGCAGTGAGCTTTGCCCAACCGTTTTCGTCGGCTTCATCAAGGCCATCTTCAATACTATAAATCGGATACTTTGAAGCAAGAGTTGAGTAATAAGAAACCATATCTTCACTACTCAAGGACTTACCTTGCATTAAATATTTGCCCTCTTTGAAAAACTCGCTAGCGGCCGAGTCAAATGATAGGGAAATATCAACACCTGGCTTATATCCAGCTTTTTCGATCGCCTCCAAAATACAATCAACAGCTTCTTCGTGAGAGGCAAGATTTGGAGCAAAGCCGCCTTCATCACCTACGTTAGTAGAGTGACCGCCTTTGGTCAGGACACTCTTTAACGAATGAAAAACTTCCACACCAGCACGCAGGTTTTCACTGAATGCTTTTTTCATATGCGGGACGATCATGAACTCTTGGATGTCTAGATTATTGGAGGCATGTGAGCCACCGTTAATAATATTCATGAGTGGAGATGGTAAAATAAATTCGCCACTGCTATTTGGACATTTAAGATCTTCTTTTAAATAGGCGTAAAGTGGTTTACTTGCATCAAGGGCGCCGGCGCGAGCACAGGCCATGCTCACTCCGAGCATGCCATTGGCACCAAGTTTCGATTTAAACTCAGTTCCATCGAGCTCGAGCATGATGGTATCAATTGCTTTTTGATCACTGACTTCCTTACCAATAAGTGCTTCAGCAAAAATAGTATTAACGTTTGAGACGGCCTTCATCACCGACTTACCAACGAAACGAGTTTTATCACCATCACGAAGTTCGAGGGCTTCTTTAGAACCTGTTGATGCTCCCGAAGGTACGGCGGCACGTCCAAGACTCCCCTGCTGTGTTAAAACATCGACTTCAAGAGTTGGGTTACCGCGAGAATCAAGAATCTGGCGGGCGTGAATAGATTTAATTTTAGACATTACTAACTCCAAGAATTTTACAGACAGGCAATGCTAACTGATTACGGTTACTTTTTGCAGATATTTCCAAGGTTTATGCTGCCATGGATCGCTCACTTTGCGCCGGTAGTGAAAGCCGTCAGTGGATGGGGAAATGGGAGTGGAATATGCGAACAAAGATTGTAAGCGCTCTTGCACCCTTTTCGCGATAGCTAATCCTGGAAAAATGGTTTCTAGACCTGTCACACTTTCGATCTGCTTGCTGACTAAGGGATAATGCGTGCAACCCAAGATGGCCGTCGTTAATTGCGGTAAGCTGCTCTTTAACTTTGCCACTTGCTCAAGTTCTAGTGCAACTGAGTTTTCAAAATGCATCGCAGTGATTTCGTCGTGAAAATAAGCCTCGATGATTGAAGCCAACTTCTTACAAGCGAACAAATTAATTTTCTTATTTGGATCTAATCTTTCACGCAACTCATGAAATCGCTTCGATTTAGATGTCGACTCAGTCATAAGAACAACATACTGCTCGCCGTCTTGAGGATGCCTAAGCACGTTGAGGTAAGGCTCTATACCTACAAATGGTAGTGAATAATTACTTCGCAGGGCCTCAATGGCCTGGGCCGTTGCCGTGTGACAAGCAATAACGATTAAATCAACGTTTTGAGTTAAAAGTTCATCAGTTAAAATAAAAAGTCTTTGTCGCAAGTACTCTGTGTCTTTATCACCGTATGGGGAGTGTTCTTGATCGGATAAATAGAAATACTCTTCACAAGGCATCAATTGATACAGCTCGCGAAGAACGCTAAAGCCACCTACACCAGAATCAATCACACCTATTTTCATGGGGCTATTTTCCCCCGAGATTACTTGCCTGTAAAGCAACCCAGTCCTATGATGCGGGCATGAAAAACAGAGTAAAAATCATATGTGATGGAATCAAGGTCTTTGAGACGAGCCTGGTGTTAAACGTTAACGATATGAATTACGGAAATCACCTTGGCAACGATAGGGTTTTGGCCTTGGCACAAGAAGCACGCTTGCGCTGGCTTGAGTCTTTAGCAGCCAGTGAACTTAATTGCATGGGTCAATCACTGATCATGAGTGATGCAATGGTTGAGTACAAAGGCGAAGGTTTTCGCGGCGACGAAGTAAAGATAACAGTTTATCTGGGCGAAAGTCATAAATACGGTTTTGACCTTTTTTACGACATGCAAGGACCGCGCGGGCCGGTGGCAAAAGTTAAATCAGGTCTACTCTTTTTTGATTACGAAATTAGAAAAGTGGCTCAAGCGCCAGAGGATTGGATAAAATATAATGATCAACTTGTTTAAGTCCAAAACCCAAAAATGGCAAAAAGTAAAAGATCTATGGCAGACGCCATCAACATGGCACGTGATCGACTATAATCGACATCAGTTTAACGGCCAATCTAATGTGCTTCATCTTGAACGCCATAATCAAAATAAAAATCCTGAAATCATAAACTTCTATTCAAAGAGCAGGGAAATCGACTTCAATTTTGGGCCATTAAATAGTGCCCAATTCGCGCTCGAAAAGCATGAGTGGAATATCGAAGTTATTCAAACTCTTGAGCGTCAGATTTCGACTCAGATAGATCTATTCACCCAAATACTGAAAGCAAATCCTCCACTGCCCGGTGATCCGCTTCAAGAAGCTAAGGGCCAAGAGTGGCTTAAGACAACCTTACTGGTCTTAGAGCGTGCACTCGAAAATATGACTAGCGAGCAAACCCTGCAAGCGAGTTTATTTGCAGGTGAAAAAAATGGGCATCAAGAATTTAGATTTATTGTCTTTAATCTCGATTTAAGCCTTCGCTATGATACTAAAAAGAAAATTTTGATCGCTCAGTGCTTTAATAAAAAAGATCAGCCTGAGTTTGATTATCAAAAGCCTGACTTTGAAGGTGCATTTGCAGCACTGGCCTTCCCGGTCTTTGATCAGGCCATAAATCTTGCCATGAAGATCTCCACAGCTCTGATAAAGGAAGTTAGCCGATGAAATTTTTAGCTCTAATAGTTCTGTCACTCAGTTGGTGCCAGCTAAACGCTAAGGATTGGAAGATTAATGATCAACACACTCAAGTCCAATTTAGTATTGGCTATATGGGAGTCATGGAAGTCGCGGGAATTTTCACTCAAACACGCGGAAAGTTTGAGTATGACGAAGCAACCAAACAAGCCAAAAACATTCTCTTTCAAATCGCCGCTAAGTCTATTAAAACTCATAACAAAAAAAGAGACTCCCACTTAAGACGTCCCGATTTCTTAGACATCAAACAATTTCCCTGGATAGAAGTCACACTCGATCGTGCAGACCTTAGCCCGGGTACGCGAAAGATTTTGGCCCAGGTGACAATAAAAGGTGTGCAAAAACCACAGGAACTACTTTTACAAGTTGAAGGCATCAAGCCTGACCCGTGGGATGAATCTAAACATAGCCTATTCCTTCGAGTTAGCGGTGAATTCAATCGCACAGACTATGGCCTTACATGGAATAAGAATTTAGACCAAGGAGGAGTGTTAGTTTCGGATATGGTGCGAATAAGTGTCGACGTCGAAGCGAACCCGAGTGATCAAAAACTTGCCTTCTCTAGGTTTTATCTGCCCAGTGGCCAAGTAAAAGCTGCCGCTTTAACAAAGACAGCCAATCTACCAGAAAATTACGATTTTTCTGACGAAGTTGAAGAAGCACCTGTGGAAGTAATTAAGCTAGCACCTAAAGATGCGACTAACCCGGCCTCTGTCGTTATAGGCTTTTTCATTTTTATATCAATCACAGCTATTTCTCTGTGGCTTAAGATAAAGCTTCAAAAATCCATGCAAGAAAAAATGAAATGGTCGAGCGTCAAAACCGAGATTGTCTCAGACTTGATCTTGCTTGGTTTTGTCATGGGCAGCTTTATCATGACAGCGCCATTAATGGGATATGGCAATTAGCTCATCTAATAAAGCCAAGTAATCATCAACACTGGAAGCAGGATTGGCAACGATGAGTCTAAAGAAAGGCTCATCTCCTTGCCACGAAAAATTCACAAGAAACTTACCCTGCTTAATAATCTTATTTCTAAGAGTTATATTGAAGTCTTTTTGAGACTCTCCGTTAGGTGAATTAACTTGAAAGCAGATATTAAGAAAATGCCGCTTAAACATGAGCTTAAACTGTGGTCGCAGCTTAATTTCTTGCTCCACTTTTGCCGCAATCTCGAAATGTTGATCGATCACCTTGGCGTAACCATCATCACCTAAAGCGCGCCAAGATAACCAGACCTTGAGAGCATCGACCCTACGACCGCATTGAAGTGAGCTAGGGCCAGTATCCCAATTCTTATTATCGTATTCATGAAAGATATAAGTATCGCCACCACCGCCATGAGAGTGCTTAAGTGTGCCAGCTTTTTTAAATAATATAAATGAAGCGATGAGTGGTATATGCATCAACTTATGGGCATCCCAGGTAAAGGAGTCAGCTAGCTCTGCTCCTTTTAAAAGCTTTCTATGTGTCGGACTAAGGGCAACACTACCACCCCAAGCGCCATCAACATGAAACCATAGATTATGGCCCTGGCAGATTTTTGCGATCGCTTCAAAGGGATCAAAGGCACCCTTTACAGTGGTGCCAGCTGTGGCCCCGACAAAATAGGGTGTCAGGCCTAGGCTTTTGGCTTTTTCGATTTGCTTTTCAAGATCACTTGCAAGCATGGCCCCCTGATCATCAGATTCAACTTGCCATAAATTATCAGTTCCAAGTCCTAAAATATTAGCCGCTTTTGAAAATGAGTAATGTGCTTCTTTAGAACAAAATGCGATCAGGCCTGACTTAGCGCCTTGGGTTTTGGACTCGGGGAATGCACAATTTCTGGCCGCTAGCATGGCGACCATATTAGCGTTTGATCCGCCTGTCAGCATAATCCCTTCGCCCACTTCGTTTTGATTTGCTCGAAATCCAATAAGCGCGCTCATTTTATTGACTAAGGTTTGTTCCATGAGAGTAGCGACTGGAGCAATCTCAAAAGTCGCCATAGATGTACTCGTTAGAGCAGTTAGAATTTCACCAAAAAATGCCCATAAATTGAATCCACCATAAAGTTGGTTATGAAAATTGGGATGTGAGGTGCGGACACTATAATGCAGAAAATCGTTAAGATCTTTTTTCAATGTGCTATCGTCGACGCCCTGTTTTCGTAGTTCTAAATCAAGTTTTTCAACTAAATCCTTAGCATACTCATACTGAACAACGGGAGCCTCTTGCTTAAAGTACTGGTCCACAAGTTGGCAAATATGCTCGAGCCATTTAGGCGAGTCTTGGTCGTAAATCATTTGTCTCATAAAATTCCTAAGGGGGGTTACCAACCAAAGCCGACTTTTGCGGCCATTCCAAATTTTAAAGCCGGGTCAGCACTGGCCAATCCAATTCCACCATAAAATAACGAAAGATCAATCTTCCAAGAAGAAAAATCTACTCCTTGGTCAAAAAAATAAACGAGCTGCTGGCCATTAACAGTCCATTCATCGTCAATCCCCTCGCTGAAGTTATGATGCAAACTAAAAGCACTTCTTCTCACTCCTAAACTCGAAAGCCATAAAGGAGAAAAACGATATCCAATCGCAAAGACACCACTCCAATCCCAGCCTGTGATCAAACCACTTCTCGTTTTCTTGGGAGCACCTTGAATGTTTCTAGCTTCAACATCTGTAGGACTTAAAACCATTCCAACATGAAACTGCAATAGCACTTTGAAACTACTGCCGTCAGAACCATAAGGCTGCAACTTAAAACCTAGATCCAACGGGCTATCAGGGCCGACTTCAATATAATGGCTCGACCATGGTAGCCCTCGCCCTTCATAAGACAGTCTAGCCACATAGGTCTTGGACTCATAGGGAGTCTTATCCAAGGGAGCGGCAGCATCACTTTGCGATCCACGAACACGGCTGCCTGGAGCGATTAAAAACGATGCCGTCGCGCTGGCCGGCAACTCGGCACGAACTGGTGAGTGAGTCGGCAAAATTGGTGAACTCGAGCAACTCACAAGAAATAATAAAACTAAAGCGAGCTTCATGATGACAAGAGAGTTGATCTTAATAAGTGAAAGAAGTCGCCATAGGTCGGTTGTGCTGCAAAATACTTAAATTGATGATCCGCAGCTGGATCCTTAGCATTTTTTTGAATCAATTTTGCTTCTTTTTGAAATTCCTTAAAAAGCGTCTCATCGCTCAGTTTGCTTGTGCGCCCTAACATGGCCCCGTGCTCTGTTGATAAAGGCACATCAAAGTCAAGGCCACAAACGGCTGCATATGGAAGCATCGGACTTGAGCCCTTCATAAGTAGAGAATGCTCGAGATAATTATCACTGATACAAAGATTCGAATCACTTGGAATCAAAAAATAGCTGTCTCTAAAGTCGCTTTCCATTGTTATTTTTTTATCCGACAAAAACTTCACATCAGGGCCAAAGTGATCAAAGACTCTTTTAGATACTTCAAACAAAGCTGGATGATCTTGATAGGCATGATCGAAGAAAATATTTTCACGAACAGGCAAATGCACTTCAACTTTAAGCTTATGTTTTGTTACAAATGCACTAGCTTGTTCAAAAAGCTGTTCTAAATGGCTGGCGCTAATAAAGGCTCCATTTACAATAGTGCTAATAATGAGTCTTTCTTTTTTTAACGGCAATTTGTAGGCCTTCGTTGGCCGATGGTAAAGTGTATAGAACAAGGCTTTTTCACGCCAAGCCGAATTTAAATAAGGCTCCATCCTGTGGTCAAAAATATAAGTAGAAGATGATTTCTCAGGTGCAGGATGATCGAACATATACTGCATAAAATCGATAAGACCATCACGAATAAGCACCACTGGATACTTCAGATCCTTCTTTTGATAATCAATTAACAAAGCACTAAACAATGGGTTCAATACTGAAAAGTATGACTGTGAATAAGGGGCCATAGACCACATTCTTCTGAGAGATTCACGCTGATAAACATCGGCAGCTAGATTTGATGCACCAATATGGCGAAAAATTTCGGCCTCACCACCATGGATGAGGACTTTCGAGCTAAGTATGTCCAAAGTAGGATGCATAAATATCCTCAAACTCTTGGTTGTATCCACCATAGGAAGTCACATCGACAAATGGGGCGTAAGGGTTTCGCTCAAAGGCTGCAGCCAGCTGCTCCATTCGAAGATTGAAGCCTTTAAAAGGTTTCTTAATATTTAGAATTTTTTTCAGCTGAACACTGGCGTTTGCAGAGCTAAAACTTGTTTGATAGTGCTTGGCACATGAACTCTTAACATCACTACTTGAGCGACTCGACTTATTGAGCATTAAGAATAGATCTTTGGTGAACCTTTTTAGATCGGGCGATAAGTGAAAACCTGAGACTTTAACAGGTAGGGTTCGCACAAAACCATCAAAAACTAAATCACTATGGCCGGCCCAGTCTGAGAGAACGCACGGAAGTCCATGCGAAAGAGCACAAAGAGCTGCGTGGTCAAAATCTACGGCAGGATCACTGCCTAAAAAGACCCCCCAGTCAGCGCCGGCATACAAGTCAGCCAACTGATCCGACTCTACCTCGCCTAGATGGACTACTTTATGTCCATAAGGGGATTCACGACACAACTGCAACCAAGATTGGTAATGCTCGTATTCCAATTCCGTTTTACCAACTAATGGAATTCCGACATCTTTGAATTGGCCACACAGCCAGAGATTAACTTTTGGCGAGATCTGGGCACAGAACTTTAAAACTAAAGAAGTAAGCTCGATAATATGTTGCTGCCTTGATAAATCCCCATGATACAAAAGCACTAATTCATCATCAGCAATATTCATTTTTTTTCGAAGCTTACTGGCTGCGACCAATTCAATATTTTTTTTGACGACAGGACTAAGTAGACTTGCCTGAGCAGGTTCGCTTAAAAATGAACGAACAAACTCGAGTTGACGATTTGAACTACAGACAAAATGACAATCAAGATCTGAGAGCTTGATCCACTGCTTGGAGCTGGCAACAAAATTCTCGTCCACATGAAAGATAAAGCTACCGCAATAACCAAGTTGAACTAATAGATCGATATAATTAAAAACGATAGATGAAGTGGATAGAAAGATAACCCGCTCAAAGTCTTGCTCGATAATGACCTTGGCAAGATTTCTAATATCGAGATATTGATCGCTTTCGCTAAAAGAATAAATTTGTTTTTTTAAATCAGTGGAATCGTAACAATCGATAAGATTACTTAGGCGCGACGCCGAGCTTAGCTCTGAATGCATAAGGGCAAGTTTCAAGACAAATCCTACTCATTTTATTCAAAATATCAGTAAGATTATAACCCGCACTTAGGCTTCGCGCCTAATAATAATTAAGCGTTTAGTAGTTGTGGTGATTGTGCTTTATGAGTTGAAATAATTTCATCTGAATCATCTTCGTCAACGCCATCAGGGTTGTTCAAAAAATTATTCAATGTTTCCTCATAGTCCCGCTGCATAGCCGCTTTCAATTCATTCTCGTCAAGACCAAGAACTTCGATCAACTTTGCAATTCCTTTTAATGGAATACCGCAAAGACCGCGCTCAACGTTTGAAATGAACTGACCGTTTTTATACCCGAGCAGTTTAGACAACTGATTTTGAGAATAAAACTGGGGGTGATTCAATCTATTTTCACGAACATATTTTCCAATATGACTAAAGCTTCGTTGTGACATAATTAACTCCGTTCTCAAGATTTTGAGACTCATTTAAGTTTCTCTATATCTATAGTACGGGTTTATAAAAAATTTAGATTTACATAACACGACATAGCTTTGACAGTTGAAACACCTATAAAAACAGTGTTTTAGACTCAACTTCTCTAAATAAGGTTAAAGTTGAAATATTGTTTAACTATCCACTTCGAGTTTGGAAGAAACCTTCACAGCGAAAGTGTGTAGAAATGGCAACAACTGCGTCTTCATAGCTAAAGGGCACTCACTGAGGCGCCTCATACCTGTACTTTTATGATTTAAAACTAGCAGATGATAGCTTTTTGACTGGGGTGTCGGTCTATCCCAAACCAAAATATAGTCACGTCCGAGGAAGTTGTGCTCACTATTAAAGACAACCGATGCAAGTGACTCATCCAATTCGCCAAAGGCCATGTCTACACGAAGGTTCAAGCCTGCTTCTCTCAGATCATCTTCAAAAAGGGCAATCTCACGATCCTCTCTAGTCATTTTAGGCGCTGGATTTTTTTGAATCACCTCCGCAATTTGATTACGAAGAGCGGCAAGTTCAGTTTTATCACTCAAAAATAAGCTCCAAAGTTTCATTATGCTTTTTTTCTATAGTCTTCCACCAATCACTAGAAACGCCAAATACGATCGAGCTGTGAGAGAACTTTGTGGCCATTAGCTCACGGGCGCGAAGAGCGTGATCTAAGGCTAAATCAGACTGGTCCATGCGCGATTTCAAGGCAGCAGCCGCAACCTTAATCAGACCCTGGACAAAATCTCGATTACTACCCTTTGGCGTGGCTTTCCAGACAGCTTCCCACCAAACATGGGCCTCCCAGAAAAAAGCCGCATTAAATAGATCTACACCAAAAAGGTAATCTTCATGCTCATGCCAATTATCATCACTTATTGGATGACTAAGCGGGTCAGCAAGGTCCTGGCTGTGGCCGCCATCTTTTTTGGGATGAGGTGTTTGTCCCGGAAAATGAGCGTAAGCGGGGAAGTCCTTAGTGGTGTAACGTTTCTGCATTTTTAGATCATAGGCCCTATGCTTTGCATTATCCACTTTTTGTGAAAATTGATTTCAATTTTTTTAACACGCACCTACAATGGCGCTATGTCGATTTTGCCAAAATTAATTTTCATAGCTCTTTGCTTCAATTTTGTAGCCTGTGCCAAAACTCAACTGGCACAGCCAGTCTTTCTCGTAAGTGAAAACGATGCCCCACAAATTGATAACGACTCAAAAGGCACTGCCACTCTAACTTCAACCAGCGTTCAGAAAAAAAGTAAAAAAAATAAAGCCTATGAGGCACCAGACACTTCACGTGTAGAAAAAAGTGTCGCAGACAAAGAGCTTCCACTCCAGGCCGAAGTCCCGCTGGCGCTGATCACTACCGACTATAGTGATAAAACTTACCAGCTAGTCATCGCGCTTGATCAAAACAGCCAGGTTAGCGCCATTAAAACCATTAATAACAAGGGCAAAGAAAAAACATACCCGCTGTCTGTGCTTGGACAAGAGATTGTTTTAGCTAAGGCCGTTGGCGTTTCTTTGGTCACCCTTCATTGCCACAACTTTAAACAAAGTAGTGGCTGTCCACTTGAAATTGAATACCCGTCTAATGTCACCTACGGAAAGTTCCTGCGCTTTAAGGCTGATCTCGTAAAGAACGCAAGCGGCTGGCAACTTCAAAGCAGTGGCAGAAAGTTTACCTCAATGCACTTAGTGGCAAAGAAGTTCTTTGGACTCTTAATTGGGGTGGAGAGACTTGAGCTACGTTAAGTCTGGTTCTTATAAACCAATCATCTTACTTATTACTGGTGCACTATTTTTAGGTCTAGGGCCCGTGTTCGTACGCTTTGCCGGTGAAGTTTCGGCTGAAGTTATTGCCTTTTATCGAATGATATTTGCCGCTCCACTCTTGTTTTTGTTCAGCCTGAAAAATCAAGACACCGGTTCCAATAGAGAAAAACTCATGGCCTTTAGTGCCGGTGTTTTCCTATCGGCCGATCTTGCTTGTTGGCATACCGCCATCGCAACAACAAAAGTGGCCAATGCAACACTACTTATTGGGCTTGCACCATTTTGGGTTGCCTTCATGTCGGCCCTCTATCCCGGTCTTAGACTATCGACGCGCTTTTTTGTGGCACTTATCTTGTGCTTTGCCGGGATGTCACTCCTGACATCCATAAGTGGATTCACCCCAAAGCTTGGCACCGGTGAATACCTATCGATTATCGCCAGTATCTTTTATGCCGTTTTCACCTACTTATTTGCCATGGTCTGCAAAAAAATGGCTCCAATTCATGCTCTAAAGTGGTCCACGATCGGCTCAGCTTTTTTTATGATCCTAATCGCTTTTATACGCGAACAACCACTATTAGGTTTCAGCCCTAAGGCTTGGCTGGCACTGGCAGGACTTGGCGTTATTATTCAGACTTTTGCCTGGCTTTTAATTTCAAAAGGTTTAAAGCATATTCACGCCACCGTTGGCTCATTGGGCTTGCTAGGACAACAGATTGCCACGGTCTTTTTTGGCTGGGTCTTACTAGGCGAAACACTTGGCACAATTCAGCTAGTCGGATGTGGCATCATGATGGTAGGCATGGGACTTGGCGGACGATGGGCACCAAAACCGCAAGAGATCTTAAGGGAGTTAGAGTGAGCAGTACTTTAGGCCAAGGTGATCAAATCATTATCGATCATTACAATAAAGTCGCAGAGCGATTTGGTTTGTCTCCGCAATCAACCATTGGTGATCAGTATATCAGAAATGCTGAGGTCAGCTTCTTCATCGACTCTTTAAAGTTATTTCTATCTCATGATTCAAACCAAAGGATCTTTGACATAGGCTGTGGCAATGCTCACCTACTTTCTTGTATTCGTGCACTTTTTCCAAAACTAGATTTAGTAGGCATGGATTTTCATCCCGAATTAGTAAAACTTGCAAAATCTCGAGAGATGGAAAATTGTACAATCGATCAAGGTGATATGAGAAAGGATCTCAGTCATTACGGTCAATTTGATATCGTCATCACCGAGCGCTCGCTCATCAATTTGCTTAGTAAAGAAGAACAATATACCGCGCTAAATAATATCGCCAAGATTATAAAACCCGGTGGTTATTATTTATTCAGTGAGAGTTTTGAAGAACCAAGGGCGAATATCAATCGGGCCAGAAAACAGATGAAGTTGGCCGAAGACGTTAATCCTTCTAAGCACAATTTATGGTTGCGAGAAGAAGATCTTGAAGTTTTAAAGGAAGGTGGCTTTACTGAAGTTGAGGCTGCCTATAAACCTAACCACCTCTCCACACACTTTTATATCACGAGAATATTGCACACGATTGCTCTACCAAAAGGCGGAGAAGCTAGCGAGTTTCAAAACTTTTTTAATTTGGCATTGCCGGCAGCAATCGGAAACTACTCGCCTATTTTATTTCGAGCATTTGTTAAGTCAAAATAAGCAAAGCTATATTTCATAAACATTGAATAGCCTGCATTCAGCGCTATGACGATACCTGCAGCGCCATCTAGAATTCCTCGTTTAAGAAACAAGCATTCGAAAACTTTCCAGCCAGGACGAATAAAAAGGGACAAAAAAGAAGGTTTCCCTTTTTTCTTTAAAAGTTCAATGGCACCAAGCTTAGCATATCTAACATTTCTCTCTACTTGAGACTCGACACTTGGAAATGAAAAATGATTAAGGCTACCAGAAAGAAGCACCGGTTTAGCTCCATCGTCAGCAACTAGAATCTCGTGCACCTTAGGCTCACTAAACTTAACTTTGGATTTGCGGTACAGTCTTGGAACAATATCTGGATACCAGCCGCCGTGACGAATAAACTTTCCTAGGAAATAAGTTTTCCTATTAACTGAAAAAACTGGATATTTGTCATTCGCTAACACAATATCTGTAATCGATTTTTGCAGCTCAGGTGTAATTTCCTCATCTGCATCAATACTGAAAACCCATTCGTGACTTGCCTGAGAAGCTGCATAGTTTTTCTGTTGGCCAAATCCCAAAAATTTATTATTAAAGACTTTTGCCCCATATTCCTTGGCCACAATAGTGCTGCCATCTTGACTATTGTCATCAACAACAATGATCTCATCTGCAAATTGAGCAGAAGCTAGGACGCGTGGGAGATTATGCGCCTCGTTTCTAACGATAATTGTGATTGATAGCGGTAAATTGGTCATAGCTTATCTTCGCTTGTGTAGGCCATCTGGTCAATCTAACACTATTAGGCCATAATATTTTTATGAAAACATCACCTAAGAAATTCTCATATATTATACAAGTTGCCTTAAGTGTCACCAAAACTGGTGCCAATGAAAATGATGTGGCTTGGTTTAGAAAAGAGCTTAGAGATTGGTTCTATAGCTGCTTCGATTTAGAATGCCTTAAAATCCAGCAATAAAATTATTAAACCAGACAGTGAATTTAGCTTTGGCCGGGCTATTACTTGGCTCACGCCCCGCTCTCTCCATAATAACTAATTGCACTCCAGGAGTAGAAAGCTCTTCGCTGACTTGCTCTAGATCTTCATCTTCAATCCCTTCAAGTGGAATTTGATCGTCTTCATCATCCATTGGTGGACTTGGTGGAAGATCATTTTCATCTCTATCAATTTCAATACTTTTAACTTCACCCTTAGAAAACCAAAAATAACCAATGCCACCGGTTGTTGCCATTCCAACTAACCAACGTGGAAGTGCCGAGCTATTACTTAGTAAATCCAAAGGCCCTCTGGCACGAGCGAGTTGATCGGCCTTAAGTAGCTCATCTGCAAGTTGCGGATTCGAATTAGTAGCCTCGGTGACGACTTGATTCCAAACACGCTTGGAATCAAGATCACTTCTTCTGGCAAAGCTAATTAAGAATTCGTTGCCACCAAACAAGCCATTGTGCTGAAGTACCTGATCGAGTTTTTTAGATGGCTCATCCATGGAACGGACAATTTGATTAATAACTGGGACGTGCTTAGTTTGGGCCACTGAATCAAGAAATACTTTTAGCACGCGAACTAATCTAAGCTTGTGCATGCCAGGTAAGCCAGTAAGTCCAAATAGAATTTTTTGAATGATGGCAGGCTGAGTGGCAAACTCTGAAAGCACGGCCACAAGTTCAGCATTGCGCTCAGTTTTAATTCGCGTGATTACCGCCAAACGATGTGTATCAATAAGATCGCGAATAGAATTTTTTGATACATCCTCACCGATTTCAAGAAAACTTGAAAAGCGTGTGCGATCCGATTGATATTTAATTCCTAGTGATTCTAAAAGTCTTAAAGTATTTGTTTGGCAATCACTCGAGCAAGCACCGGGAGCAATGAGGCTCTCTAAATGTTCCTTGGCCAATAAGTACTCTTGAAAATGGGAGCCTAGTTTGACCTCATAGCCAGAGCGCACAAAGACCAGCTGATCAATGGCAGCATCAATAGTTTGAGATTTAGAAAGCGCTTCATCTAGCCAATGCCTTCCGGCGATATCAGCTTGTGACAACATGGCAGTTGCTTCTTCAATCGATCGGGTCTCTAATCTTTTGACTTGTTCGAGCTGCTCATCAATAGCGCGAATGGCCAGTGATGAAAATTCAACTTCACGAAATAATGAACGTAGCTCTCTGTGGGCCGTTGCATAGTCGCCGACAAATAAATAGGCATCGAGCTTCGTTAGTCGCTTAGACATTTTGGCATGAATGGCCGGTGACTTATTTTTTCTAAGCTTTCTAAGCCATGAACCAGTGCGCTCGATACTATCTAAGCGCTTCATAAATGAATCTTCATTTTCAGAGAGGACTTTCTTGGTCACACTCAAGCGAACGCGAAAACGGTTCAATGTCTCATAACAGCCCGCAAAGGCATTAAAGCCAAACAGCATTGATAAGAGCATGACGAGAAATGAATGAGAAATCTTCATTGCTTCTATTCGGCTACAATTAGTCAAAACTTGACCTTTTTGATTGAGCGCTTAAACTACTTCAATGAGCTCATCTACATGGATAATCGGTATCTTACCGCTTTTAGCATTTGTTTTAATCGACAGTTTTTTTGGCCTCAAAAAAGGCCTCATCGCTGCCGTGCTGTTGGCACTTCTAGAGGCTTTGTGGACTATCTACACTTTTGGCGAACTAGACCAAGTGACGCTTATTTCGTTATTTCTCATCACTGCTATGGCGTTTGTGGCGTGGAAGAAGAATTCGCCACTCCTGTTTAAAATTCAGCCCAGTATCTTATCGCTGATTATGGCAATTTGGTTGATAGCTTCGTGGTTTATGGATGACCCGCTTTTTGTCGCCATGGCCTTGAAGTATGCTGCAATGCTGCCTGTGGAAATTCAAATGAGGATGAAAAATCCTAATTATTTAGCAATGCTGGGTTTGGCCACCATGACCACAGGTGTAGGATTAGCTTTTCACGCCCTTGCCACTGCCGTGGCGGCTTTTTATTTATCTAACTGGTGGTGGTTAGCGGTACGCGGCATCGGGTTTTATGTTTTCAGTATCGCCGGCATGTTGGCTGCAAACCTAATGTTTCGCTAAACTAATGCGAATACTTGTTGATTTCACTGGATTTTATGGCATCATCGAGTCGTTCACTTTGGAGGATTAATGGAAATCGTGAAAAAAACGAAGACTTATACTGTTATTAAAAAACGCTCA
>TARA_R110000868_G_scaffold7196_9_pt1 | contig 15874 bp, 18 predicted proteins | sample TARA_R110000868 | Tara Oceans TARA_R110000868 (sample SAMEA4397489) | marine metagenome | biome: Polar Biome; feature: [SRF] surface water layer (ENVO:00010504); material: water (ENVO:00002006), including particulate matter (ENVO:01000060) such as... | depth 5 m | reverse complement strand
GTCAAACTCCCAAGCCCTTTTATGTAACGATGTTTCCATGTACTATCACCATTTTTAAATGCAGTCGCATCTTCATATGTATAAAACCATTCAACTTCTTTGCCCTTGGTTGAAATCATAATTGGGGTGCGAGTAATTTTTACACGTCGTTCTGAGAACAACCGTGGCCAAAACTTATAGAAGAACGCAATTAGCAATGGGCTGATGTGTCCAATGCCATCGTGGTCAGCATCAGTCAGTGTTGCGATGTTTTCATATGACATGTCATCCACACTATCAGGATCATTGATGTTTAGATTTAGAACAGCAACCAATTCAGACAACTCTTTGTTCTTGAGTACATCGGCTGGTTTCATATCCCATGTGTTCATGATTACCCCTCTGAGTGGCATAGCGCCCACCTTATTGGCATCACGAACTTTCAGCAGGAACCCCATTGCAGAATCACCTTCGACTATCTTAAGGGTCGCGTTGGGCTTGTTAGCGGCAATGTGCTTTGCTACCTTTACCTTACGGAGTCCTTTCTGAGCAGATAGTGCAGCGCGTTTATCAGCAGCAAGTTTCTTTGCTAGTTGTGCTTCAATGATTGGATCAATGATAGAAGGTGTTGCCATAATCTTTTTGGCGTAGAATACAATATCCTTAACACCAGATTGAATAAAATGCTCTTTCACGTTTCCCATTGGGTTTGTGAGGCGTTCTTTTGTTTGTGAATCAAACTTTGGATTGGTAAAGTTTCTGGCAAACATCACAAACGACAAACCGCTCTTGATTGTAACCTTCCCCATTTCGATCTTGTGCTTGCGTTTAATCATAGTCACAAGTTCATCAACGATACCATTCATAATGTAATCAACGTATGTGCCACCTTGACGTGTATTCACGCCATTGATGAAAGAGTTGGAACGGAAGCCATCTTCACTAGTAGCAATAAAGAACGACAAGTTCTCAGCTTTCTCAACGATAGCAACTCCATCTTCACCGACAAACATCTCAGAGTATTTCTTAAGATTGTTTATCTTGATGCGTTTTTTATTAAAGGAGAATGCAATCTCTGGGAATGCCATTTGCAAACTAATGAGACGATCTTCAATCAGTGCAAGAGTATCCAAGTCACTAAGACTGTTCGTCTCAAACAAAGAAAAGTCTGGGACAAAAGAAACTTCTGTGCCGTTGCCAGTCTTTGTTCTTTTGGTCTCTTTGATCGTCTCTGCGCCATTAGTACATTGGACGTCGAGTATCGTTCCTTTGGACCAAGTTTTTCCTGAGAACTTAGACGAAAGAAAGTTTGTAGCTGCTGACCCAACACCGTTAGTACCGATGGTAACGCGACTGTCATCAAAACTTGTACCAGCATTAACACGAGTCCAAGCAGCGGTTGCCCTAGCAATCTTTTTGTTGGTCGTTGCATCAAAGACATCTTCGTGCGGGATACCACGACCATTATCAGAAATAGTAACTGAGTTGTCGAGATTAACGGAGACATCAATTTTGTTTGCGTGTTTGAAATTAGTACGGATTGCTTCGTCAATAGAGTTGTCAAGAATCTCATCAACCATTTTGGACAGTGCTGGGACGTACCTAGCCACTTTCCATTCGCCCATCACAAAGCGTTCAACTTCTTCAAGTGAACTAGACCCCATATACATACCAATACGTTCACGAACGTGCTGACGTGCAGTTAGAATTTTAAAGTCTTCAGCCATTATAGCCCCCATTATATTTCACAATGCTTACAACTTGCCCAGCCAATGCGTGGCATCGTCACATGGGTCATCATCTTCTGCTATCATATGCTAAAACCTTATTTATCATAATTCCTAAATAATATCACAACACCAAACATTTGTCAAACAGGAAAGTTTTGAAATGATTACAAATTACTTATCACCCATTGGATTTACAGTCCATGTGGCAAGGTTGCCTAACGTAGAATTCTTTACGCAAAGAGCAACAATACCGGGCGTTACTATGGAACCAGCAGCATTAGCATCCCCAATGAGCAATTTGTTTGCAGTTGGTGATAGACTACAGTATCAAGATTTGGACATTAGCTTTCTTGTTGATGAAAACATGGAAAATTATGCAGAAGCATTCAATTGGATGGAAGCATTAACCTCACCAGAAAACTTTGACGCATACACGCCACTAGAGAATGGTGAGTACGGCTTGTCTTCTGACATCAAAATAACTGTACTGAACAGCAATAAAAATTCAAACATGGTATTCACTTATTTGAACTGCTTCCCACTCTCACTAAGCCCTATCAACATGGATGTGACCGCAACGGACATTACACCCCCAGAAGTCAACATGTCTTTTAGGTACGATAGATTTAAATTCGAAAGATCACCTTGACTATTTGATTTAGCTGTGGTATAATCTATCTTATATAACTATGAGAGGTTTACTATGAGCAATGAGATCAGTGAAATCTGGGCAGAAGATTCTAAGGTCAATGAAAATGATCTTATGAATGAGTTGAGAAATATTCCCTCACTGCACTCGAAGTATTATAGCATGTACTATAAAGAAGCTCTCAGAGTAAAAAAACTAAAATATGATCTTAGGGAACTTGAAATAGACAAGCGTGAATGGCTTGATGGTTCTATGGCTGAAGAAACCCTTAGAGAACTTGGTTGGAAACCTTTCCAAAAAAAGATAATGAAAGCTGATATGAATATGTTTATCCAAGGTGATAAAGATATTATTAAGCTAAGCCTTAGGATTGATTATCATACAGAGAACGCAATGTTCCTTGAGAGTATCATCAAGACAATCCACAGCAGAAACTTTATTATTAAGGGTATGATCGATATTCAAAAATTTCAGGCTGGCGAGTACTAATGACATTAGAAGAAGCTGAGCAAAAAGCACAAGATGCTGTTGAGATGCGTCTTATAGATAAATCTCAAGAGGAAGCTTATGTTCAGCACCTTTTAAAAGAACATGGAGATTCTGATATTCCTAAATAAGTTTGTAGTTCGCGGATTGCCGTCCCAACTACTCTAACACTTATGAGGAGTATCAGCATGACTATTTATGTAGACGCAATTAGCGTAGCTATGGGCATCAGTCCCATCACAGAACATTTCCCAGATTACAACTTCGATGCCATACCAGATGATTCTATTCATATGTGGGGTGGCAAAACGTGGGATAAGGAATCTTGGCCTGACCATCCATTTGTTGGTGGTGAGATACAAAAGAAACTTGTAGATGATGGAACACATCATTTATTAGGTGGTGTTACCGTTGTAGATGCGAATGGTAATATGACGCGAGTATCCACAGAAGTTTACGAAAGTTCACCTGAGTTAGTACATCTCATGACTAGAGAGGGACATGAACGTAGAGGTCTTGATTATGACCAAAGGAAAACCAACAAGAACAAAAAACTTCCACATCCAGAAAATTCTCTTGTGAGATTAACAGGCGACCAAAGAACTGATGAACAGAAAAAAGCAACATCACAACGACACATGACTTTGGAAGCAAATAAAATAGAGTGTATTCATTGTAAGAAAAGTTTTCAGAAGCAGCTACACACAAGATGGCATGGGGACAACTGTAAAAGTAACTTTGGCGTGTCCTTATAAATAGAGGTATGATACTATGAATAAGGTGAAATACAATGTCAGAGACGATCACAGTAAAAGTTTTAAACGCTGTCCATATCCAAGTAAAAGCTGATCCCGGTGTAGCCCAAGAGCTATCCGAATACTTTTCTTTCCGTCCTGCAAGTTACATGTTCACGCCAAGTTTTAAGAATAAAATGTGGGACGGATACATACGGTTGTTTTCGCCGTTCAAGCCTATTCTATATGTTGGCTTGATGAAGAAACTAATCAGATTCTGCGAAGATCGTGGATATGATTTAAAAGCTCCTGACCATCTAATCCATGGCAATGATATCCCTGACGATTATGGCTATACATTTGCTAAAGAGGTTGGATGTAAGTTTGAGCCAAGAGATTATCAAAACAGATATCTTGTAGATGGGCTTCGTGATGGACGTTCTCTATCCTTGTCGCCAACATCCTCTGGTAAATCTCTAATCATTTATTTGATGCAGCAACATTATTATAGAACACTTGGATACAGAACTCTCATCATTGTACCAACAATTTCTCTTGTCCATCAGATGGCTGGTGACTTTGTTGAGTACGGTTGTGAAGCTGAGGCAATCCATAAAATTCAAGGTGGCGCTGAAAAGAACACTGATGCCCCTGTTGTTATTTCTACATGGCAATCTCTCATCAAACTTCCTAAAGCTTGGTTCTCCCAATTTAAGGTTGTGTTGGGCGATGAAGCTCATTTGTTCCAAGCCAAATCGCTACAACAGATCATGGGCAATCTTGATGAATGCTACTATCGTCATGGGTTTACTGGTACGCTAAAGACAGAAGAAAGCAAGACACACCAACTTGTTCTTGAAGGATGTTTTGGCTCAGTTAGACAACATGTAACAACCAAGAATCTTATTGATGATGGTACGGTTGCTGACTTTAAGGTCAAAGCAATTGTTCTTTCTCACCCTGTTGAAGTTCGTAAAACTTTCAAAAAAGCTATCACAAAGGTAGAGACAATAAGAAGGTATCCAGCAGAACGTGAGTTTCTTGTGAATAGCAACAAAAGAAACTTATTCATTAGAAACTTGTTGTGGTCTTTGGAAGGTCAGAACAACTTGGTCTTATTTGACTTAGTTGAGAAACATGGGAAGATATTGGAACCATTACTGCGTAAAGATGATAGGCAGTTACATTTTATTCATGGACAGACTAAAGGTGAAGAACGTGAACGTATTAGACATCTAGTTGAGAATGACCCTATTAAGCAACATGATATTCTTGCTTCTTTTGGTACTTTCTCAACTGGTGTTAACCTTAAGAAACTTGATAATGTCATCTTTGCATTTGGTGGTAAGTCTGAGGTTAAGGTACTTCAATCTATCGGTAGAGCTTTACGCAAAGGCAATGGCGCTGATAAGGCTGTCTTATATGATATTTCTGATGACTTATCTTCTGGTCAATATAGCAACTATACCTTGGAACATTTTCGTAAGAGAGTTGAGATATATGGAGAGCAACAGTTTGAGATGAAGTTGTTCACTGTTGAAATATAGCCTTAAGCGATAAAAGAATCTAATGTTATATCATAAGGCATAAGCCTATTATACACGACTTCAAAAGCATGTCAAGTAAATAATGCACAGTATAGTGTAAAAGTTCAATGATACGTCGTTGACACAAAATCATTACTGTGCTATACTAATAGAAATTAGAGGAGACAATTTATGGCACGAAGAGCTAAGAAGAATTATGTAAACAATAGAGACCTGTTGGACGCTTTGATTAAGTACCAATCAGATTGTAGGGATGCTGAAGAAGCTGGGGAAGAACTGAAGCCCCGCGTTCCAGATTACATTGGAACATGCATATTTCAGATAGCTTCACGGTTGTCAACAAAGCCAAATTTCTCAGGCTACACATACAGAGATGATATGGTTTCGGATGGGGTAGAAAACTGCTTGCTCTACATTGGTAACTTCAAGCCAGAGAAATCAGCCAACCCCTTTGCATATTTTACTCAGATTATTTGGTATGCCTTCTTAAGACGTATTGCCAAAGAGAAGAAACAGATGTATATTCGGTTCAAGTCATCGCAACAGATGATTGCTTCTGGTGGAACTTATGAGGGCGATGACGTCTCTCTTAATCTTTATAATAACGCAGACTACATGAATACATTTGTTCAAGACTTCGAAGATAAGATTGAAAGAGACAAAGCAAAGAAAAAAGAAGTTCTCGACGAAGCTGCGGATGATAAAGACGAGGAATAGATTATGAAGATTGCGATTATCACAGATATGCACCTTGGGGTGCGTGGAGACTCTAAGGTCTTTTTGGACCATCAAGAGAAGTTCTTTTCTGAGATATTCTTTCCATACATTGACGAACATAACATCAAGACCATTCTTGATCTTGGTGATACATTTGATCGTCGTAAGTACATCAATTATGTTACTTTGGTTCAAGCCAAGAAGTTCTTCTTTGACCAAATACAAATCCGTAACATTGAGTATCATGCCATCGTTGGCAACCACTCTGTCTATTACTCCAACACCAATGAAGTAAATTCTATGGATTTGCTGTTGAAGGAATACGATAACTTCCACATCTACCCAAGTGAACCAGTTGAACTGACGTTTGGGTCTACTAATGTCCTCATGGTCCCTTGGATCACTAAGGATAACGGCGAAGACACACTGAAAGCCATGAAGAACTCAAAGTCTCACATTTGCATGGGTCACTTTGATATCGTTGGGTTCGAGATGCTTAAAGGTACTGTGTGTAACCATGGATTAGCCAAAGAAGCTTTCTCTCACTTTGAGTCTGTTTACTCTGGCCACTTCCACCATCCTTCTGAGTATGGAAATATCAATTACCTTGGCGCTCCATATGAGATGACTTGGAGTGATTATGGTGGTAAGAGAGGGTTTAGGGTTCTTGATACTGAAACAAGAAATCTTGACTGGGTTCTAAACCCGTTCCCAATCTACCACAAGATCGAATACGATGATGCTGACATGACGGTTGAAGATGTCGAAGCGCTTGATCTTACCAACATCAAGGACGCATTCATCAAGGTAGTAGTGAAAAGTAGATCAAACCCATACGTGTATGATTTATTCCTTGACAAACTAGCAGACGCTGGTGCATCTGATATTAAGTCTATAGAGGACTCTCTGAACCTTGAGAGTACTGGTGTAGATGAAGTTCTTGATGAAAGTGCTGACACCAAAGACATTCTGCACAGCTATATTGAGACACTAGACACAATGGCAAGCAAGCAAGAAATTAAAAAATTAGTTGATGAACTCTATATTGAGGCAGTTAGTATAGTATGAAAATTCAATTCCAATCGGTACGTTATAAAAACCTATTGTCATCTGGAAATTCTTGGACTGAAATACAGTTAGACAAGAACCGCACCACTCTTATCAGTGGTACGAATGGTTCTGGTAAGTCAACGCTACTAGATGCTATTGTATTTGGTTTATATGGTAAGGCCTTCCGTAAGATCAACAAAAGCCAGCTTGTCAACAGTATTAATGGGCGCGATACTGTAGTTGAAGTTGTCTTCAAGATTGCCCAGAATAATTTCAAGATCGTTCGTGGCATCAAGCCAAACGTCTTTGAGATTTGGAAGAATGGCGAGATGATAGACCAAGATGCTGCGTCAAAGGACTACCAAGCTTACCTTGAGCAAAATATCCTCAATATGAACTACAAGTCTTTCAACCAAATTGTTGTCCTTGGCTCTGCTACCTATGTTCCCTTCATGGAATTGACTGCACAGGCACGACGCGAAATCATTGAGGACTTGCTTGACATTCAAGTATTCAGCACAATGAACACGTTACTTAAAACTCGTGTGTCTGATAACAAGACTGAGGTGAACGAAAACTCACATCAAATGGAAATGATGGCAACAAAGCTAGAATCAGCAAAGGAACACAACGCATCTATCCTAAAGATACGTGAGAGTGAAGTTGATAAAGTCAAGGAAAAGATGAATGAGCACATTTCTCGCATTGGACAAGAGCAAATCGAAATTCAAGTGGTCGAAGGTTACATTGCTGAATTGATCGAAACTATATCTGACAAGGCAGACGTTAGGGCTAAGTGCGAGAAAGTTAATGGGTATCGTCGTGATTTTCAAAATTCTGTAGCTGCTCTCAAAAAAGAGTTGTCGTTTTATACTAACCACGATGACTGCCCCACATGTAAGCAAGGTATTGAACACGAATTCAAGTCTGGCATCATTAAGGCCAAAGCTGGCAAAGTAGCTGAACTTGAGGCCGCTCTTGTCAAACTTTCTGAAAAGGAAACAAAGTATTCATTGCGTAAAGAAGCCATATCTGATATTGAGGATGCAATTCGTGACCACAACCTAACTATCGGAGATCATCGCGCAACTATCAAGGTATCGAAGAATGCTCTAATATCTTATAAAAACGAATTAGACAAAGCTGAGCAAGAAGTTGAAGCTATTGACACAACCAAGCTGAACGAACTGAGTATGAACCTAAAGAGCACAACAGCCCAACAAGAAGATTTATTCAAACACAAGGAAATCCTTTCCGTGGTGCAAGCTATCTTGAAAGATGGTGGTATCAAGACAAGGATCATCAAGCAGTACATCCCAGTAATGAATAAACTGATTAACACATATCTTGGTGCTTTTGACCTGTTCGTAGACTTCCAACTTGATGAGAACTTTAATGAAGTCATCAAGTCACGGTTTCGTGATGCTTTTTCGTATGCTTCGTTCAGTGAAGGCGAAAAGCTGAGAATTACACTGTCGATCATGCTGGCGTGGAGAGCAGTTGCTAAACTTCGCAATAGTGTATCTACAAACCTGTTGCTTCTAGATGAGACCCTTGATGGTGCTCTAGATGCAGTTGGTATTGAAAACCTTATCGACCAGCTACATAATCTAAACAGTGACGATAATATCTTTGTGATTTCACATCGCGGCTTGCAATTCGGAGACAAGTTTGATGCGAATATCATGTTCCAAAAAGTTAAGAACTTTAGTGAGATTGCACAATAGGGGGATTCCATGCAACATTCAATCGAAGAACTGATTCGTAGACTTAACCTAATGAAAGACAATGCGATAATGATCCATCGTCTTAGAAATGAATTTTCAGAACAAGCTGAAAAGCAATATGACAAGGCGAGATGCAAAGAGTTGTTGGCAGACATACAAGGCATGGCTAACTTAATTGCGAATGATCGTAGTGGTGATGAAATAATTACTGAGATGGAGTATAAAAAATGAAAAATGGTTGACACTGACGCATAAGCTGTTACTATAGACTACACACAATTCAAGGATTACCATGTCTAGATTTTATACATCAGTTGAGCGTTACGGTCAGAATATTCTTTGGCGTGGTTATGAGAATGGCAAGCAATTTAGCCGAAAGGTTAAGTTTCAGCCTACTCTATACACAAGTGCCAAGAAAGGTGACAACGATACAGGCTTTCGCAGTCTATCAGGTGATCGGCCACTAATGCCCCACAAGCTAGAAAGCATGAAAGAAGGCAAGGATTTTGTGGAGCGCTACAAAGATGTGCATGGGCTTGAGATTGCTGGTAGTAGCAATTATGTGGCTCAGTTCATCCAAGAGCAGTATCCAAATGATATCGAATTTGACGCTTCGCTAATCAACATCGTGTCTTTCGATATTGAGGTTGATATTGCTGATGGCTATCCTGACGTAAAGACTGCCGATAAGTCTATCACATCTATTGCATACAAATCATCCAAGTCTGAAGATTACCACTTGTTGGGTCTCAAAGGCTATGACAAGAATTTGACATTGCTTGACCTTGATCCAGAGAACATCCATTTCATGCAGTTTGACAGCGAAGAGTTGTTGTTGAAACGGTTTAAAGAGATTTGGATGAACCGTTATCCTGACATTATTACTGGGTGGAACGTAGAATACTTTGACGTCCAATACATCATCACGCGGATGGTCCGTTTGTTTGGTGATGAATGGGTCAAGGACCTTAGCCCGTGGCGCAATATTAAACCTAAAGAGCGTGAGATGTTTGGTAAGATGCAGGGTACATACCAGATCAGTGGCATGTCCGTTGTTGACTACATGGACGCATTCAAGAAGTTTGGCTATAAGTATGGCACACAAGAGTCGTACAAGCTGGACCACATTGCGTACACTGTTCTAGGCGAAAAGAAGCTTGATTACTCTGAGTATGGCAATCTCAATGATCTATACGAACAGAACCCACAATTGTATCTTGATTATAACCTCAAAGACACTTGGTTGATCCAGAAGTTTGAAGATGAGACAGGCTTGCTGTCGTTGGTTATGACTGTTGCCTATGGCGGTGGTGTAAACTACAACGACGCATTTGGTACTGTTGGTATTTGGGAAACCACTCTATACAGACGATTGCTTGCTGGTGGTATTGTTCCGCCTATAAAGGGTGAAGCTGGTGCAAGGGCTGGTGATCTTGTTGGTGGTTATGTAAAAGACCCGCGAGTTGGGATGCACCCATGGATTGTTTCGTTTGATTTGAACTCTCTGTATCCCCACTTGATGTTGCAATATAACATGTCACCTGAGACATACCTTATTGATGATCGTAAAGAAGTATCGCAAGATATGGCTCTTGAGGGTAGGTTCCAGAATAATGATGCTAGTATGTCTGTCGCTGCTAATGGAGCTTGTTTTAGTAACAAAGTTAAGGGCGTAATTCCTAGCATTATTGATGAATACTACAACAAACGTAAGGTTATCAAGCAAGAGATGCTGAAGGTAGAGCAACAGCTTGAGGACGCCACAGATACCGCCGCTAAGGCAGGGTTTAAGAAACAGGCTACCCAGCTACACAATTCACAGATGGCCATTAAAATTGCTATGAACAGCCTCTACGGGGCTACTGCGAATGTATACTTCCTATACTACATTAACGACATGGCAGAAGCAATTACGACATCGGGTCAGTTGTCTATTCGTTACGCACAGAAGTCAGTAAACGATTACCTAAATCGTATCCTCAAGACTGATACAGATTACATTGTATATATTGACACCGACTCCATTTACGTTGACATGGCCCCTATCGTTAAGTCTGCATTTGGCACAGTTGATATTGATCGCAAGAAGGGTGAAGAGTTTCTTGATAAGGTTTGTCAAATGAAAATCGAGCCTGTTATCGACGCTGGTTATGAAAAGCTTGCCAAAGACATGGGCGCGTATCGTCAAGCTATGTTTATGAAGCGCGAGAAAATTACAGACAAGTCTATCTTCATCGCCAAGAAGCGTTACATCATGAACACGCTGAACTCTGAGGGTGTACACTATGATGTGCCAAAGATTTCGGTGACAGGTCTTGAGTCTGTTCGATCTTCTACGCCTGAGGTATGTCGTGACAAGCTTAAGGAATCGTTCAAGGTTTTGATGAACGAAGGTGAAGAAGCCATGCAAAAGTTTATTGAAGATTTCCGCCAGACGTTCTACAGCCTTACGCCTGAAGATATTGGTCGGAATTCTGGTACGCAAGAGATAGATAAATATCGTGATACAACAATGTTATACAGAAAAGGTTGCCCAATGCATGTTCGTGGTTGCATTCTGTACAATCATCATGTGAAGGAAAAGAAACTTGGCAAAACATATGCACCTATTGTTGGTGGTGATAAGATTAAGTACGTCTATCTTAAGACGCCAAACCCTATTCGAGAGAATATTATTTCATTCCCCGGCCAGCGTTTACCGCCAGAATTTGCTTTAGGGCCATATATCGACTACGAAAAACAGTTTGAGAAAGTATTTCTAAGTCCACTGGAAGCAATTTTGGAAGCCGTTGGTTGGTCAGCAGTAAAGATCAACACAATCGAAGATTTCTTTGCATAGGAGACTAAAATGACTGACGCAGATAGAAAACACAGAATTGACCTTCTGGAAAAACGACACAAGAAACTTCACTCTCTGGTCGAAGCGCTAGAGGGTGAAAAAGCTCCAGAACCTTATATCAAGAAAGTTAAAGTCGAAAAGCTTGAGGTAAGAGATGAGATTACTTATCTTAATAAATTGAATATTGGCTTGCAAAATAACCAATAGTGTGTTACTATTAAGGATATTGTAATTTATTGAGAGGTCCTTGGGATGGCGACAACACACTTTATCTTTGATTTTGAAACTATTGGACAAAACTCGCGTGTCATTCCTGCTATCGATGTCTCATATACAACATTTGATTGGGATAGATTTACGTCAAATCCATACTCATTCAAAGAGTTGGTTCTTGGTATGGAGCAAGCTAAGTTTGATATTAAAGATCAGATGGTTAATCATGGGTGTAAGTACAGTGAAGCTGATCTGAAGTGGTGGTTAGAACAACCAGCCGAACTTAGGAGAAACCTGAAGCCGTCTGCTGAACGTGATCTTACTGCGTCACAGTTCATGACTGTTTTGCTTGATTACCTTCGTAGTGCAGGAAAGATCAATAATTGGTGGTCGCGGGGCAATACCTTCGATCCTATTATTTTGGAACGTATCGCAGAGAACGCAAACCAAAAATATGAGATTTCTTCACTCCTTAGACATTGGGCAGTGCGTGACACTCGTACATTCATTGACGCAAAATTCAACTTTAACATTGATCCTAATGGGTTTGTGCCTGTTAGCAATGTAGAAAAGTGGGAGCATAACTTTAAGGCTCATGACAGTAAACATGATGTTGCCGCTGATATTTTACGGTTGCAGTCTATTACAAGAGCAGAACACGATTTGGAGCAAGTAGAAATATGAAATTACAAATATCTGTAGATGAACTGAAGAAACATAAAATCTTCATTGGTACGCCGATGTACGGTGGTAACTGTAGTGGCTCTTATACAAAGTCGTGTACAGATTTGGCTATGATGTGTGCAGCAAATGGTATTGACGTTCGCTTCTATTATCTCTTCAATGAGAGCCTAATTCAACGTGCAAGAAACTATGTTGCTGACGAATTCATGCGTTCAGATTGCACACACCTTGTCTTTATTGATTCGGATATTGCATTTGACCCGCGTGATGTGCTTGGCTTGATTGCCATTCAAGTATCTGACCCAGCGAAGTACAATGTTGTTTGTGGTCCTTATCCTAAAAAGACCATTGCATGGGAAAAGATCAAACGTGCGGTTGAGTTGGGCAAGGCAGACGAAAGCCCATTTGCTTTGGAAAACTACACAGCAGATTATGTTTTCAATCCAATTAACAAGCTTGATAGCTTTAACTTGGCTGATCCACTAGAAGTTGGCGAAGCTGGTACTGGCTTTATGTGCATCCCTCGCTCTACGTTTGAGAAATACGCTGAAACCTATCCTGAATATAGCTATAAGCCAGATCACATTCGTACCGATAACTTTGATGGCTCAAGAGAAATTACTGCTTACTTTGATTGTATCATTGACCCAAAAACTAAACGGTATTTGTCAGAGGATTACTTCTTCTGTCAGAAATCTCGCGAAGCTGGCATGCAAGTGTGGATGTGTCCATGGATGCAGATCAACCACATTGGCTCTTATATCTTTAAGGGTAACATGGCGGCGATTGGTAGTTTGGGTGTATCTGCAACTGCTGATAAATCTGCCAACAAGAAAACTTATAAAAAATGATTGACACGCAGAATGACTCGTGCTAATCTTTACAAATATTGAAACTTTGGAGACTATATAATGAAATTTTCTGAAAGAACTCTAACAATTCTCAAGAGTTTTTCGACCATTAACAAATCCATTCTTATGGAACCCGGTAATGTTCTTAAAACTATTACACCAGAAAAAACAATTATCGCTAAGGCGACGATTGGAGATCAGATTCCTTCACAGGCATGTATCTACGATCTTTCTCGCTTTTTGTCGATTTTGGGCCTTTATCGTGATCCCGACGTAGAATTTCATGATAAATACTTTTTGGTAACTGAGGGTACGCGACGTACTAAATACGTCTTTGCAGACATCTCTATGATCCACGCTGCACCTGCACGGGAGATCGAATTGCCAACCAAAGACGTTGAAGTAAAAGTGGCTTGGGATGATATGCAATCTGTCATCAAGGCTGCTGGTGTACTTCAGTTTAACGAAGTTGCCTTTGTCGGCTCTGAAGGCAAAGTATACTTGAAAGCTATTAACAGCGCAGATGCCGCTGCTGATGATTACGGTATTGAAATTGGCGTGACCAATGATACCTTTAAGGTTATTATCAAGACTGATAATCTTAAACTTTTGCCTCAGGATTACGACGTGACCCTATGCGCCAAAGGAATTTCTGAGTTTAAAAGCTCAGACGCTACATACTTCGTAGCAATCGATACCAAGTCAACATATCAAAAAGGATAAGAAAATTATGAGCGAAGAACAACAGCAAGCACCAGTGCAAATCTCCTTGCAAGACATTGCAACTGTGGTACAACTAATCGACATCGTGAGTCGTCGCGGTGGTATTGAGGGGCGTGAATTGGCTGGCGTAGGTATGCTACGGAACAAACTAGAAATGTTCCTTCAGCAAAATGCGCCACCAGCAGAAGATGGTGATAATGCAGCACCAGCAGATGTTCCAGCAGATGCGCCACTTGCTAAGAAGGTTATGTAATACTTTAGTACAGAACGATGAGGGCAATCGTTGTTAAATAAACCCTCACAACTTTTATATTATGAAACGGTGAACATATGTCTTTAATTACAACAAAACCCAATGAAGTACTCTGGGTAGAGCGTTACCGCCCCCAGTTGATTCAGGACACTATTCTACCTGAAAAACTCAAGACTACATTCCAGAAATTTGTTTCTGATGATAGTGTGCCAAATCTTTTGCTCAGTGGTGGGCCAGGCGTAGGCAAGACTACTGTTGCTAAGGCTATGCTTGATGAGATGGGATGTGACTATATCGTCAAGAACGGGTCACTGAATGTAAACATTGATACTCTACGTTATGAAATCTCGACATATGCATCTGCTGTTTCTCTTACAGGTGGGCGTAAGTACGTTATCTTTGATGAAGCCGATTATCTGAACGCAACAAGTGTTCAACCAGCATTGCGCAATTTTATTGAAGAGTATTCTGCCAACTGCGGGTTTATCTTTACCTGCAACTTCAAGAACCGTATCATCGCACCACTGCGTTCTCGTTTGTCTGAAGTAGACTTTTCGATAGAAAGCACTGACAAGCCTAAGTTGGCGGCTGGTTTCTACAAACGGGTGCTGTCTATCCTTGACCAAGAAGTCGTTACTTATGACAATAAAATCGTTGCCAAGGTCGTTGAGAAGCACTTCCCTGATTTCCGTCGTGTTCTTACTGAACTTCAATCATATGCAGCTTCAGGTAGCATTGATGAAGGCATCTTTGTAAACCTCAAGCAAGAGTCTATGGATGAAGTATTTGGTATGCTAAAGGCAAAAGATTTTACCAACATGCGCAAGTGGGTTGCCAATAACTCAGATCAAGATATGAACGAAATGTTTCGTCGCATATATGACATGGCGACTGCCAAAGTTGAGTTGCGCTCTTTGCCCGGATTTGTAGTGACACTTGCTGACTACATGTATAAGGCTAGTGCTGTGGCAGACCTTGAGATTAATATGGTGGCATTCATGACTGAAGTAATGATGGAAGCAGATTTCAAATGAGAATTAAAGGCACAACCATTCAGCCCGTAAGTCCTGTGACCAAAACAGAGTTTACAAAAGACAAGCCACGGGAAGAGCAACATCTTCGACATTGGGAAAGGTTCAACCGATACATAGAGGGTCAGTTGAAAAACGAGAAAGACGAAAAAGATGGGTAAGTGGACAGACGCATTATTCAGCAAGGCGGTGTGTTTTGACTGCCAGCAGCGTATTGCTAAGAAAACAATAAACAACGTAAAAGTAGATACACAAGATGGCCCTTTGGAGTTGACATTGTGTGATGATTGTGTTGTACCGTTTAATGACATGCTAAAAGAATTGGAAGAGACCATTGCCCAAAGAAATAACTCCCTTTGATTTTATGAATGCTGCATCCTTTTCGAAGGATGATATTATTCATGACCATGATAATCCAGAGATGGCTGAAAAGCTTTACATTCCTTATATTGTGAACCGTGGCTTCGCTAACTTTGAGGATACCATCTTACACGCCAATGAATTGAACCAGCGCCCCCATATGTTTAATGATGCGCAGTTCCAGTATTATCGTGGTGCGTTGCGTAAGCGTAAGCGTTTCTCTAAATGGCCTAAGGCAGACAAAGATGTTGACTTGGATGCAATTCAAGAAGTTTATCAGTGCAATCGTACAATTGCCAAG